>JAABUO010005822.1_pt1 | contig 14252 bp, 18 predicted proteins | sample 5559291 | NCBI WGS metagenome assembly JAABUO01 (sample SAMN10711878, study PRJNA513372) | rock metagenome | isolation source: Antarctica rocks | place: Antarctica: Victoria Land, Finger Mt sud | reverse complement strand
CAGCCCTTACTGTGTGATCAGGTCAAAGTCTTGACTTGGGTAATTTGGTGTGCAACCAGCCCTGACTGTGTGACGGCATTGCAGGAGGCTTGCCCCAATGCTCCCTGGTCTCTCACATTCTCATTGCCACCACACTGCGTACTGAAGGCCGCACCTTACTCAACATGATTGCCAGCCCTGGCTGCTGCTGGTCATCGAGAACCCAAGTGTGGTCACTTCTGAGATAATCTATATTCGGATTCCTTTCATACAGAATTCGTTTTCCTTCGAAGGGCCAGGGGCGGTTGGCAATCCTTGTTACGGTGAATCACACGCGCACACAGGCAGCGTCTGCAATCTGGAAAGTTCGCACCGGGCTTATGTGCAACTACAGGCGCCAGCCGCTGTTCCGACCATGACCGCAGCTCATTGTGTTGGAGCAAACACCACTGACCTGCTGCCTTCTCCTTCTCTTATGCGCGCAGCGGGCAGGAGACAGATGAGAGATGCACAGCTGGCAGGCAGCTGTGCAGACAGGCAGCCGCAAGCAGTCAGCTGTGCAAATATCTTCTTTTCCATACGATCTACCTGATGAAAATCCAGCTTTTTTGGCCTACACACCACCCACCCCAAACCTGCCTCTCTGGACCCCCACCATGGTTACAGCATCCTGGCAAAATCTCTAACAAGCCTCAGATGGGGCATTCCTACCCATACAGACCCACTGCACCCCATCCCGCTGCCCTGCACACTTGTCCTACGCAGTCAGCTATGCTTGTTCCAGGCCAGCCCAAGCTAGCAGCATGTACTCTGCCACAGGATTGGAATCCTGTGTCATACTGAGCTCTTGAAAGTGAAACAGCCTCTTGGGCAGCACTGCAAGCGGCCAATTGTGCAGGCCAATCTGCATTGACTCTTCATTGCTGCAGCTTGCACCATGTTTTTGGCATCATGCCACAGCATGGCAGCCCACCAATCTTTCAAGCCAGCAACAAACTGACCTCTGGTCAACATCCCAATAAGGTTCCCAGTAGCCATGTTCAGCTGATGCGTAACACCTACAAGCATGCAATATAGCATGCAGGAATACTGCTGTTGATGTCACTCTGTGCAAGCTCACACATGGCATACATCATGCTGCAAGCTCACTTGGATTACAGCCAATCACAAAATGCTCAGGGACATGCAGAACATGGTACATGACATGTCTGCACAGTTCTGTGATGATGGGCACCAGACAGCCCAGTGTGACTAGTCAGAATTTGTTTGTGGGCACAGTGCTCACTTAGGTTGATTGATGTTGTCAATGCTGGCAAGCACAGTTGAGTGGCTTCTTGCATGTAAACAATGTATGAATGGTGTGTCACAAGCCAAGTACTACCTGTAGTCTTACCTGGAGGCATGACACACATATGCTAACCTGACAATGCTTGTGTATATATACACAGCCATGCAGCATGGAGCCATGACTTAGCGCCACACTGAGCTATATGTAGAATGTACTATTCAATCCTGACCCATCAAATTGACAATCACTCTGCAAGTAGGCATAGGCTACTATACAATGTGCACTGGCACCCGTGTAAGGCAAGTGCAACAAAAGCTGCAGCTGGTTTCCTCAGCTTACGCACGACGTATGCATTCTTCACGCAATCCGGAGTCAGTTTAATACATGCATGCTGACAAGCATGTCAGAATCAAAGCCTTGCTATATAGAGGTCCCACTATCAGCTGTCAGCCCACAATGGCACAGTAGCACTCTAACTGGAGGCTTGCATGCATTTATCAGGAGATCTGTGTGAGCATAGAGCATGTAGTGAATCTGGGCAGGATTGCTGATACATTGTGCTGCAGCTGCTGAGCAAGGCTAGCATGTGATTGTCAACACAAGCATGCTTGCGCTTCTGACATGTCATGGGCTGCAAGGCTGTCAAGAAGACCCATCTTCCTGCTACAGATGTCAGTTGAGACTTGCAGCAATGGCTGCCAACTGCCACTGCAGTCGCAGCAAATCATCAGTGTGGCTGTGTTGATGACATTGCAATGATTGCAAACAACATTATGCACAATGCCTTATGTGCAGAGGAGCAAGCTTGGGGTTCCCAAGGGGGTTAAAGGGTACTCCACCTGGGCGCAAGACACAAAGCCAAGACTTCATAATGAAGGTTCAGTCATTCTTGTGCCCTGCTGTGCATACATGCTCTTTCGCAGTGAAGTCAACTTTGCAGCCTGTGGGATGGCTTTGTGTTGTATGTCAGCTGATCCAGATGATGAAGCTGCCAAGCCATACAATGCATTTCCCAAGGCTCAATAGTCCCAATACTGGTGCAAGTTTTCACATCCTGGTAGCATGAAGCTTTTCTACACATGTTTGATGAGTCCAGGAGTCCCAGTCAGCATCCCAGCAAACCTGAGGACCCTGGAAGTGAGTCTGGGGACCAGGAACGTAAGTATTGACATTTTGACCTGGGCTTAGGGTTTTCACTCTTAGGGAGCAGAGCTGAGCAATCATTGCAAGCCAGTGACCATTGTGCCAAGGCAGCAAGTCAGTTGGGCAACGCATAGCCCATGATCAGCTGAACATACTGACATCACCACCATGCTGCAAGCCCCCATATGGTCACCCTAGCATGCAAGATTCAAGTTTCCAGAAAAAACACGAACTTTGTGAGGCGTCAGGGTCCTTGCCTGCGCAGCTGGGTTGAGGCAGAGTTGCTGCTGCTGCCATGCAATCTCGGACACGAATGCAAGACATACCGGACTGCAATCTGCAGGCAAATGCAGCAAGCATGGGAGGCAGTACCTTGGCTTGAAGTGAAATGTATCCTTGCAGCCAATCATACAAGCGTAGCCCACAGCCTCACCAGTGCATTTCTTGGCTCGTGGTGGATTGGGCATGCTTCCTATGACAAAGCAGTAGTGTTATGGCAAAAGGACACAATCTGAGTGTCACTGACTATTTGTGAGCAGCTCATCTGTGATTCCCAAGCATGTTGGGTCAAACTGCAGCTCACTGAGTGCTGAAGACATGATTTTTGGCTGGAAAGCAAGCATGAGGCAAGGTGCAATCTCAAGCAAGCTTGCAGATGCAGTTTGATGGACGTACAAAGCGCTTCGCGCTTGTCAGGTGCAAGAATCTGAATCAAGAAATCAGGGTACACAAGTAAGTGCCGTCTCACCTCACAAGGCAGATGTGACATCCGCTTGACCACCAACTTTGACACACGAGAAGCAAGCAAAAACTGCTCCTGAGCTGTAGCTGTCTATGTAATAATCCACAAAGATGTCCTGCTCACAAGGAATACATTGCCCTGCACAATGCAATGTCGCCACTCAGCTAGAGATTTGTCGCACCTTTCTAAACACCTGATCACCAGGCCACAGTTGGCAAACAATTGTCACACATGCATACCACATGTATCAAATGTCGACAAGCAAACATGCATATGCAACAAGGCCGGCTGCAGCACGTAGGCAAACAAAGGCTGCAAAGTCAGACTATGCTGCATTGCTGATGTTACCAATGTTGTGACAGCATGCACACCTGTTCTAGGCTTGTACTTGGGGTTCCGCAAGTCAAAGACCTTTGGACAGTCCTTCTCAAGAGGTCTAGAGTGAAGAATGGCCGGAGAGTACTTCGCTGGTAGCAGACCCCAGCATTGCATCTGGCGTAACTGGGGTTTGCTGAGGGTCATCAGAATCTCTGAGATTCTGATGACCCTCAGCACCCCAATTCACAGCATGTACATGTTCCTGATACTTCTCATAACCTGTGATCTTCCTGATGAAGTCGAAAGATACCAAGGCAGCTGCTGAGTGGTCTTTTTGAGAGCAACCAGATATGTAGAAAAGTCCAACTGCAACCCAAAAACAGTTAGTTCATAGCTTTCTGGCTTCCACATATTTATATTGCAACATTGCATGGATGTCAAACATAATGCAGTCAATCAAAGCACCCTACAGCCCTCAGGAAGGAGATTAATCTCTGAGATAACATACAATAATCAAGCACACCTGGGCTATTGACAAAATCTCCAATACCAAGCTGATCTTGGACGTGAAGATCATCTGTCTCATCATACCAAGCTGCACCAAGCAGCACACTTTGCATTGGCTAAACAGGCTGAAGTCCATTCAGTCTGCATCACAGTACCACAATAAAGAACACATCAAATACAAAAAATCTCACCAGCTAAAGGTTCATTAGGTGGTTTGTAGTCTCCATTTGTCCAGCCTGCAGCTACACCACAAAGGTCAATGTAGAAAAGCAGGACCTTCAGGGTTGATGGGCAATCATCCGTACCTGGCACACCAGTGCTGCCGGCACTATCTGATCGCCGAGCTTCCCGGCACTGTGAGAGGTTTCCCAAAATTCCCAGGCAGGGCAGCCCCTCCCCATTTGCTTGGGAAGATTGCTGGCTCGTGGCATATGTATGCAGACTTATCCAGTGGTAGTCGCTGTATCACAAGCCACCGCGAATGAACAAATGACAGTTGCTGGTCCCACAAGCTTGTTCAGTGGATGTACCATGCGCACAGTAAGTGTTGTCAGCCGCAGACGCAACAAGGACGTGACTGATCTCTGATGCACATGATCAGCATAGCCGCTTTCGTCTGAAAGCAAGAGAGAGTTCTTTGACAGAGAGCTGGCCGCCACATTCACATTCGACGAAGTACTTGCAGTGTCACCAACGCAGGCTGCAGCACTGATACGCCCAAGCGGCGATAAGCCGTATGTAGTTACGATGGGGCTGTGATAGTTACCGTGTGTTATAGTATGTTACGGTTGTGACGGTCGTTACGATTGTTACTGTCGTTACGGTTGCTCACCGTAATCGCCCCACGGCCCTACGAAGGAAAACGGGTTCTGTATGAAAGGAATCCGAATATAGATAATCTGTCATGACTCATTTGCTAATTTTTAATTTTTACGGCGAAAGTGTTACTTGTTACGGCGGTGTATGTTGGTATCACAACCAAAACATGCTTGGTATGCTCGTACGTCAAAGCAAAGTCATCGAGGAATCGCTCTAGGAGGATCGCTCTAGGAGGATTCGCTCAAAGCAGGCCTCAAACTGGCTGACAACGGTAGTCATCTGCAGCACATGCGCATGCCCCATACAAATCCGCAACATTGTTTTTACAACGTTGAGCTATAATACATACAGCCGAGCTAGGATTACTGATGTCAGTCACTGTCAAGGTCGTGCCTAGCTGACTACTTCAGCAGCATTGCTGTTCTGGTTTTGGTGAGTGCCAGTTTGTGACCCATCAGCCGAGCTGTCCATTTCAGCTGCACTGATGCTGTCCGCCATACTTTGTGTTTCCTGCAATTGCACACATTGCTCTCCCAAAAACCTCATACAATTGCACCGAAGCAACTGGGCACATGTTGTACATGGTGCTGCAACGCCTTGCATAGGCCTGAGACCGTTCTAGCAAAATGGTTGCAAAGTTTGTGCTGCAAGCACTTGATTGACACAGTCCGACAGTCTTGCATCCACTGCAAGTCAAGCATCTGCACGCTACAGTACAAACATCATTGACCTGTATTTGTCTGTGTTGACGGCCAGGTCACACCACACTGACAAATGAAACCAATGAACCTCAGTCACCTGAGAAGAGCGCTCTTGCCTGCTCTTGCGTTGAGCTTTGAGCCTAATTTTGCTATCTTGGCCATTGCCTCGCTTGGAGGCAGCAGCGCCTGAGGTGTCATCAGAAGAAGACAGCACACCTTGTGACTCAGCCTCTTGCATAGCCTGCTGCAATGCCCCTTCACATCGACAAGGTAAACTGAGTTGAGTCAGGAGTGTTGCAAAGGAGTGCTCAAAGTTGAAGGGTTCACAGGACAGGGCTAGGGCAGGGCACACTGGGACAGAACAAATTGGATGAGCAAGGGCAGGGCAGGGCTGGCACAAGCTTGTGCAACATGTGTTGTGAGGAGAATCCAGAGGTCATGTCTGTTTGCTGCAGTGCAGTGCAGTGCACAATAGCCAGACATTCATGCGCATTGCAGCCGCACTGTGTCGAGTCATTGTGGCAACCCTGTAGTGCTTGCATGCAGCTCCCCTTGAAGTGCTTGAAGTGCTTGTGTGCAAGCTGCAGTAACGAATGCAACGCAAGTAACGTAATCTATGCAGGAGTAACGCAATCAATGCAGCATCACGGCAACACAGCTGGCAGGAGCAGAAATGCCTTACAAGAGCCATAGTACTGCTTGCACGCTAGACCATGGCATGTGGTTGGGATCACACTGCACCTGAGGCAGTTGCAGCAGCTGTTGCTGCATGTTCTGCTCGCTCCAAAGCCTTGTACACAAACTCAGCTGTCTGCTTTTGGTCACGCAGCTGGGCCAGCAGGGCTTGCTCTTCTTCAGTCATGCCTGGCAGGTCCTGACTCGCCGCACTGCAAAAGTTCAAGCTACAACATTGATGAGTAAAACAATTCGAAAATACATACTTTTGACGTTATACCAACAAGGGCACAGATCAGCCTTAAGACTGACTGAGTGTTGCCAGTGATAGCAGTGTGCAAGTTTGTGAGAGCGTGCAACACAGACAGCGTTTGCAAAAGGTGTTCACCGTGCCAACACAGACTCTCCCCTTCAAAGACACAAGTAGCGCATGACTGTGCAGCATGGTGCAGGGACTTGTTGGGACACACAGAACACACCTAGCTCTCAGACTCTACAGTGGTCAAGGTTTTGTGTTTTATATCGATCAAGTCATCATGCACAGCATTGCCACGCAGGAAAAGCCCTGCTTTCTGGCATGCATGCAATGGGTTTCGATAATCTGAGCCAATCTGAAAATGCTTCCTCAGGGTCGAAGCTGGTGGGGTTGTGATAGAACAGGGCAGCTTTGCATCATTAACTTGCCCATGCAGGTATCATTCTGCCCACATGCATCACCAGTGACTGCTGGCAGGGTCACATGGGGGTCACATGGCGTACAGCACACACTGCGTACAGACGCCAGTGGCTGCCAACACACGCATGTCAGGTTTGAGGGTTGCAAGTGTGTGACCTCTGCTCGTAGGCATCTTCAACAGCATCCCCATCCTGAGAGCCTTGTGCAAGATCTGCAACCAGCTGGTTGACATCACTGGTCACCTTCTCAGCGGCATCGACCGCTTGGTTGATCTCGTCTGCGCCTGTACAAGTCACATGTCACGCTGCATTTATTATTACCATCATACAGCAGTCTATACAACAGCAATACAGTTTATTGCTGAGTATGATCAGCTGCCTGTTGCAAAGCCAATGCACAGCTGGAGACAGAGACGATGTTTGGCAAAGAGTGATGTCACATGCTGAATGCAGCTGCCATGCTGCATTGCTGATGTGACAACATCTGAAAGCTGGAACCTTTCTGGAAACTTTACTTTTGGCAAAGCATGTTGTGAACGACGAAGGGCAGGTTCAAAAACAACAGAAAAGGGAGATGATGTCATTTGGCATCGCTGTAAATCCACCCCAAAATCAAGTCTACCCCCAAACAAGCGTACACTGGGCTGTCCTGTGTGTGAGAAAAAGACTGCAAGCACTACAGCAGGCCAGACGGCTGTGGCTTTTCCAGTCTGGTTTACACCATGTCCAAAAAGTAATGTGGCTGATCTGCTGCCTGGCAAGACAGGATCTCAGAAGTATACGCATCCGACCCCTTGAACAAATACTTGTTGCATGACTGAACGAATGAATGTATGAGTTGACATACAAATGAACGAGAGACAAAGAATGCAGTTAGCAGGTTGAACAGTCCAAGCAAGCAACAGTGCCTGGAGTGAGACGTCAACAATCACATCAATGATACAGCCTAGTGACTCAGATACTGTGTGTTGTAAACGGCCAGTGGCACCCGAGAAAGTACACGATGTAAGCTTGATATTTTATTCAGGAAGGCACATAGCTGCAAGCCCTTGTCTGCCTGATGCAAACAGCACTGTAACCAACTTTGCCCTGTAATACAGAACATGTAGCAGACCGGACAGGACAATGCTCACCTGCTTGTGCACTCTTGGCATCAGAAAGATTCAACGCTGCACTAGAGCCTTTTGCATCAGCACTTCTTGGCTGCTTCTTGGCCCTGGCCTGGCTGTCAGCCCCTGCTGGCCGCATGCTGATAGCTGCATTTGCCAACCGCTGGCCTGCAAGCTGTCATCACCAACTTTAATAATAGTAATAATAATAATAATAATAATAACAATAATGATGATGATAATTGAACGCTTCCCAGCTCATGATGAGCTAGGTACATGCAGGACAAGTCTTGTCTCTCCAGAGCAGCCTGTCTTCCCCAATCACCAACTTTGAGATGGGTGATTGGGGAATGACTGGCATGCAGGGTTGTTGAGGAGCAGGTTTTGAGCTGTTATGAGTGCTTGGCTTATCAGATTGTGATGTACACGACATGGTCAAGGTCCTGATCTGGTACTGTGTGCAATCCTTAGATCCTGATGTTGACTGACCATTTTTGGGAGGAGAAAGCAACCAGCAAAAGTCCCCCATGTTTTCTGCACAGCATGTCGTAGAAAAAGGCCCACTGCTGAGCAGTCTGATTGCTTCTTTGCTGCAATGTCAGTTCATACATTTGCCTCAGCAATGTCAGCACCTCACAGAGCAGGCAGATGATACTTGCTTGTCAATATGCGGCACAAACATGCAGGTTGTGATATGTAAGCAAGGAAGCAGAACACACATCAAGCACAAAAACGAGCCAAACAGCCCTGATTGCAGGGCCATCTGCTGATGCGGGGTGGACGCTTCGTTTGGCGAGCTGAGCTGCAACCACAAGGAACGATTGTAATAGCTCCTTTGGGAGGTGCCAAGGATGATACGCAGCCATAGAATCACGCAGCACTCACAGCAAGCTGATACAAATGGTTGCTTACCAGTTTGTTCAAGTCCCTGGAGCGTGCCAGCTGGTGTTTGCTCATGCGTGTTTGTATCTTTGCTGCTGTCTGCTGACTTGCTCTGAATAGGCTGTCCAGACGTTTCCTGCAACTCAACAGCATTTAGAAATTGTGCTCAGAAAACTCTTTCCTGTACACTGCCATGACACCCTATGCTTGCTGCAACACCACAGACAGTAGCTTGCAGAGTGTGCATTGAAACATCAGGTCCAAGTGCTACCATGCGTCTGGAACAGACCTGCAATGTTGCATCATATACACAAACATGACTTGCAAGATTGACCTGGGCAATCACAAGACCGCCAGAGTCAGACATGCTGAATCTGAATATACATGCATTGCTTTCTTTACAGTTGAAAGTCCTGACTGTAGCATTCTTCCTATAAGACACAGAGTTGGGGGCCAGTCACCTCTGGTTTGAGAGACTTGTTTGCAGATTTTGTTTGCTTCTCAGCTGTGCTGATCTCTGCCTTGTTGGCTTCGAAGCTTGCGGCAATCTTGCTGATGCGCTTGCGCCACTGCTCCATGGCTGGGCTCAGGGCCTGCATTCCAAAAGCACAGCAGCACTTGCTCAAAAGGAAATCTGAATCTGCTTGAGACTCAACAAGAGGCGTCTGTTGAAACGCCACTCCCTGGGATGCCAGCCCCAGGGATGCCAGGCCCAGGCAGTCTGTGCTGAAATCGTGGCTGGATTCAGAGCCTGCAACAAAGACGGAAAAAAGACAGCCCCAAACACAGGTTGGCAGGGCAGTAATGACATTCAAAAGTGCAGTATGTGGCATGGCAAACTGTGATATATATATGAAGGTAAAACAGACACATGCAAAGTTCACATGACAGCCCTTGAGACAGAATGTCACGCATGGCGTCCGTGCACCCTGCATGCCCCCTTGCTTGACAGGTTGATACACATGTACCAACTATGCATGCTCACCGCCCAGGGAGCAGCATGCTGTGTGCTGTCCAGAGCTGATCGTGACTCACGTGAGTAAGGGCAGAGACGTCCTTTGCAACACGCTTCATGCTGAGCTGAGACCAGTCCTTGACAGGGTTCTTCCCTCTGAAGCCTGCCGTCATGACATTCAAGGTGTGCCCAAGCTCACGATACTCATGTGCTGCAGCCTCAAATTCAGCAATCATTGTTGGTGTGTCTGCTTGGAATATGAGGCTGGTTTGCTCAAATTCTTTGGCGCTCTGCTCCATTGCTTTGGATGCGACTTCTGTTGCCAGGGCTGCTTGCTCCATTCGCTGCAGCACCAGCTTTTGTCATCAAAGCACCCTAAATTGTAACAGCCAAGCACAAACGCGTACACTTGACATGCCTGCAGCAGTCAGGCTCTGTGTGTGCAAATGCTCCTCTGCAAGGCTGCATCTGCCAAGATGGACTAAGCAGCCTTTTGCAGCAAGCTAGCAGCATGTGTGACCAGTACATTTGTGACCACTTTGCTGTGTGCAATGCAGCCAAGGCAATCTTTCATGCTCCCTGTAGAAAACTCGCTGCAATGTAGGTGTGACATGCAACATACCTTGAGGACAGGGCGCATGTACATCACGAAGGCAGTGAAGGCGCCTGCCAGTGCTGTCAAGGTTGCACAGATGAGTATGAGTGCTGTCCAAACAGCACCTGGCTGAGCCTGATGTGCCTGTGGTGGTGGCATTGGGGATCTACCCACACTCATATGTGGCTCAGCATAACCAGCACGGCTTGCGCAGATATGCAGCTTTGCGAGCCTGTGCACAGTGATGGCACAACTTGAACAGGACGAGCATGCATTACAATAGACACGCTTGAAGCTCAAACGCACCTGCATGCCGACCTTTGTGACGTGCTAGGTGCTTTCTTGAGAAAATTGTCAGTACCCTGTCTCCAGCGTGGGTCACGATGTGAACCTCGCAAACGATGGTTGTCTGAAGAGTCAGTAGAGCATGTGCTCGAAGCAAAATGCACAGATCGCGCATGTCGGCTAACGGCTGAAGTCCCGATCATTGCATCAGCCATGACGCCCAGCTTTCGTACACTTGTCGTTATCGATCAGCTTTTAGGCCAGAGCTCACTTGTTCGTGCGACCCCCTAAGCGTTTTGCCTACATACATAGCGGAACAGTTGCCCAAAGATTTCGAGCACGAGTTACCCTGGTGAAGCCTTAACTCATGACAGTAGCGATCGGAATCACCGTTGAAGGTCACTAGTGCATTGACCTTGACCACCATACGCTTTTTCATGACAATCATTTTCAATCAATCCATTTACGTTTCCTGTCAGTCAACAGACAATAACCGGTACATTAATGTTCAAGGCGTCCGACAAAAAAGCACCAAGGAAATTGCAGTAGTGATGCTGTGACAAATGCTCTTGCTGACCCACTCACATGCATGTGCAGTCTCTCTCTGGCTAGCTGTGGTACACTTTGCTTATGATGATTTGCTGCTGCACACACTTTGTGCTGAATGGCATTGTGTTGCCACGCACGTGTAGGATGCCGCATTCTGCGGAGATGTCAGATTGCTGCTTGGCAAAGGAATGCTTATTGCTAATGAGATGTCAAGGCGTCAGCATATAGGTGACTATCTGCAGGTACTGTTCTCAAGGAGTATGTTATGTTGCTTGGATTGGTGCAGAACACGACTATGGATATATTAGTGGCAGCACAAGCATGACGGTGAAATATTTTACCTGCTGGCTGCTGCCTTCTGCGTGGGAAAGTTCCAAGTAACTAGAGACAGTACCAGCTGGAACAAGCATTGCTTCCTTGGCCACTGTGAGGCAAAGACTTTGCACCTGTGCTAGCCTACACGCATGAAGACACACAAATAATGCAGCAGTGCTGCATTGCTGCATCTCTGCAAAATACATGCCTGAACAAATTGCTGATTGCTTTCCACAACGTTTGCCTGCTTCAAGCAAGTTGTCTGTGCATGCTGACTCCGGCCAATCAGTCGCACAAGAAATCTGGCAAAAATTTTGAGAGATCTGTTCGAAGATTGACACTTTATTGTGTTTCACTCCTAGAATGTCAGCAGCTCAATGTATACTTGCAGTTCGTACCACAGTATGCTGATGCACCTTCTTGTGGTCTTCTTCGGTTGCCTAGTTTCGACGACACACCTGGCATCAGTACAGACGGCGATGTCCAGCTGAGCAAGAGTGCTTATGCGTTTACATAGCTGCATCAGATGCGACTGGACATGGGACCTTCACTGGTTGTATCGGAGGCTGTCCTAGCCAGCGATCTCAAGGGTTCTCCTGCACACAGCGTTGAGAGCGCAAATGCTCGTTGCTCAACGGATCGGACGTCAGGTAACGCGCTCAAAGGTCATAGAACAGTTGTAAATGTTTAGTTTTGATGCTGAAGACCTGCTTAGTATCCACAGCCCAAACAGATATTTTGCATGCGCTGCAATCTGCATACAGTGAGCATGATTTGCTTTGCAGATGCGCAAGACTGCGAGGCCAGCGGCAGACAAACTGAAGTCAATCAGCTTGATGAGCGCATTGCCACGTTGCAGCTGAACGAACAAGCTCAGTATGCAACCATCTCCTCTCTGGAGGCCAGCCTAGACAACAGGCACGCACACCTGTCCAACCTCGAGGTCAGGATAGCTGAGTTGGAGGCGTCAGGAGATCCTGACCTTGCTTCACTGCGGGAAATGAGCCAGAAGCAAGTTGAGATAGCCTCCACATTGAGACAGCTCATCAGAGACAATCAAGGGCAGGCACAGGCCCGTGCAAAGATAATTGAGTCTCAGCGGCAGCAGCTGACAGCAAGACATAGAAGAAATTTACTGAAGCAGGTGTTCATTGTATCTTGTGACAAATGCAGATCATTGAAGCATACAAGTGTAGCCCTACACACCAGCATCAGCTGCATATAGACTTTACAGCAAATAGCTGCAGCTATTTGCTGCAATCTGTGTGTCACAACTGGGAATGTACTTTGCATATGACATGATGAGCCAGTTGCATCTGTTAACACATCCTGTGCTTCAGGTTGTGTTGCCTGCAAAGTATTCTGCGCATTTGCAGGCTGAAGGTGATGAGGTAGCTGCAAAGCTGTTGGCCACTCGGCGGGAGACCATGCGGCTGCGCAACAAAATCAAAGAACTAAAACAGCAGCATGCAGAGCTTCGACAGATGAAGGAGGCTCAGCAGCAGCAATTGCTGGTTTCTGCTGACACACCGGAAGGTCAAAGTGCTCAAACAGACTCAGGCGACCAGACAGAGGCCCAGGAGCAGCAGTGCACCAGTGAACTGTCTGAAAAGGTTGCTTCAGACCTTGAAGCGATGAGTTGTGAGACAGCATCTGATGTGAGTGAGCAATCTTCAGCAGAGTTGTAAGTAGCAACAGGGTTGGCTTCATGGAACTGCACATGCTCTGCCCATTGCCGTCTTTCTCACGTTGCAAATGTGATCCTTCTGATACCAATGATGTGCATATCAGCCAACTGTACACAAGATATGTGTATAAACACCGCACTGCAGGTTATAACTAATTAGTTCATGCAGCCAGCTTTTGTGTTTGAAAACTTGCGACCGCAATGTCAGCTTGCTATGGACTGCCTGCTCCGAACTTGTCTGTAGAAAACGGGACAGCACGCTGCTCAAACAAAGAAAGAAAACAAGATGGAGACCCTACACTGTTAAACTTTGGTTTCGGAGCCTGTCATTTCGTTTGTCGTGCCTGCCATGTAGCATGTGTTGACCCGCCCCCGGCACAGCCCGCGCGCCCACTCTGCCGCGCGCCCCGCAACGTCCCGGAAACTTTTCCCGCTATTGGAGGCCACACTAAGTTCAACCCTAGCGTGTCCCAAGCACAGGGCGTGAGCCATACAGATATTTGTTGCCCTCCGATGGAGGGAAACCACTCAGCATAACATCAACCTGCACACCCACTGGCCGGGGATGCTCCGCCTCTTTCCTCCAAAGTAAATTTCTACCAAGTCCCTTACAACAATACATGACTCCAAAAAGCGCACGTGTAGCTACAAAAGCTAAAGCGACCGAAGCTGAGTCTAGCACAACTGGTCCTGCAGCCACACTCGATGACCAGATAGCCAAGCTCAAAGTCACCCTTGCACCGAGTTACCAAGAAGTCATGTCCCAAATAGACAGCATCATGGCACATTGTGACGAAACAGTCCAGACAGCAAGCAGCCTGAAGACTGTGCAAGCTGACTTACAGGCAGCAGCTTCAATCACCAGTGCCCTCCTCACCCAGAGCACAGATCCAATTCAGCAGCGCCTGGACAGCCTAGAAGCAACTGTTGAACAAGGAGAGCACACAACCAAATCCACCAGCATAATAGTAAGAGGCTTCTCCCCAAAAGCCACCGTCACACGCAGGCAGACCACAGCCTCAGTTTAC
>JAABUO010005821.1_pt1 | contig 14254 bp, 10 predicted proteins | sample 5559291 | NCBI WGS metagenome assembly JAABUO01 (sample SAMN10711878, study PRJNA513372) | rock metagenome | isolation source: Antarctica rocks | place: Antarctica: Victoria Land, Finger Mt sud | reverse complement strand
TGGCGGCGAACCTCACCGTGGCGCGAGGGTGCGGCGCTCCCCTAGAGCCGTAGCCCCGCTAGGGCGACGGCCTACATTAGGACGGCTTTGGCGACCGCCTCGCCCACCTGTGACCATTGTCCCGTTAGCCACTGCACGTCCGCTCCTCTACGTCCATTTCCTCGGGGCTGGCACTCGCCAGCTCGGCTCTAACGAGCTTGGCCGCGGTGACGCATACGCGGCGGTGCGACTCCTCGCCCGTGTCTGCTCGGGACCGCTAAGCGGCCCAGCTTCTTGGGCGAGGGCGCCCAAAACCGTCGAGTGCGAAGCGCCGCAAAGCGCGGGTCCCTACTGTGACGCGCCCCTGCTTACGCGTCGACAGACTCCGGGGAGGCGTGCAGGTCAGCACGTGCCCCGGCCCGCGGGTAGTGCAGGTCGAACGCGGGCCGCTCCGAGCGGATACGCGGCAGCGAGACGAAGTTGTGACGAGGCGGCGGGCACGACGTCGCCCACTCGAGGGAGTTGCCGTAGCCCCACGGGTCGTCCCCGGCCGCGAGCTCGCCGTACCGATAGGAGTGGATCACGTTGTAGAAGAACACCAGCTGGCTCGCGCCAAGCAGGAACGCCCCGATCGTCGAGATCGTGTTGAACGTGGTGAACCCGTCGGTCGGCAGGTAGTCGGCGACGCGGCGCGGCATCCCCTTCATGCCCAGCCAGTGCTGGATGAGGAAGGTCATGTGGAAGCCGAAGAGCTGGGTCCACGCGTGCAGCTTGCCCAGGCGCTCGTCGAGCATCCGGCCGGTCATCTTGGGGAACCAGAAGTAGATGCCGGCGTAGCCGCCGAACACAGCCGACCCGAACACCACGTAGTGGAAGTGGGCGACGACGAAGTACGAGTCGGTGACGTGGAAGTCGATCGGCGGGCTGGCGAGCAGCACACCGGTCAGGCCGCCGAACAGGAACGTGATCAGGAAGAAGACCGACCACAGCATCGGGGTCTCGAAGGTGAGCTGGCCCCGCCACATCGTGCCGATCCAGTTGAAGAACTTCACGCCGGTCGGCACCGCGATGAGGAACGACATGAGCGAGAAGAACGGCAGCAGGACCGCCCCGGTCGCGAACATGTGGTGCGCCCACACCGCGATCGACAGTGCGCCGATGCCGATGGTGGCGAACACGAGCCCCTTGTAGCCGAAGATCGGCTTGCGGCTGAACACTGCGAAGACCTCGGTCACCACGCCGAAGAACGGCAGGGCGACGATGTAGACCTCCGGGTGCCCGAAGAACCAGAACAGGTGCTGCCAGAGGATCGCGCCGCCGTTGGAGGCGTCGAAGACGTGGGCACCGAGGTGCCGGTCGGCCTCGAGGGCGAGCAGCGCGGCCGCCAGCACCGGGAACGCGATGAGGATCAGGATGCCAGTGACGAGCATGTCCCAGCAGAAGATCGACATCCGGAACATGGTCATGCCGGGCGCGCGCAGCGTGAGCATCGTCGTGATCAGGTTGACCGCGCCCAGCACCGTGCCGATGCCGGACAGCGCAAGGCCGAGGATCCACATGTCGGCGCCAACGCCCGGCGAGAAGATAACGCTGTTGAGCGGGGCGTAGGCGAACCAGCCGAAGTCGGCCGCGCCGTCGGGGGTCAGGAACCCGCCGATGACGATCAGGCCGCCGAACAGGTAAAACCAGTAGGCCAGCGCGTTGAGCCGCGGGAACGAGACGTCCGGCGCGCCGATCTGCAGCGGGACGATGAAGTTCGCGAAGCCGAAGGCGAGCGGCGGTGCGAACAGGAACATCATGACCGTGCCGTGCATCGTTACGAGCTGGTTGTACTGCTCGTTCGACACCAGCTGCAGGCCGGGCCGGGCGAGCTCGGCCCGCATGAACTCCGCCATGATCCCGGCGAGGATGAAGAAGAAGAACGCCGTGCAGGTGTACATGATGCCGATGGTCTTGTGGTTCGTCGTGGTGATGTAGCCCAGCAGCCGGGTGTGCTGCGCGGCCTTGCGGGGCGGTGCGCCGGGGGCGAGCCCGGCGGGGGCGGGTTCGCGGAGGAGAGTCATGAGCTGTCCCTGCTGTGGTCCGACCTCGACGGTTTCTGCCTGCTTGTACCACACAGGGGCGCTGCAGGCCGCGGAGGCGTTGCGCCCCTGCTGGCGTGCCGGTCACCCCGGGTGCGCCTCATCAGCACTCTGCCTTCCGGCCGGCGTGGACGTGTCGCCTCTGCGGCCAGGAGCCGGGCGGCCGACGCGGGGACACCGCTGCACCGCACCCAGGTCCTTTAGCCCACGAGAACGGCCTCATCGGCTACTGTCGGATCCCTCGAGCCGCGCACGCTGGGGTAGCACCGTGTACTTGGGGTCGCGGGCCGAGGCCTGGCCCGCCTCGAATATCCCGAAGCGGGTACAGGCCGACCCTGCCATTAGCGCCGCGCCGCAGCCGGCGGCCGGACCCCGGCGGCGGCCGCCAAGCAGCCCGGCGCCCAGCGCCCCTGCCAGCGACAGGACCTTGCTCGCATGCATCAGCTGGCCAGCTGTGCCGCTGTGCAGGGGCTGTGCAGTGATGCCCATGCCGGCTTCCATCTGGTGCTGCATCGCGACCTCGAGCAGCACCCCGCCGATCGCGAGACGGCGCGCCGGGCCGGCCTGAGCACCCGGCGCGGCGAGCATGCCGAGGCCGCCGGCGGCGGCAGCCGCGGAGCCGACGAACACATATGGCAAGTGGCGCCGGGCGGCGTGCCAGGACGGGGTGGAGGTGTCAGACAGCAGCACGGCTGTGTAAGCCGCGACGGCAGGGCCTAACGCGGCGGCCGCGAGTCCTGCCGGCCTGCCCACATGGCCCAGGGCGGCGCCGGCCGCTCCACCGCGTAACCGGCTGGGCAGCAGGGTCCGCAGCTCGGCGGCGCCGGCCAGCCCGGCCAGCGGGCCGTAAGCGGTCAAGATCCAGGTCCCGACCGACATGGGCGAGGTTGGTTTGGCGACGCGCAGCATGTGGTGGAACCGGGACGGCTTTCCCAGGTCGTGCACCAACGCGACAAAGCTGACGCTGATGGCAGCCAGCGCTCCGAGCCTGCCGGTGCGGCGAAGCGCCGGCCGGCTGGTCAGGTCGGCGCCGGCGCCCAGCAGCGACGAGCCGCCTGCGAGGCCGCCGAGGAACAGGTAGGTCGGAATGTCGCGGGTCCACGGCGAGGGCTTGACGACCGGCCGGCCGTAGTAGGAGGTGAACGTAGCGTCCGGGACCATCGTGCGCTCACCGCGACCCCGACCCCGACCGCGGCGCCTTCGGCCGCCGCTCTGGCCGGGTGTCGCCTCGCGGCCCGGGACCGGTGCCGCGACGCCGTCCCTGCTGACTGCGTTGCTGTTACTCACCGGCTACGTCCGACGAAGGCGGCAGCGGCCCCGGCTAGCAGCGTCAGGGCGGCGATCCCCGCCGTGCGCCACATCTGCGGTAGATCCCGGGTGGGCACGACCGGGTCGGGCGGCAGTCCGTACACCTCCGGCTTGTCCAGCAGCAGGAAGAAGGCTCCCGCGCCACCGACCCCGTCTTCGGGGTCGTTGCCGTAGAGCTGCGCGTCCGGGACCCCGGCGGAGTGCAGGGACGCCAGGCGCCGTTCGGCTCGGGTTCGCAGCTCGTCCACGTCGCCGAACTGGATCGACTCGGTGGGGCATGCCTTGGCGCACGCCGGTGTCAGCCCGTCGCCGAGCCGGTCGTAGCACAGGGTGCACTTCTGCGCGACACCCACCTTCGGTGTCGTGTCCTTGTCCCCGATCCGCTTGTCGATGACGCCGTAGGGACACGCGGGCACGCAGTATCCGCAGCCGTTGCAGATGTCGTCCTGCACCACGACGGTGCCGAACTCAGTACGGAACAGCGACCCGGTGGGGCAGACGTCCAGGCAACCGGCGTGGGTGCAGTGCTTGCAGACGTCTGAGCTCATCAACCAGCGAAAGTCGGTCCGGTTGCCGTCCCCGTCGCGTCCGCCCGGCAGCTCGAACGACGGCATCCCCAAACTGACGCTGCCGGTGTCGGTGCCGAGCAGTGCCCGGTCACCCTCGAGCGCCCTGCCGCTCGCCTCGTTGAGTTGGTCGGCTACAGAAACCCCGGTGGTGGTGTTGTGCTCCCGGCCAGACTGCTGGCCACCAAGGGACTTGGGTTGTTCGATGAAGGCCACGTGGCGCCACGTGCTGGCCCCGAGGGCGCCGGTGTTGTCATAGGAGGAGCCCAGCAGCTGCAGCCCGTCCTCGGGGACGGAGTTCCACTCCTTGCACGCGACCTCGCAGGCCTTGCAGCCGATACAGACCGAGGTGTCGGTAAAGAAGCCTTTCCGGGGCGGGTGCCCGGACCAGCCCGCGTCAGCAGCCGGGTCGAGCGGACCGGACAGCGAGTTGCTCATGCGCCACCGCCTGTCGTCAGCGCCTCGTTGCTGGTCTCGGGTGTGATCCCGGCGCGCTGCACGTAGTCCTGCACGTAGAGCCGCAACTCCGGGCCGGTGGGTCGCCGGCCGGGTTGGATGTCGCAGGTCGCGACCTTCGACTCCTGGATGTGCACGTTCGGGTCCAGCGCCACTCCGAGCAGATCGTTGGCCGAGTCGCCCTGCACGAGGGCGTCGCCGCCCACTCCCCAGTGGTAGGGCAGGCCGATCTGGTGGATGGTGCGGCCACCGACTGGCAGCGGGACCATCCGCTCCGTCACCAGTACCCGGGCCTCGATCGCTGCCCGGGAGGTCGCGATGGTGGCCCACCCAAGGTGTTTCAGGCCCCGTTCGCGTGCCAGCTCTGGCGACACTTCGCAGAACATCTCCGGCTGCAGCTCCGACAGGTAGGGAAGCCAGCGGCTCATCCCGCCGGCCGTGTGGTGCTCGGTGAGCCGGTAGGTGGTGAACACGTACGGGAACACGTCGCTGTGCGGCCACGGCGGAGACGGGTTGGCCGGGATCCCGCGCTGCTCGTAGACCTCCCGGGCCGGGTTGCTCTGCTGGGTGTACATGGCGTTGCGAAGCGGCGACTCCTGCGGCTCGTAGTGCGCCGGCAGCGGCCCGTCCAGGATGCCACTCGGGGCATACAGCCAGCCCTTGCCGTCGGACTGCATGATGAACGGGTCGTCGCCGGATAGCGCCTCCGGCCCGCGTGCCCCTTCCGGTGGCCGGTAGGACGGCGCCTTGGTCTTCTGAAAGTCCGGCACGTCATGCCCGGTCCATTCACCCTTGGCCTGGTCCCACCAGATCAGTGCCTTGCGCTCGCTCCACGGCTTACCGTCCGGGTCGGCTGAGGCCCGGTTGTACAGGATCCGCCGGTTGCTCGGCCAAGCCCAGCCCCACTCCGGTCCCACCCAGCTGCTCTGCTCGGCGTCCGGCACCCGCCGCGCGGCCTGGTTGACCCCGCCGGCGTAGACCCCGGTGTAGATCCAGCAGCCACCAGAGGTGGAGCCGTCCGCAGCCATGTCGGTGTAGCTCGACAGCGCCTCGCCGGCCTTCTCACCGGTCAGGAAGCGGCCATTGATCTCCTGCAGTACGGCGTCGGCCTGCGGCTCGGTCGCACTGGCCATCGGATAGTCCCAGGTCAGCGCCTGAATGGGCATGTCCCGCTCCAGGGTGCTGTCCTTGAGCCGCTCCTTGATCAGCTTGCCGAGCTGGTAGTAGAACTCCAGCTCGCTGCGGGCCTCCCCCGGCGGTTCGACCGCTTTGTGGTGCCACTGCAACATCCGCTGCGTCTGGGTGAACGACCCGTTCTTCTCGGTGTGCGCAGCCGCAGGGAAGAAGAAGATCTCGGTGCCGATGTCCTCGGTGCGTAGCTCACCGGTCGCGATCTCCGGTCCGTCCTTCCACCACGTCGCCGACTCGATGAGCTGGAAGTCGCGGACCACCAGCCACTGGAGCTTGGCCATCGCCAGGCGCTGCAGCCGGCCGTGGGCCGAGCCGACCGCCGGGTTCTCGCCAACGATGAAGTAGCCCTCGACCTGGCCCTCGTCCATGGCGAGCACCGTGTTGTAGGTGCCGTGGTCGCCTGTGAGGCGAGGCAGCCAGTCGAAGCCGTAGTCGTTGTCGGCACTGGCAGCGTCGCCGAACCACGCCTTGAGCAAGCTGACGGTGTAGGAGTCAGCCGCGGTCCAGAACCCCTTCTGGTTCGGAGTGGTGATCCCATCCAGATAGTCCTGCAACCCGGCCGAGGCTCCGGCATTGGGCATCGGCAGGTAGCCCGGCAAGATGTTGAACAACGTGGGGATGTCGGTCGATCCCTGGATGCTGGCATGTCCGCGCAGCGCAAGGATCCCGCCACCCGGTCGCCCCATGTTGCCCAGCAGCAGCTGGACGATGGCGGCTCCGCGGATGTACTGCACCCCGACCGAATGGTGAGTCCAGCCCACCGAATACACCCATGCGGTCGTTCGGTCCCTGCCGCTATTGGCGGTGACCGCCTCACACACCTGCTCGAAGATCTCCGGCGGCACGCCGCAGATCTCCTGCACCATTTGCGGGGTGTAGCGGGCGTAGTGCCGCTTCAAGATCTGGAACACGCAGCGCGGGTGCTGCAGCGTCTCATCTCGCTGCACCTGGTGCGCGCCTGAGACCGAAGCCCCCTGCCCCCCGTGGGCGTCGCCGCTGCTCCTATCCTTGTCGCTGGCATGCCCGCCTCGGGCGCCGGCCGCAGCCTCCTCGTCAACCCCCTCATAGCTCCACGACGACGTGTCATAGCTGCGCTTGGCTTCGTCGAACCCGGAGAACAGCCCGTCGAGCTCTTCAGTGTCGCGGAAGTCCTCGCTGACGAGCGTGGCGGCGTTGGTGTACGCGACGACATACTCGCGGAAGAACTTCTCGTTCGCCAGGATGTAATTGATCAAGGCGCCTTGGAAGGCGATGTCGCTGCCGGCCCGCAAGGGGACGTGCAGGTCGGAGACTGCCGACGTGCGGGTGAACCGCGGATCGACGTGAATGATCTTCGCGCCGCGGGCCTTGGCCTCCATCACCCACTGGAAGCCGACCGGGTGACACTCGGCCATGTTCGAGCCCTGGATGACGATGCAGTCAGCGTTCTGCAGGTCCTGCTGTGCGGTGGTCGCACCGCCGCGACCGAACGAGGCCCCCAGACTGGGGACGGTGGAGCTGTGTCAAATACGGGCCTGGTTCTCGACCTGGATCGCTCCCAGCGCCGTGTAGACCTTCTTCATCAGGTAGTTCTCTTCATTGTCCAGCGTGGCGCCCCCCAGGCTGGCGAAGCCGAGCGTGCGGCGAAGCAGGTTGCCGTGCCCGTCGTGCTCCTGCCAGGTCCGGGCCCGGGTATCGACCACCCGGTCGGCAACCATCTTGGTAGCAGTTTCGACGTCGAGCTCGGTCCACTCGGTCGCATACGGCGCGCGGTACAGCACCTTGCTGTGCCGGCTCGGGCTGTTCACCAGCTGCTCGCTGGCCGAACCCTTCGGGCACAGCCGCCCCCGCGACACCGGCGAGGCCGGATCTCCCTCGATCTGCACGACCTTCTCGTCCTTGACATACACCTTCTGCCCGCAGCCCACTGCGCAATAAGGGCAGACGCTGTCCACGACCCGATCCGCTGTGCGGGTTCGCGGTGTCAATGCGGCAGTACGCGGCGACTGGACAGCGGCCCCCCGGCCGAGCGAATCACTTCCGGCCAGCTGCCGGGCAACCGGCCAGGACAAGAACGTCTTCGCGATACCCATCGCCGACTCCTTCGCTTCGCTGCAGCACCGTCAGCATGCACGTCCCGGGCGCACTTCGCCATCCCAATGCAACCTTTGCATCTCTTCACGAAGGCCAGCCGGGCAGCGCAAGGCTGCTCCCGGCGTCGAGTCGGTCGACGGCGCTGGACCGAAGCTTCATACCGGCGATCGAGCTCGGCCCGGATCCTTGTTGCTCCGCCCCCGCGTCGCCTCGAGTGGCGTCCACGGACGTGGTGTGCGGGCAGGGGTGGCAGGCGTGGCGGCGTGAGCTGAGACGGCCACCGCGTGATCCTCGATGAGAACCGACCAAGGATCTCTTCGAAGGAGCTACGCGATGGCCGCAGGGTCAAGCATTGACGTGGGTGCACTGTTGGGCAAGCAGCTGGAGGCGGCGAGCCCGGACCTGCTGCGGGACCTGCTCAAGACGATGGTGGAGGCGTTGATGTCGGCGGACGCCGACAACGCCTGCGGCGCCGACTACGGCGAGCGGTCCGCCGAGCGGGTCAACGTCCGCAACGGCTACCGGGCCCGGCAGTGGGACACCCGGGCCGGGACGGTGGAGCTGGCGATCCCCAAGCTGCGGCAGGGCTCGTACTTCCCGGACTGGCTGCTTGAGCCCCGGCGCCGTGCCGAGCAGGCCCTGGTGTCGGTGGTCGCCACCTCCTACCTGCTAGGCGTCTCGACCCGACGGGTGGAACGCCTGGTCGAGGCCCTCGGGGTCAGCCGGCTGTCGAGGTCGCAGGTCAGCGAGATGGCCCGGTCCCTCGACAGCCAGGTCGCAGCCTGGCGCGCCCGACCGCTGGACGCCAGCCCCTACACCTTCGTCTGGGTCGATGCCCTGACGCAGAAGGTCCGCGAGGACGGCCGCAGCCAGATCGTCCACGCCCTGATCGCCGTCGGGGTCAACGCCGACGGACAACGCGAGGTCCTGGGCCTGGACGTCGTCGGCGCCGAGGACCGCGCCGGCTGGCTGACGTTCCTGCGTGCCCTGGTCGCTCGCGGCCTGTCCGGGGTCGCGCTGGTCGTCTCCGACGCCCACCCCGGGCTCGTCGATGCGATCGGAGCAGCACTGCCCGGGGCGAGCTGGCAGCGGTGTCGCACGCACTACGCCCGCAACCTGTCCGCCCAGGTCCCCAAGAGCGCCGAGGGCGTGGGTGCTGACCTTGCTGCGGACCGTGTTCGACCAGCCCGACCCTGGCGAGGTCCACGCCCAGTTCGCCCGGGTCGTCGACGCCCTGCAGGCCAAGTTCCCCAAGGCGGCCACCCACCTGTCCGACGCCGAGGACGACCTGCTGGCGTTCACCGGCTTCCCCCGCGAGGCCTGGCGCCAGATCTGGTCCAACAACCCCCAGGAGCGGCTGAACAAGGAGATCCGGCGCCGCACCGACGTCGTCGGCATCTTCCCCGAGCGGGACTCGGTGATCCGCCTGGTCGGCGCCGTGCTGCTCGAGCAGACCGACGAGTGGGCCGAACAACGCCGCTGCCTCGGCGTCGACGTCCTCGCCAAGAGCCGCCCCGCCACCAGCCGCGAACAGAACTCCGAGGAGGTGAACCCGGCGATGGCCATCACTGCCTAACATCACCAGCGAGGATCACGCAGCAACCTCCTCGCACACCACGTCCCCGGACTCGGCCGGCTCAGCGGCGGCTATGCACGGCCTCGGCATGAAAGCCTGGCCCCATTCGGGTAGCCCTCATGCCACTCTTCGGCTAGGCGCTCGTAAGGGGAGGAGTGTGCGTGTGTCGGCAAACGGCTCGCTTTCGCGATCGGCAGTGGCATGACTTTGCTGGCTGAACGCGCCATCGGCGCGCTGCAGGCCGAGCACGAGCTGTTGGCGAAGCTGACACAGTCGCTGACCCACGAGCAGCTCGCGAGGCCCTCGTGCGCCGGCGATTGGACAGTTGCGCAGGTGCTGTCCCATCTAGGGAGCGGGGCAGAGATCATGCTGGCCGGCTTACGCCGCACGCTCGGCGCGACCGCGCCATCGGGGAAGACTTCAACCAGAAGGTGTGGGATCGCTGGAATGCCATGCAGCCGCATGAGCAGGCGGCTGGCTTCCTCGCGCTCGACGCCGAACTCGTCGCCGCCCTTCAGGCGCTAGACGGCCAGCAGCTCGCCTCGATGCAGTTCTCGGCGGGATCAATACCCTTCCCCCTTGCGGCATCGGGCTTCGCGGGCCTGCGATTGAACGAGACGGCGCTGCACAGCTGGGACGTGCGAGCAGCGTTCGAGCCACGGGCCGTTCTACAGTCTGAAGCAGCGCAAGTCCTCACCGAGCTTTTGGCCAGCGACCTCGGTTTCATGCTCGGTTTCATTGGCAAGGCGGGGGCGGTCTCTGAGCCGGCCGTGGTCGGCGTCAAGGACTCCGGCTTCGGGTTCGTCATCGATTCGGCAGTCTCGATGACCACGTCCATCTCCGGCGCGACGGCGACGTTCACCGGGCCCCTCGAGGCAGTCGTCCGCCTCTTCGGCGGCCGGCTCGACTCACAGCACACGCCTGAAGGTGTCACGGTGACCGGCAACGTCACCCTCGACGATCTGCGCGCGGTGTTCCCCGGCTTCTGAGCGCCTCGACGACGGACCTGAGCGGCACGACCGCCCCACCAGTGATACCGGAGGATTCGAGTTCGCGCCGCGAACGCTGCGCGACATCCGTGCAGACGAGCAGCTGCGGCATCAGCAGGCGGCGTCCTGGTTCGCCACCATGCTGGCGATGATGCACCCCCCTCGCGTCACCGAAGACCCAAGGATCTGCCAGGCTCCGACCTCGCGGATCAGCCTGCCTGCTCGCCGACCCCGCCGCACCTGGTGCTAACAGCGCACGAGAAACCAGCGACATCTGCAGCCGGCTCGTTCAGTATCGAGCCCGCCAGGCAGAGATGCCTGGTTGGACCCAACGTGCCATGGGGGCGCTGGAGGCGGCGATGCCGGCCTGGCCAGGTTCCCCCCGCAGGTCCGGGACGCGACACGCTCCGACCTGTTGCACCTGCTGGACATGGCCAGCCTCACCCTGCTATTCGATGACCCGACGCTCATCGACGAGCAGTGCGCCTGGCTCGCCCACGTCCTGGCCGCCCGCAGCGTCCCGCCCGATGCCCTAACCCACGGGCTGAGGGCATTGCGAGAAGCCCGACCACCGGGGATGACCCCGCCGGGATCGACATCGTCCTCGGCCAGGCCCTGGTGAATCTCCCCCCGCCTGCACGAGTTGCGCAGGAGGCGGGGACCGGCGTGCGGGCGCCCGCGACGAGTACACACTGAACGAGCCGAAGACCGGCTAGCCTGCCGGTCAGGCCAAGCAATGGGAGGGCGAACACCGTGGCGCGAGTATTGATCGGTGGACGGCGTGGTGTGGTGATCCGCGGCGGCGGTGTCGGCGGCATGGTCCTCGGGATCGTCCTCCGGCGGGTCCTGCGCCGCCGGGCCCAGCAACGCCAGCAGTTCTAAAGGATTCGCTAACCGACCTCACGCTCTTGCACGTGCCGGTACAAAACCGGAGGTGAGCGCGCGTGTGCACGGTCGTAGTCCGATGGCGCCCTGGCCATCCAGTTCTGGTCATGGCGCTGCGGGACGAGCTGGTCGGCCGGGAGTTCGACGAACCAGGACGATGGTGGCCCGACCAGCCTGAGCTCGTCGGCGGACGGGACCGGCTGGCGGGCGGAAGCTGGTGCGTGACCGATGTCGACTCGGGTGTCTCCGTGCTCGTTCTCAACCGGCCGGAGCGGCGGCGGGCGGCGGAGGGGGCACCCTCGCGCGGGGTGTTGCCACTCCTTGCGGCGAGGCACCGCAGCGACTGGCCGAAGCGCGTCCGGCTCGCCGGGATGGCGAGCTTCGCTCTGGTGATCGCGGCTCCGGAGAGTCTGACCCGGTACGTGTTCGACGGATCGGCCCTTACCGAGACCAGGCTTGGCCCGGGCACCCACATGGTGACGTCGGGGGGCGCCGAGGACGGCAAGGCCGAGCGGTACCTCCATGCGTTCGAGGCGGGTGAGACAGCGGAGCAGTGGCGGAGCCTGCTGCTGGGGCGGGTGCCTGAAGACGATCCCGCCGCCCTCGTGGTCCGGCACCCGACGCCGGACCACGGGACGTACGCGACTGTCTTCGGCCAGATCTTCGAGTCATCCCCCGGCAGCCTGTCCGTGGCGGGCTCGCGCACGCCGTGGCTGGATGACGCGTGGCAGGTGTCGCGATACGTCTCGGGTCCGCAGCCGCAGCCAGCACCTTGACCCGAAGGGGACTGCTATTGACTGTTCGATGGGCATAGTGGGCCGAGGAGCTTGCCGAGCTTGCCCTGACTGCAGGATTCAGCACCTTCATTCTCGCGACAGACGAGCGGGACGACCTGCGCCGCTTCGCCGCCGAGGTTGCGCCCGCCGTCCGTGAGTTGGTCGACAACGCGCGCGGGGCGGAGTGGACGTGCTCGAGGTGCTCGAGGTGCGCGAGGTGCCGGCGCCGGTCGTAGGTCCCGGCGAGGTCGTCGTCGCGGTTCGAGCGGCTGGCGTCAACCCCGCCGATGCCGCTACCCGCGTGGGATATTCAAGGCCAGCAGGCTGTCAGCGCTGCCTCCGCGTTCGAGGCCGTTCAGGAGTGCGGCACCCGAGCCGACGGCGTCGCCAGCGCGACAACGCCTGAGATCCTCGCCGAGATGACGCAGCCCGTCGCGTCCGAGCAGATGGAGGTTCCGATCGCGCCGGTCTACCCGTTGGAGCGAGTCAGGGACGCCTACATCGAGGTCGAGAAGCGCCACACCCACGGCGAGATTGCGCTGGTCCCCTGAGGGACGGCTCCCGCGGGTGGGTCTTGTCCTCCGTGACGACCGACTTGACCAGCGGCCCCTACCTGTGCAAGTGCCCTCCTTCGAACTCCCAGACGGCCTCGGCGTTCGTCCGCAACGATCTATCGATCAGCTCGACATCAGCACGCCGTACGGCGACCCGCGGTACGGGAAGGACTCCACCTCGGGAACTGGCGGGGGGCTGGCCGAGGTCCGTCGCCGGGGGAAGCGCCGCGGCGCGGTCCTCGTCAGCAGCTCGGGCCTCGATGCCTGACTGGGTGCGAAGCGGTACCTCCTTCATGAACAGGATGAGCAGGAAGGCGACCCCGACAAGGACGGCACCGACGAGGAAGACGGTGTCCATCGAGCTGGAAAACCCGACCAGGAACGGGCGGGCTAAGCGGGGATCCGCGTGCTGCAGGAACGACGAGTCCTGAAGGACCCCGCCGGTTTGGCCGCCGCCACCGCCCTGCAGCGCCGCAACGATGGGCTTGTTCGCCGGGTTGGCGAGCACCGCCGGGTCGCGCAGCGCCGCCTGGAACGCCGGCGTCGGCACGATCGTCCGAAACGCGCCGCTGATCCGGCCGCCGACGGTGGAGAACAGGATCGAGAGGAACACCGCGACCCCGAGCGCGCTGCCCATCTGCCGGAAGAACGTGGCCGAGGCGGTCGCGACTCCGTTGTCCCTGGCCGGTACCGCGTTCTGTACGGCGAGGGTCAGGGTCTGCATGCAGTTACCCAGCCCGAAGCCGAAGACGGCCATGTAGGCGTCCGTCTCCAACAGGGGCGTGTCGGCGCCGACCCTGAAGTGGAACAGCAGCAGGCCGACCACCACCAACGCCGACCCGGCCACCGGGAAGATCTTGTACCGGCCGGTTCGGGAGATCAGCTGCCCAGACAGCACTGATCCGATCATGAGCCCCAGCACCAACGGCAGCGTCAGCAGCCCCGCCTTGGTGGGCGATGCCCCCTTGACGATCTGCAGGTACTGCGGCAAGACCGAGATCCCGCCGAACATGCCTGCGCCGATGATCACTCCCGCCGCGCTGGTCACGGAGAACACCGAGTTGTGGAACAGGCGCAGAGGGATCAGGGCATCGTCCCCAGCGCGGCGTTCAGCCACGTAGAACAAGCCCAACCCGAGAACGCCCACTGCGTAGCAGCGCAGCGCCCCGCTAGAGGTCCATCCCCAGGCGCGGCCCTGCTCGGCGATCAGCAGAAGCGGAACCAAGCCGACGGAGATCGCAAGCGCACCGGCAATGTCGATGTGTTGCTTGGTGGGCACGTGCGGCAGGATCAGCACCCGGGCAACCACGACAAGCGCCAGGATGCCGATCGGCACGTTGACCAGGAACACCCACCGCCACCCGGTAACCCCCAGAATCGAAGCCTGGCCGGCCAGAGCGCCACCGATCACGGGACCCAGGACACTCGAGGTACCGAACACCGCCAGGAAGTAGCCCTGATACTTGGCCCGCTGCCGGGGCGGCACGATGTCGCCGATGATCGTCAGCGCCAGCGACATCAAGCCGCCGCCGCCTAACCCTTGGAGAGCGCGAAATCCGGCCAGCTCGTACATCGACGTCGCGAAGCTGCACGCCAGTGAACCGAGAACGAAGATGGAGATCGCGGTCAGGAACAGCGGGCGACGGCCGAACTGGTCTGAGAGCTTGCCGTAGAGCGGCGTAGCAGGCCCTTTCGCGGCTCTTCAAAGTTGAGGGGGAATCGGCCCCTTGGCACTGATCGTCCGGCGTGGTTGCCGGGTGCAGTGGAACCGTACCCGGCGGCGTTGGTTGTCCAGGTTGCGAAACCCGAAGGCGATACGG
>JAABUO010005820.1_pt1 | contig 14255 bp, 15 predicted proteins | sample 5559291 | NCBI WGS metagenome assembly JAABUO01 (sample SAMN10711878, study PRJNA513372) | rock metagenome | isolation source: Antarctica rocks | place: Antarctica: Victoria Land, Finger Mt sud | reverse complement strand
TTGTTGATCAGACCAAAGCTGTCCAATACCTAAGCGAAATCAAAGACTCTGTTGTTTCTGGTTTCCAGTGGGCGACAAAGGAAGGCCCTGTCGCGGAAGAACCAATGCGTTCAGTCCGCTTCAACATTCTGGATGTCACTCTGCACGCAGATGCCATTCACCGTGGTGGAGGACAAGTCATCCCAACCGCTCGTCGTGTGCTCTACGCAGCTACTCTCCTTGCCGACCCAGGTATCCTTGAGCCTATCTACTTGGTCGAGATCCAGGTTCCGGAGCAGGCCATGGGCGGTATTTATGGCGTGCTTACTCGAAGAAGAGGTCACGTTTTCTCCGAGGAGCAGCGTCCAGGAACACCACTCTTCAACTGCAAGGCCTATCTCCCCGTCAACGAGTCCTTCGGTTTTACTGCTGATCTTCGTTCGCATACTGGTGGTCAAGCTTTCCCTCAGATGGTGTTTGACCACTGGCAGATCTTGCCTGGTGGCTCGCCTCTTGACCCAACTACCAAGCCGGGTCAAGTTGTGCAGACAATGAGAAAGAGGAAGGGTCTCAAGGAAGTTGTGCCAAGTGTTGACAACGTAAGTCTTTTATTGTCTCCACCTGATTCGATTCATGACTGACAATTTGACAGTACTATGACAAGCTATGAACGAAACGGTCGTTCACTAACAGTAAAATATCGATCCGGGAAATCGCGGATACATTTAGAATGGTATGTTCGTGGCTTATCTCAGTACTAGACCGTCCACAAGAGATGACAAAAACAAGAGACGCATGTACAGGGCTAGATAACGATGAAAGCAAAGCTGGGCAAATGGATGGAAGCTTTTTTTTTTACGTTTTCTTCGATGTCAACGTCTGTCCATGCTCATGTGAAAAGGGGATAGAATTACAATCTTACATCGCACACTCTGATCTGTATGTGAATCTCCTGCATCAACACAGCGAATGAAATCGTCAATCGCTACATATGTATCAACTACGGACCTATCGCGACATTTCCTCCCGGGTAGTCCTACGTTCAGGTAGCTTCTTCTTACATCTCCCAATCACCACAACACAATTACCTGAGCCCCATCTTCTGGCCTAGCCCCCCACCGGATTTTATGCGCATCACCAGCCCCAATTCTCGTATGTTGCTTTAATCGAAAGTATCTCTACAACTGAGTCTAGTTCTGCCAAACACACGTTGATACATTCCATGATATAGAGAGGCTCCTCTACCCTACGTGAATGGGGACTTGAAACGGCTGATAGCGCGGAGAAGCTGCGGCCATAGGGTGTAAACGCATGGCCATTCAGCGCTTGAAAACCGAATGCAAGAACCCAGATACATTGATGCGAAAATGAGTGAGTATTCTAATGAGATTGGAGATCCGGATCCAAGAAGATCATATCCGGTAAGGACTGTCATCCAAGGGCATGGTGAAGAACAATAACGCAGATAGTGAATCGATATATTAAGGACATAGTACTTTAAGCTCTCACAAACAAGCTCTTGTTATCGCAATTTTTCATCTCTATGGGGTTTCGAAGACGTTGTAAGTGATCAATTTGAATTACCTCTAACCATGTGCGCTCGCAGTCCTGTAAGTTCCAAATGCCGTGACGTTTAGTCGTTATCCTATTGATGAACGAGCTGTAAAGTGATTGGGGGAGACGTATCGGAGACCGGAATAGCTAATTTCCATCGCGACTCAGCCTCGAGATTGACCAAAGTACCGGAATAATATTTCTCATGAAAGCTATCACAGGACTTCTTTCTCCCTCCATTTCACCTCGTCATTCACCTCCTAAGCATTCAAGCAAGTTATTCAAGCTACCCCAAACACTCAGGGCTGAAAAGTGCTGCCGGCTTCACTTAACAGAATGATCATCTCCGATGAGGAAGCAGCAGAATTAAAAACATGGGTTGTCAAGAAGCTGGAAGACATGTACGTGCTATCCAAATGCTGAATACTTAATTGCCAGCGTGTCAGAATGCAATCCCTTTGTATAAACTCTCCTTACTGACTACGATATCTCATCTAGCTCCGATGCCGACTCAGATGTCTTGGCCGACTACGTCCTCGCTCTAGTACGCGCAGACACACCTGAGCCAGAATTGCGGATCAACGCCATTGAGAACCTAGAAGACTTTTTGAAACCGAGTGAGTTGCTCAACTCTTTGATTAGGGGTTTTCTGGGCCTGAAGGGATGCTAATCCAAGCTTTACCTTGTTCAGATACCGCAGCTTTCATTGATTCCGTGTTCCTGGCTATTCATACCAGATCGTATACGCCAGGTCATGTTGCATCGCATACCTCACCTCTCGCAAGCCCTGCCTTTACTGCTCCTCCCGAGCCTGTTGGCGCATATCCTCAGATGGGTCAAAGAGGTAGTTATTCCGAAGGATTGTCGCAATCACGGAAACGCTCTTACAATGATCGAACGGAGGATGAATCTGCAACTGATCCACATTACGGGCGAAGCGAGAGGCAGATGAAGCAAGTGCGGAGAGGTAGTAGTAGGGTTGATAAGGGTGGCGCCTTTGGTCGGCCAGGTTCAAGAGGAGGATCTTATGCATCTGGAAGTCCGCCTAGTCAATCAGCGCAACATCCCTTAGGCTTTCCTAGAATGCCCGTACCGGCCCCTAGTCTACCCTTTGATCCTAACGATCCTATGATGGCTATGATGACTTTGCAAGCAATGGGACTTCCGCCGCTACCTGGCATGCCCCCGGGCCCTCAAGTCCCGTCATCAACTGGTTACCCTTCGTATGGAGAACAAATTTCGCCAGGTTCTGATCCACCCATGAAGAACAAGATCAGTGCCAGGTGTAGGGATTACGACACCAAAGGCTATTGCGCGAGGGGGAATCTATGCCCTTTCGAGCATGGCACCGACCATATCGTAGTCCCTGGTCAAGATGGTAGGGAAGAATTAATATAGAATTGAGCAATGCTAACAATGATTAGAGTATGATCCTAAGAACTCGATGCTCGACATTCAGGGAACTTCTCCTACAAACGGACATAGCACGTTTAGTGCCTCACGCGGGGATGGGCGCGGGAGAGGGAGAGGAAGAGGAGACCGCGGTGGTTACATGCCTCCTCGACGTAATCGCGCCGAGTTTTCATATAGTGGTCCTAACCAGGACCGTGCTATTACTACGATTGTTGTGGAGCAGATACCAGAGGAGAAGTTTGACGAGCAATCCGTGCGAGACTTCTTCTCCGAGTTTGGGAACATCCAAAACATTACCATGCAAGCCTATAAACGTCTAGCTTTGGTCCAGTACGACGATTATTCGGCGGCTCGTAAAGCGTACGACAGCCCCAAAGTTATCTTTGACAATCGATTTGTCAAGGTTTACTGGTATAAGCCCGACAGTGCACAATCTGCGCCCAAAACTGGCACGTTCCCTGCCAGCTCTCCTAGCGTAGTAAACGAAGAGGAACCATTTGACAAAGAGAAATTCGAGCGGGATGCCATGGCAGCACAAAAGAGATTAGAAGAGAAGAAGGCAGCATTGAAAGACGCAGAAGCGAAAAGACAAGCAATAGAAAAGCAAAAGGAGGAGCTCGCGCAACGGCAAGCGGAAGAGAAGAAGAAGCTTATGGAGAAATTGGCGGCGAAAGGAAAAGCAGGAAGCATGAGTCCCAATGCCTCGGGCGACGTAGCAAACGGCCATAAAGCCAACGGCACCAATGGCACTGATGACAGCAACGTGAGCGCACAAACTAAAGCGCTCAGAGCGCAGGTCGCAGCTTTAGAAGCCGAGGCGAAGAGTCTAGGCCTCGACACCGCATTATCGGACGAGCCATACTCACCACGAGGACGTGGAAGGGTCAGAGGGCGAGGCTCGTATCGGGGCTGGGAGGGTTTCGCCGGCTCGCTCAGGGGTAGTCCGAGGGGTAGAGGAAGTTTTAGAGGAAGAGGAGGCGGGGCATACAATCTGGATAACCGAACGAAAAAGGTGGGAGTCAGCGGGGTGGAGTTTACAGGAGAGAAAGACGAGGGGCTGAGGCAGTATTTACTCGTAAGTCTTTGGTCGTCATCTCTAACTCAATTTTCAGCACTTCATGACAACTTACGGATATTCAACATGAAGGGCATTGGCGAATACGAATCCATAACCCCTCGCGCCGACCGGCCAGAAACCACACAACTTATCACGTTCAAAGACCGCTTTACAGCTGAGAAGTTCATGTACGGCACCAAAGACATTCCCTCAGTCGGCAAGTTGGACTTCGAATGGGTGAATACGCCACTACCTCCTGTGAAGGTGGTAAAGAAGGACGATGGCGATACTGGGATGGCAGGCGCGAGCGCAGACGGGGACAACAGTGCGGACAAGGGATTGGGCGTGGGAGAAGTGGATTATGATGTTGCGGAGGAGGATGATCGGTGGATGGTTGGGTAGGGGCTTTCGGGGGCTGTGGATGGATTGGGGACTATGCGAACTTGGGCTCTTCATGTTAAGCCGTAAACGAGCTCCATGAGCTCGACGCTTCTTCAAACAACTGATAGGATATGCCATACTATTCGTAGATCAAAATCCTCTTGGTCCGAAACCTTCTTCTTGCTTCATAAGCACTTATCTTAGCATCCTATTCGTGACTACATCTGAGTCCTGACATCCCTTTCTCCTAACACTCCTCTTAAAGACTAGAAAAAACCAAAGACGCAAGAGCTCCTTGACTCATACCTCGCACACCTACCTCTCAAGTAAGCTGCACCAGCGTTTTCTTCCTGATTCGGTAGTCATCACTATCATGGCAGCTCAAGATAACAATGAAAGATAATGCACCTTCAAGGAAGCAAGGAATTATAATGGGTGAGTTATGTTGAGAGTTCTCTCCCGGTAGTCTGTAGAAGTCCTGGGACCGACTTTGAAGAAGCAACGAAGGAGCATCGTCGAGCTTAGATGTTTTGAAACTGCTCGGAGGACAGGGCGGGGGAGAAAGGGGTACAAGGGATATATATGTAGGAGAAAGTAAATATGACATTACTGGCGAAAGCCACCTGTTACCGATACTGGGGAAGAAAATAGCAAAAGGGGTGTGGAGGTAATGAGAAGGTTGAATAGTACAGAAAAATGAGTGTCCGAGTATCCACGTAGTTAGGTCTTCAAGTCGTTGAATGCTGAAGTCGTTAGTGTTTTGGAGTGAGTAATGGCTATGTCGCTATTTGTTCAAATCGCTGGAGCTACGGGATGGGACTCTCGAGAATTCTGATTTGCGGACGTTCCAGGTGATTGAAGGTCCAAGTTGATGAAGCTTTTAGATGTTATTTAAGAGTCTAGATAGCCGGTCAATTCGTCGAAGATCTAACTTATCGGACTCTATCTTGCTAAATCGTCAAATCGTCAAAGCTTGAAGGTTGGTCTGGGGATTTCCACATGGGATGCTTACAAGACGACTGAATTCTTACTGGACAGGTCTTAGAGGAATCCTCTCTATATACAACTTTAATTTCGTCTTGGTACATTCGACATATGTACTCCAATCGTACCTCCTCCCCCAGAGTTCATATTGTCGTCATTCCAATTCCGGATACTGGTCTCAGAATTTTTCCTGAGCTGGTCTCATGTCTGTATACACACGTTAGCATTACCTCATAGGAGCTTCGCCACGCAAACAATTTTACCCAGCTCATGCGTCCACAGCTCCGGCCCCTGCTCGCTCAACCACAAATAAGTCCTTCCCACCGCCTCGGCACTCATCGTCTTCCCCGTCTTCTGGGCCTCCCCATCCTCATCCTTGATTCCCCCATCTGCAATCGTATGCACCACATGCACGCCCTGCGCGCTGTACTCCTTTGCCAAACTCTGCGCCAGCATTCTTACTCCGCCCCTCCCAGCCCCATAAGCTGCGAACTGTGGGTTCGTGCGCAAAGCGCCGAGTGTGCCCGTAAAGATGATTGTGCCTTTCTTTGAGCCGCCGTCGGCAAGGGCGGTAGAGCCGTGGTGAGCGAAGAGCATTTTGAGAGATTCCTGCGCGAACGACATGGCGCCGCCGACATATGTCGTTAGGCTGTCAGTGAAATCGGTGTGGGTTTCTTCCAGGAAAGGTTTCTTGGAAGAGTGTTTGATACTGAAAATTGCAACTTTCAATTTTAGGTTCCTGAACGAATCGTGTGTGCTGATTGCTGAAAAGGCCTTGGAGAGGGATTCAGGGGAAATATCAGTAGGAAGGTTTCAATGGTTGAGTTGGGGGCTGAGGAGCGGAGGGAGTCGGCGAGAGAGGACAATTTGTCGGGGTTGCGAGCGAGGAGCGCGACGGCAAGGTTGCCATGAGATGGATGCGAAAGTATACGTGCTATACCGGCACCCTGCATGTGGGATTAGCAAGAAGATGTTGGATTGGCGAAGCTTGGGGGCAAGTGTACCGTTACTGGGCCCGCGCCGATGAGAATTGCAAGACCAGATGGAGCCATCGTGGTTTATCTGAGGACTGTATACGTCCCTATTCTACGGACGTTTCAAAAAAATATATATCTTGGTTCCTGTAAAAGGAAAGTTCTGTTTGAAGCTGTGTTACTTTTCAAATAGAAGACTTCACTAGTTCTGCTTATGCATTTGCTTGGTTTCCTCGAGCAGTTGCAGCAAAATTTCAAGCCGCATCAGCGGAAGCCTCAGAGGACTTTGCTCCACAAAGAGGCCATAGCGACAACGAAAGACATCAAGCTCCTAATCCGGTAACCAATCTTCCAGATTATTCAGTGGTTATAAATACGCAGAGAGGGGTTATAGGCATCAAAACTCTTACCAATAAACCACAGGCTAGAAGGAATAGAGTTCGTGCATCTTGTTCATAAAGTAAGGGTTCCTTTGATAAATATAGCCGTTGTGACAGAATAACTTAAATGTACTTGATGCTGAGCCGTAGATGATGGGAGTACTAATATGCCCGATAAATTGTATAAATCTATACATAAGCTTCGAATAGGCTCGTTCTTCTTGCAGATAGCCGGCGGCTTTCCAGGCCCAGTATTGATTAACAGATGGATTGAATGGGGCGACCAGTTCGGACCAACGGCACCGGATGGATCATATGTCTAATGACCCGAGCAAAAACAAGCGTTGTCAATATGCCACTCGTATGCTCCTGCCGTCATGTGGAATTTCTGGTTCGCATGCGGCGTGGTATCTCAGAAGCAACTTGGCAATGCCCTCATACCCACGCACCTTTGCCCATAATAGTGCTGACTTGGAATATTGATCTGGAAGGGTCATTTGATGATGATGTTGAAGCTTAAGGAAGCAGAACTATCTAGGGAGGAAACTCCCTCTATATAGGGGTTGTTATGAGTCATTTGGTTAAGAGTCATAGTCAGCCCTATTAGGCGGGAACTGCTAATCCAACCGTGTGACTCCTAATTTCCAACTTGCTGTTCGTGCTAAATCACTTTTAGCATTTGAGTCTGCCCCCGCCTTCAACAACAGCTCAATTGTTTCGTAGTGGCTATAATAGATAGATGACTGCACGATAGGAGCATGAGCTCGACCACCACGCAGGCTGACGTTGAGGTGTGGGTCCATTTCAAGCATTGCGCGGACAACTGGAGTCAGACCTAGTGAACAGGCGCAATATAATAGTTCTGTCTGGAGATGGTTCACGACCTGGGGATTCTTTATAGTCAGCATTGCTGTTTTGATATCATCCTTCTCTCCGGGTAAGGAACGATCGGAATCGTAATTTCACATACGTATGTAACCGGGTAGCCTGCTTTAATCCAGGCAGTGTAATTGCCTCCATTTGGCAATTTGGAAGTAGCTAATGAGTCATGGATTTACCGTTGAACCTCTCGGTCAACATTTTCGCCAAGTTCATTAACGTGAGCACCCCAGCTTCAGGTGGCGTACTGAAGCAGAGGCCAGTCCCCAAAGCGCTCTTCCAGGGTTTCACTGTCGCATGCTCCAGTTTTGAACTCAGGAAAGCTCAGATATGCCAGACATTTACTCGCTAAATCGGTATGAGCGCTTCTTTGCTCGACGTAATAGAATGGATTATCCGCTTTCCGCCGTGGTGAGGTCAAGTACTCTTTGACAGAAAAATGGGCCGATGTAACGTATCGAGTACTTACATTGTAGGTGATGAGTCCTAGACAGGTGTCCGGAAGGAGGAACAGATCCTGAAGCCTGTCATATTCATCAAGGACATCACAACCATCCTTCAGCGCAACCACTTCGCACAATTCGTCCAAATCTAGAGGCATGATAGCATAGTTCAGCCATATTAGGGCTTCTCGGGCTATGAATCTGTCAATGTCTGGTATGCGGCTTAACATCGCACTATAAGTCTCTTCTATGCTTTCTGGAAGTCGTTTTAGAGCTGCTCGAACATCGTTGGCTGTTCTTGGAACACTTAGCCAGTCGACCTGACACTGGACCCATCGGAACCTTGCAGAGATGTGTCTAAACCCCGTATTCAACTAGGAGAACTGCAACTTGGCAGACTTACATTCCGTGTGCCCCAAAGATGAGGGTTGTTCGGATCCCTGCCTTGATTGGAAACCTTTCCAGATCTTCGTCAATAAATTCGTCAATGCTTGTGAGCATAATGTACACGTGGATGGTCGACTTCTCAAACAGTCGGGCCAAGCTAGTGATAACGGCCTGGTAGTTTTTGCTCTCATTTAGGGCATCGATGAGAAAAAGTTTTTGGAGGACTCTTGGAAACATAGTCTTAATTAGTCTTCGATATCTTCCCGTTTCGGGCCATCCCTAGAACTGCTTTGTTTTGATTGTCGAAATTAGGGCTCAAGGCCCAGAAGAAGCTCTAGCTTGCTCTGTGATAATGTAGCTAGTAACGAGCCCAGCACATTAACCGGTCCCTGAGATGCTTCATCATTGAAAGCACAGTAGAAATATGCGAGGCCTATCGTCTTATCCCATGCTGCAAACTTTCTTATTTCTTCGACTGTAGAAGACATCATGACCGTTTGCCCGAACCTAACTTTCCAGACAAGCGTAGCACCGTTTTTAGCCGGCCATCTTTTCAAAATGCGAATTCTCCATTGAGGAGCCATGTCCCGGTGCCTACTGGGTGCGCATTACAATCTTTTCGATGAGTGGCGCCTGGGTCAACCGGAGCAATCCACCTGGCAATCTGGTCCACTATCTTCTCCTGCTTATCCGATTTTCTTTGCGCCTGGTTCAATGTAACCTGATGTTGTATCTGCAGACTTCTTCGTAGGATTTAGCTGTGTAACCCAAATTATCATTAAGCATAGCAAACTGAAACCATGATTTCACTCTCTCTAGGCGTGTAATATGCTCATTCATTTCATCCTTGGTGAAAAGCCAGGTGAGCCTCTGTATAGCGGATTTGAACCGTTTTTTTTTTGGAGAGGCCGTTCAATATGTCATCAACGAATTTTCTTGTAGATTCAAGTACAATCTTTAATTCGTGAGACGGAAAAGCCCTGGGAAGGTCATCTGAAATCTTTCTGTTTGATTTATTAGAGGCGCTAGCTGTAGTGACTTGCATTTGAACTAGTTCTAAAACACCTTTCGAGGCAAGCAACTCCTTGCACAAGATTTGATTTCAGTTTTAGCATCCTTGATAGTCTTACCAAGTGTGTAGATTTGCGATACAGCTTGTGTTATAGCTATAATAGAGACAGTGAGTGAAACAGGATTGGCCATGTCTTCGAATGAAGAAGCACTGAAGAAACGGAAGGATGATTGGTTTGATCGAAAAGTGAAACCCAAATATATATCTCACGGAAAGATTGAAGAATTGCTAGGAATATCTATGGTTTTAATACACCGACACACAAACGAGCTGAAGACTCCGCCTGGTTCAAAGTCCGCAGCGGTGATTTATGAGAAGACGTGAGGCGCAGACAGCACAGTACCTCCAATAGAGAGACTGAGACTGAGAAACCATTGGAGCCATGGCTTCAACGAGCTCGATTTTTAGAAATGTACCAATTTATATCTACAAGGACCGTGAAAATTACCTTGATCAGACGATTGGGTAAGGCCAACCTAAGTGCGTTTCCAAAAGAACCTCTTTAAGCGCTGAAATGACATCAGAACGGACTTATCGGTCATTAACGCGTGAAATTTGACGGCCCCTCGGGCGCCCTCTTTCCATTGTTCATTGTTAAGGTAGATATGATAACACGAGAGGGTGCCATCCAACAAGATTTTTTGAAAGTGAACACAAACTAATCAATGGCGTCGAGTCTCGACAGCTCAATCTGCGTCGCCTGCGGAACTCAATTCCTTGGGACTAGCGGAACTCACTTGACAAGTTGCAGAATCTGCGATGTGAGAAAGCCGAACCGGTTAATCAAACCTTGAGCTCGTCTTGATATCCCTCTGTTTACTTATACAGGCTTGAGCGGACTAACGCAGGATCCGCTTCAGGACCCACGGCAATTTGTGCCTCCTTCAGGCCAGTCCTTCGTTACGCTCCGAGACCTACAAGCAGGAGAGCATCACAACGTTTGGAAACAGGATGATCATGATGATCGGATACAATGCGTCTCGACGGAGCCAAAGGTAAATAGACCCTCCGTGACTAGGAAGGATATGTTTATGGAAGCAATGTTGATTTGGGAAGTTCGGGATAGGTCAACGGGCTTTCTTGCTTCAGACGGAAAATGGTAATATTCTGTGGGACCTGGTTGCGCTTATTGACGAGCCAACGATTGAGAAGGCACGCGCAAGCTTTTCCTAGTTGTTTTCTTCCGAGACACTCAACAGAATCTAAACGAGTGTAGATCAAGTCTTTCGGAGGTCTCTCCGCCATCGTCATCTCTCACCCTCACTTTTACACTACGGCCCAAGAGTGGGCTCGGGCATTCAATTGTCCCGTATATACGTCTGCCGAAGATAAAGGATGGCTTGAGCCGGGATTTCGCGCCGACCCAAACCACCGCTTTCTAGAATCCCCATCACAGGCAATCCTGCCTGGTGTAACGGCTGTTAAGGTTGGAGGACACTTTGACGGTAGTTTAGTATTGCACTGGGATTATAAGCTATTCATCGCGGATACCTTCGTTACCGTGCCTGTAAGTAATCAGCTATGCTCTCATCGTCGTTTTCCGGACCTCTGGCTAAGAATGTCTGACGTTCTGATTACAGTCTGCACATACGCCTCACCCTCGACCTCCTAGCCAGACCTCCTACTCATTCATGTGGTCGATTCCGAACATGATACCCCTGCCTGCCCAGACAGTCGCACACATGTGGAAATCCCTGTTATCGTATGATTTTAAGAGCACCCATGGAGCATTTGCAGGTATGGATGTTCGAGACCCAAATGTTAAGAACAGAGTACGCGAGAGTGCGCAAATCCAGATCTCGGCGATGAGGGGGGCAGCCGGAAATCATACAAAGGTGTTGAACTCGCTGCATGTGGAAGATAAAAACGTTGGATTATAGGAGTCTTAAGTCTACTCGTTACATATTTCTATATGTGCATATCAAATCGCAAATCTGGCCACATGTCAAAGCTTTCGAATACCAACATCTTTCAAATATTCCTATGTCTCCCAAGCTTCCTTCAGAAACCACTAGGTAATATTCAGGATGATTGAGTATTTTCCTGTGTCATACATGTTAAATGGCTGCAGCCAGGCTGTCTCGTCAAGTTTCTGCAATCTTACAAGGACCATTTTCCATCTTTCTTCTCTCTTCAATTCTCTTCAAATTATCTATTCCGTCAAGCACCATACTTTCATTCAGCTCCGGTCTCTTCATGTGAAAGCAAGACGAACATATCAAACAAGCAAATGGTCTATATTCAGATCTCACAAAGAAGAATCCAATAACCCAAAAGAGCTTGCAGTTCAAGACTAACGACTATGAAAAGTCAAAGACCAGAAGGATTAGGAATCGCACGATACAACGCACTTTACAATAAACCTCACTGACCTGCACGATGGTCAAGGTGTAAGACCCACAGTTTTCACTGTATATCCGGTAATAATACATTCGGGTCCTCTCGGTATCGGGTCCAGACTTCCAGAGCCACCAACGTAGAAGCGGGAAGAATCTGCCGGGCGGCAAGTACTTGCGACCTACCTAGTGATCACCTCACAGAGCCGTCAGGTGGGCAGAAGCCAGGGTACTGAGATGCATGTGCTTGCGGGTTCCCGGTGGTAGCGAATATGTTCCGCGAGGTCTAGACGTGAGAGTGCAGGTGCGACCTCGCAAGGGGTGTGTGTAATCTTAGTGGTAGTCAGGACGCTACCGAAAAGTTTTAAGGGAGATTCTATGCCTTAGTTTCCCCAGAGCAGTTTGTGACTGTGAGTAGCCTGATCATCGTTACCTAACGTTTATTGAGCCCCGATTTTCTAAGCAGGAAGCGCCAGCTGTTCTCTAACGCCTATAGCAAAATCCGCTTTTTCAAGCGAGTAACTCCTGGTAAATTTTGGTGAGAGAAAAACCCCTTCTTCCTAGGAGTATAAGCACAAAATCGCGGCCCCCCAACTACCCATTCCCAACTCCGTCACCCCGAACCTCCGTGTTAGCACAAACCCCTGTGCAATCGTAACCGCGACCCTCGTCGCCATCACATCTTCCCCTTCAAACGCTTTATTCACCAGCCCTTCAACCATGCTCAAATATACGAAACCGAATTGCTCGATGTCTTTCCGAGTTATGAGACGTAAGAAGAGGGTATGGATAAATGTGTTCGGTGCGTAAACTAATAGTGCGCTAAATTGCAGAGAACATAGAAAGGAGTTTTCGCGAAAGGTTAAAGTAATGAGGACGAGAGCATTAAGGAAAGAGAAGTATAAAATATACTTAAGTTTAAAACAAGTAACAGCTTAAAGTAGTTAGAAAAATTAAAAAATTAAAAAATTAACAGAATAGAAAAAATATTAAATTAAAAGAGTAAATAATAGTAGTAAAGATTATTTTATAAAAAATACATTAATAAATTTAAAATTAACTTTTAATATATAACTTTACGCTTAATTTTAACAGCGTTTTAAGCTGCTTCAGATTTTTTAATAAGATTGCTTATAATTTATTAATAAACTGTTAGCTTACGAGCGTTCTTAAACTCTTTTAAATTATATTAAGTTTACGCTTAGTTTAAGTTCATGTTTTTTTATTATAAATACAATCTGCTTTTATTTATAACGTACGGAATATTTTTTTAGTATATAAGCTTTTTACGAACTAATAAACTAATCGTCGAGTCGAGTTTTAATATTAATATTTTAACTTAACTCGAATACTCGATATTAACATTGTAATTTAATTTAATATTAATCTCGAATCGAATTATAATCTGAGTTCTTAACTTAATTCGTTAAGTAATTAAAAATAACGTTACATGTTAAGATTTACTAGTTTTAAATCTATTACGTTATTATTATTAAAAGACTTATAGTAATAATTAAAACTATTTTCTTATTCTTTTATATTATCTTTTCGTTGTTTACATTATTCTGTTACATTATTAATAATATATATTACAAAAGTTTTTTTTTTATTCATTAAGTGCATGCAATTTAAGATTATAACAATTATATAATAAATATAATTTTTCGAATCAATTTAAAACATGTTAAAATAAAATCTTATTCTTTTTTCTTTTGTTAAAAACACGTATTACGTCTGTTTAGTTATAAATTAATCTTGTAAAGATCGTAGTAGTAATGAAAATAAATATAATAATAAACTTTATGTTTAATCATTTTCTTGCTCAATTTTTTCTCACTTTCGTATTCTCGACTTCTTTTTCATTTAGTTTTAATATTCACTTTCTCGTTTTAATCTTAATAGATTTAAAATATTTAATTAATAAATTTAATTCTTTTTTCCTATCGAATAACACTGTAATGTTAAGAGCGACACGACTGAGAAAATTTGTATGTTCTCGTTCGCTTCGCTTAAGAAGCGACAGATTTACGAATATTTAGTTAAGTTAACGACGAGTTCGAATCTCGACAGAGTAAACGATAAGTTAAAACTTAACAACGTAATTCCTTAGTTAAATCTGAAAATAAATAGTTTAATTAAGAAATAGTTAATTAAAAAAAAACATACTGTCTTTACAAAACTGCTTTAATAAATATACAGCGAAAATACATGTACTGCTTTAACTACAGTAAGATAAGATACGATGAGCGAGTGTTAAGTTTTAACGTTACTTAAATATTGTACATAAAATATTAGTTTACATAATCGTCATAATCTTAAATTACATGCGCTTAATGAATTAATAGAATAAAAGATACTGTAATGTTAATTATTAATAACTGTTTTCAATATTACGGTGTTATTCATATGTTTAAAA
>JAABUO010005819.1_pt1 | contig 14255 bp, 25 predicted proteins | sample 5559291 | NCBI WGS metagenome assembly JAABUO01 (sample SAMN10711878, study PRJNA513372) | rock metagenome | isolation source: Antarctica rocks | place: Antarctica: Victoria Land, Finger Mt sud | reverse complement strand
GCTTGGAATGACGCATCAGCTTACCAGGACTGTGTTGTTTGGGTGCAGTTTGCAGGCCTCTGGATCACTGGTGACAAACAACACCTTGCTCATGTCTCGGTTTAGCTTGGACAACTCGCGAACATGATGACCATGCTGATACAGAGTGCTGTCACGGTATAGCCTGTAGACTATAAACCTGCTGGGGTCCAGTCTGTCCAAAATGGGGTCTGCATACGTTGGAAGAGCATGTGTGTAAAGCACTATCTCATATAGCTGTGCCATCTGCTTGAGGAAGTCCTCTGCACCAGGACGCTTGAAAGTACGCCAGCCTCTGCCACGAGTCCAGTCAGAATGGACCAACAAATCGTCCAGATCTAGCACAAGAGTCCGTACGTGCCTGCATCAGCAGATGACAGACACATGAGCACATTCATGCACAGCGCAGGCCAAGAATGATGCAAGGCTGGGATACGGGCTTGGAGGCATTGCACTTGGCCACTGCTTTTTGTCATGCAGCGTGAGCCATCGATGTCAACTTTGCATTGTGCACAATGTGATGCATCTCATTTTGATACTCTAGAAGCACTATGCAGTCATGAAATAGTGCCCAGAACACTCACGATGCCCCCTGAGGCAGTGGAGGTAGAAGCGACTCAGAAGGTGGATCTTGGTACTTCTTGATTTCTGACTGGAGGTATATTCTTTGCTCAAGATACCATTCCATCACAGGGAGCCACACCTACACACATGGAATGCAACTTCATGCATGTGCTGATCATGCACACATGACGTCCTGTTTGACATTCAACAAAGTTCACACCCACCGTGCTGCCCGCAAACTGGTTCTCCTCTTTATGTGTTTCCTGCACAACTGTCTGCAGGGTTTCTGCATCATATCGCACAGTGTAATACCCAAAGAATGCTCCAGCGCCCAGCAATCCCAGCAAGGCTGCATTTCCTGCTGTTGTCAGCATACGCATGGCTGCTCCAGGCTCGGAGGGTGCTTCAGCTGTTGCTGCAGATACCTCTTCTGCTGCCATTGGTTTGACATTTTCGAACAGTCTGCTTGTGCCACCAAGCCTTGAGCCTGGAAGCCCACCAGCACCTGCACTGCTGGCAGCAGCAGAGCCAGAAGCTGGAGCTGTGCTAGAGCTGGCAGCAGCAGACCCAGAAGGCGTTGCTCCCTGTCTGCCCGAGGTTGATGCTGCTTCACTGCGCATCACAGTAAGGCGTTTGTAGGGCGTTGCTCAGGCGAATAGAAGGATCAGCATAAAAGTAAAGTGAGCAGGGCATAAGCTCGAAACAACGCCACACCTGAAACTTCTGCAATATCTAGAGGCAGCAGCTGATTCGGAGGAAGCTTGCAACAGTCGCCAGGAATGCCGCAAGAACGACATGCCCTTGCAGACTGGCAGCAACTTTGCAGAGTGTCCGATCAGGAATATGGCAGTGCAGCCGACTGACACTTGTTTAATCCGAAGCTTGCGTCTCAGCGATCAGGACGTCAAAAGCTAATCGGTGGCCTGATCGATGCTTGACTGCAACCATTGGACTGCAACTGTATTGTGACGACTGGCCTCCTGCGAATTCACGTCCTAAGTGACCAGCGATTTCGGAACCCTATGTTCCGACAGCATTTCGAAAGTAAGTTAGCACTCTCTTTTGCTGCTGACAGAGGCCATCCAGTCTGTAAATATGCTGCATGTCACTGTTGTTGTATTCTGATCCACAGAAACAAGGTAAGTGTGATGAGGCAGACATGTCAGTGTTGATCAGATTTACATGGCATGCTAGCTGCTTTCAGGCAGTTTTGGGTCGTGCGTGCTTACAACACTACAGCACAGGCTGTCTCTAAGGTTTCAACCACCTGTCAGTTGCACTGCAAGCATGTACAGCCACGCCCTGCATCAATCCAGTTTCTAGGCCGGCAGGTCGTGCCCCACTGGGCCCAGCAAATCCGGAGTCGCAGCTTGTCTGCAGTTGCGCTCACCGATGCATCAGATGTGACAGCTTCACGGGCAGACGATGTGTTGGCCCCTGGCTTGTACTTAGTTGGCACCCCAATAGGCAACCTTGAAGACTTGAGTGTACGAGCTCTCAAAATACTCCAAAATGCAACAGTCATTCTGGCAGAGGACACCCGTCATAGCAGGAAGCTGCTCAATCACTATGGCATCAAAAGTCATATGTATAGTTTCCATCAGCATAATGAGCATAGCAAGCAAAGTAAGGTGAGTATCTTTGAGCACTGGCTTCAAAAGTTGCACCTTTGAGTAAGCAAGATCATCATTGCAAACAGTACTTGTCAGCGACCCATCTTGATCAGATGTGGCTATCTTCAGGTGTTGGAGCAGTTGTCTCAAGGTGCATCTGTGGCCGTGATAAGTGATGCAGGTAGTGCTTGCAGTAGCAGATGCATATGTGCTTACAACCTGCATGCACATATATTGCATGCATGCCCACTATTCCTATACCATTGTGAGCAGGCTGTCACATTTCCTGCACCAGCTTTGTAGCAGCAGGGGACAGTAATCACATTGTACTGTGCTTTGGAAGTGCTCTACCCATCCTGCCCATGTGAGTTACACGTACATTTGTGCACAGGACACCTGTTTCTGACAATGAGTTGCTTTGCAGGAATGCCATTGATCAGTGATCCTGGCAGTGGTCTGGTCGCCGCAGCTGCTGCAGCAGGCTATCCTGTGGTGCCCATTGCTGGACCATCAGCCTTCCTGCTGGCACTAGTTGCATCTGGTCTGAGTTCTGCCAGATTCACATTTGTTGGCTTCCTCCCTGACAAGCCAAAGCATAGGCAGCAGGAGCTGCAGGATTTGGCAGGTGCAGCCTTTCATATTTTTTGGTTCAACTGCAATAAACCGGCAAAAATGTGGCGCATGCATTCTTGTTGCCTTGCTGAGACACCTGCAAGATCTACACAGGCTGCGATGGTGTTTGCAGATCTGGCCCATACCCTAGTGTTTTATGTCCCGCCGCATGACCTGCTGGATGTCCTTCAGGACGCTGCACAAGTTTTGGGTGCAGAGCGCAAATGCGTGGTTGCACGTGAGCTGACAAAGGTACTTTACAGCTGCATTGTTGCAGACCTAGGAGCGGTGCTTGCATGCATCTTTAGTATCAGGCCAAATTTACTTGAAGAAAAGTAGCAAAACTGAGCCAACATGTGATGGTATGCAGGTACATGAGCAGTTTGTTCGGTGCACCTTGCAAGAGGCTGTCAGCGTATACACTCAGACACCTGCAAAGGTATTTAGTAGCTTCATTGCACTCATTGCCGGTCACTGTGTCGCTTGACTCAGTTATGGCATGTACATCACACAATTCTGATACACTGCTTGACAACTCAATGCTTGTAAGTCCTGCTCAAGTCCCTCTATGACTGCCTTGTCAGGGCGAAGTGACCCTTGTGGTTGATGGAGCCACGCATGTGGCAGATGAAGTCACTGCAGAGGAAGTAAAAATGCAAGTGGCAGCCCTCATGTCATCTGGTCAGTCCACATCGTCTGCAGCAAAGATTACCAGCAAGCAGTTAGGTGCGCCTAGAAGACAGGCATATGCTGCTGCCTTAGGAATCCAGCGTGACAAGGAATGAAACTAAGGGCTGTCATGGTGTCGTTGTTGTTATGTTAGGTTGCGTGTAAAAGGCTGAGTATAGCAAAGTTGCCCAAGTCTGCTTGCCAATCATAAGTACAATACCAACACACTTGTGGAATACCTATTGGATTTGTGGACAAGCCCTCATTGACAAACTGAAGTTGCTTCAATGATACGTTTGAAGGTATTCCCAATGTTACGCTAACTGTAACGCAATATGTACGGCCATCCTGTCGCCTTCTTTTGTCAGCTCTAGCGTTCCTTGTACGTGATCCGCGTTCACCCGCACGAGCAATCACGCCAAGTCTAATAAAATGGCACAAAGTTGGTTTAGCTCATCAATTTAGCATGCACGTTTTGTCCGTATTCCAGGCATGCACTTAATTAGCAGTAGGGTTGTTCGTCTGCAAATTCGTGAACTGGGGTTTTTGCAATCATTCGCAGCATGTTCCGCAACTTGAGCCCCAGCCCCGACCCGTAAACTAGTTGTGTCGTCATCTTGCTCAGGTGTTCGGCATGTCGCTGGAGATAGAAGCAACAGAGTGAGTCTCTTCTGTGCGACGCAGGCCCTTGCATCGACAAGGGCCTGACAATGCATGTGTCACCCACGCTCGCCTGTTGTTGGATTGCTGCAACCTTTTGCTGCTCTGCAGTGTCATCAAAATCATACTTCAGTTCTGCAAAGAGAACGCTTTGCTAGATTCTCTGCAAGCGATACAGGTGAAATTTGTCACAAGCCTACTTTGTGCTACCAGTGCTACTCCTGCAGTGTTAGCTTCAGGCATGTCTCAATCCCAGCTGCGTCTGTTTTGTGCAGAACGAATGTCAAGTGTCCTTAAACACAGTGGACAGCATCGAAACTTTTGTCTCAGAGATCAATAACGGTCGTTGGGACCAGGTCTTGCCTGTGGTGTCAAGACTTAAGCTTCCGCATGGCAAACTGGAAAGTTTATATGAGTTGGTGAGCCAATGTGCTTGGTATAAAAGCTTGCTTACTGTGCAGGGGGAGTTTGCACACTGAACACATTTCGCATTTGCATCAGGTTGTTCTTGAAATGGTTGAGCTTAGGGAGGTAGATACAGCTCGTGCTGTATTGCGGCAGACACCTGTCTTCAACAGAATGAAGCAAGAAGAACCTGACAGATTCCTGAAGCTGGAACACTTGTGTGGGCGTACATACTTCGATACCAAGTATGTCTGTGACTTTGCTTAGTGCTGTCATGTCAAGCTGATTTGATGACCCCGCACCTGCATGTGCGCAAGGTTGTGAACTCATTCTGAGATTGCTCATGTGGTGCTCATATATGTCATAGGGCATGCCAAGGCATCTGCATGTTGGTTCAGGCACTGTATGGGTTGCAGTGGAATGCATGAATGCTGCATAGCGGTGCAGGGAAGTGTGGGCTGGCACATCCAAAGAGAAACGAAGAGCTCAAATAGCGCATTCCTTGTCTCAGGAAGTGTCCACAGTACCGCCACAGCGTCTCATGGCGCTGATAGGTCAAGCCTTGAAGTGGTAAGCACCCAGAATGCGCATCAAAGCGGTATGGCCCATCAACTTTGAGGCTGCTGACAGGACAAGCCAGCAGTGCTTGTTGTTGCCTCACCTTTGCCTCTCTGCTGGCTGGACACAATTGCAGTTGGAACTCACATGCATCCAGGAGAGCACTCTGTGCTACAAGTTGGATTACATATGTCTCTGCATTGGCGCATTCTTGCAAACCTGTGAGTGCTGATATTACTGTGACCAAATTGCACATAAACAGCATGCTTCACATCAGAGTAGCTACAGCACATTCAGCAAGGCCTGCAAAGAGGAGACAGCTGCTGCATCTGCAGGCAGCAGCATCAGGGCCTGCTGCCACCAGGGACAGCTTTTGATCTTTTCCGGGGCACAGCTCAGGGGACCCGTGATGAGGTGGAGCGCTACCCCAGCCAACTAGACCGTACCATCAAATTCGGCAAAAAGAGCCACCCAGAATGTGCTGTCTTCTCTCCAGATGGCCAGATGCTGGTCACTGGCAGTGCAGATGGCTTCATAGAGGTACCTCATGTCCTGCTCACCTGTCTTCATGTCAGGCCTGACTTGGCATGGCAGGCCTGACTTGTCTGCGAACACATTTTGCTGCATCAAATGCACAAAGTGCATGTCTTCAGCCGAGCGACTGCTGCTTGACTCACATTGCACAAAGCAGCAAAGCCCAGCCGGGAACAGGGCATGACACAATGTGCAACATGAGATAGGGCTGCATAGTTGGCTTTGCATAATGTCGATGCACGAGCACAGGTGGTGTAGTAGTGCACTGACGTAATCTGCTTTTGTTGTCAGGTGTGGGATTTCATCACAGGAAAGCTAAAGAAGGACCTGCAGTACCAGGCAGACGAGCAGTTCATGATGCATGATGAAGCTGTGCTGGCTTTGAGCTTCAGCAAAAGACTCAGAGCTGCTTGTCTCAGGCTCTCAATATGGCAAAATCAAGGTCAGCATAGCTGGCTGAGCTGTGCGACTCAAAATCACGCTGCCATCCGCCATGTTCACTCTGTGCATACTTTGGTCATGACGGTGGCAACATAGCATGCTTGCATCTGTGACACGGTATGGTGATGAGTCATGTGGTGGTTACGATGCCTCTTTCTGAGCAAAGCAAAGCTGAGGGCAAATGCCAGCATGATGTGCGGGGACACATTGAGACCTAGTGTGTGCCTATTGCAAATTTAGTTGCTGACATGACCTGAGCTTACTGCAGAAAGCCTGCAGCAGCCAGTGCTGCATTCTGACTTCTGGTGACATGAACAGGTGTGGAAAGTGCGGACGGGACAGTGTTTGCGCAAGTATGAGCGTGCGCATACACAAGGAGTCACCGCTGTTGGCTTCTCCAAAGATGGCACCCACGTGCTGAGCAGCTCTTATGATGGTCTTGTACGAGTGCACGGCATTAAGTCCGGCAAGATGCTGAAGGAGCTGCGAGGTCACACCTCGTATGTCAATGATGCCATTTATTCACCAGATGGCAGTCAGGTGAGACGTGCAAGAGTATATGCTTTGTGACTCGTCTACCACAATAGCAGAGCAGCACTGGTTCCAGGCATTGCTTGCTGCTCACATTTCATGCTTATGTGGAAAGCATAGCATGTTGCTGCAGCTGATGACTGCATACTTGGCAAAGCTTGGATTTGTGTACTGAACGGCTGTCCTGTTGCAGTGATGATTGCACTTGGCCGTTTCACTTGCAAACTGTGCCTCTATTCATTTGCCACCTTGCTGCAGATTGTGAGTGCTTCAAGTGACGCTTCTGTGAGGGTGTGGGATTCCAAAACCTGTGACTGTCTCACATCATTCAGACCGCCGCAGACATCAACTTCAGGCGAAGCCTCCGTCAACGCTGTACATTTCTACCCTCAGAATCCTGATCAGATCATTGTCTGCAATCGGTCTTCCACTGTATTCATCATGACCTTGCATGGCCATGTAGTCAAATCATTTCAGTCTGGAAAGCGGGAAGGTGGGGATTTCTTGGCGTGTTGGGTTTCTCCTAGAGGAGAATGGATATACTGTTTAGGGGAAGATAGCATTCTGTATTCATTCAGCACAGCAACTGGCAAGCTAGAGAACCTAATGCAGGTGGCAGACAAAGGACCCATTGGTCTGTGCCAACATCCTCACAGAAATCTTGTAGCAACCTATGCTGATGAAGGATCGTTGAAACTTTGGAAGGCCTGACTGATGCTCAGTTGACTGACATGCCAATGATGCTATTTACTGAAACACTGCTTCTGTTGACACTATAGCTGGTGGAAGTGCATCAAGCGTCTTGCACATGCACATGACTCCACCAACATGCTGTGCTTCGGAGCCAAAACGCATGCAGATTCCAGGATAGACTTTGGCATGCCTAAGTTTGACTTACCAAGTAATCTCTACACGGAAAGCGGATACTCAACAGCCTCATCGTAATGCCACCACCGCTGCCTCCTGGACAGTTAGGACACTCCTTAGGTCCGCGCGACGCTCGCGTCACGCTCGGCGGACATCTCGACTACGTGGTAAGGACTCGTGAGCGCGCTGGTACCCGTGCTGGTTCCACGTAAACGCACTTTGGCACGTACCAGCACACAATCTTCGCGTGCGAAGGAACACAACATCCACCCCTCTGCAATGGTGCGCAGTGCCCCTATTCCAAGAAGGCTTACAAAGCCATCAGAAGACAAGTAGCCCCACACTATCAGGGTCAAAGCTTTCGTTTTGTGTTTCATCATCAAGTGCAGCCGTAAGCTTTCGCTTGAATTGCTGGACGCTTCGAAGCAGATGCTGCCCTTAATGGCCAGTGCGTGCATGCGTGACTCTGCAGTGCCAGTGACCTCTGCTGAGCAGGTGGCACCCTCAGTCTTCTCTGACACATGAAGCTGGCTTAGCTGTGGCAAAGGTTGGAGGCGAGGATGCTTTCTGGCAATTTAGTGATGCTTTGTTTGACAGTCAAGAGGTAATATCTCTGCCTTGTCCAAAATGACAGATATTATGGAAAGTGCATTGGTACACAATGAGTTCCACACTGACAGATGGCATCAACAGGACTTCTTTGATCTGGCAATTAGCAACAAGACACGCCCTGAGATCCATCAGGACCTCGCAAAGCTTGCAGCACAATCTGCTGGCGTTTCGCAAAGTGCAGTGCTGGAAGAGCTATCCTTTCCGCCAAATGATCCTCATCCAGGAAGCAATATCAGCAAGGTAGCAATACCATGATCAACATCGAGTGCTCGTGCTGCAAGGCAAGTTGATACTGCACAGGGAGATGCAGAGCTGTTGTGTGCAGGTCCTGAAATGGTACATTAAAGAAGGCAGGCAAATGGGTGTGCATGTCTCGCCTACACTGTCAGTGAATGGTTTGATTGTCGACAGCAGCAGCAGCTGGCAGCTAGATGAGTACAGGGAGCTACTGGACCCATTATTGACACAGTGAGTCCCTGTAGGATCAAGCTGCAAGAGATGGCTCAGCTGACATGCCTCTGTGGCTTTCGTTGCTATCATGTACAGCTTTGCTTGGTCCCAACAGGATAGTGTAATGCAGGCCTCATGAAGATGGATGGAAGACACTCATGCATATTAGATTTTGAAGCTAGCTACAATGGCGCCATTCCTCTTGATCACCTCAGATTGTACAGCAGTATATCAAATTGGTATGCTCATGCTAGCTGTCAGGACAGAGAGGACACCTGATATGTATAATTCCTGTATTCATGCCTGAGCAAGATGTAGACAATCCGGTGCATCTACACTACAATATGCACATCGTGGGTCTGACTACTGAAAGGGTTCACTCTTTCTGGTCGGCTGGGGACTCACTCTACAAAGTACAGTAAAAGTTGTGCCTTGGGTGCCTTGGGTTGGTTAGGAAAAACAATTCTGATGTCTCTTAAAGCCAGCATGATGGAGACACTTAGTTTAAATGTCATCTGGGCCATTCTAACTGTCACTGTCACTGTCATTATCACACAGAGATGCAGTATATACGCTGCGAATGTGCTCATGTGGGTATTGTCTGCCACACAAGCTACATGGCTTATCACCATCATCTTCGTCGTCCTGCAACGCAGTAGCAGCATCACACATATACAGAAACAAAGCATGCGCACTGCTTTTCAATTTTGGCTGTCGATGTATGAATTCTCTAGTTGTTGCCTGATTTGGAAGCCCTGAGCGCAGAATGACACAAACAGCAGTGCGTAGAAAGGAGATGCAGCTAACAGCATGCGCATCTTGATCACCATGTGCATGGACTGACCTGGTCACTGTCGCACGTCAGGGAGGCTTTGTGTAGGACAGAATGGTTTGACAGCTTCTTCCTCAACCATGCGTCTACCTGCATACATTTGAACCTGACTGGTCTTGTTACAGGTGCCAAGAAGTGCAGTCATGTGAGCAGACAGCAAAACATTTGCCCACAAATGGCAAAATCAGCTTGCCTGGAGTTCATCAACTTCAGACACATCCCCAAAGGCGTGCAGTGGTGCTGCACCTGTAACTGCACCTTTGTGATATGCAACAAGGCCTGCATCACATAGCAGGCACAAGTGGCTCTTACTCTTCGACATTGAGCAGCCTCCGCACTGAAGCTTGGAACGTACAAATTTCATAGCACTGATGCACCTGACCATGCCTGTACTGTGCGCTTGGGCACAGTGTGGATTCAGTTGTGCAGATTTTGCCAATTTCGCATCAGTTGCCAATGTGGCCAATTACCTGGCACAGGTACTACACCCAGCTTTGGCAGTACTCTTTTGCCTTGAGTCACCCTGATGTAAATGAATCTGGCTTGCAGATACTCATGAGCAACTGAGTGAAGATGTTCATTGAGCTGCTCACATGCCTACACCTACATACGCCATGTGAGTAACATCTTTATGCAAAGTTGACTTATCCAACATGAGGGGCTGCAAACACCACCTGGACACCACCACAAAACATATGGCAAATCACTGTTGTCCCCGAGCCAATGGCTTCCTGTGACCAATATGCGCGAGTGAGCACAGGCTTGCAATGTTTGCAAGACCACTTCATGCATGCCAGCATTGCATGCTTGCCAGGGACTGTGCTTGGGACAGTTCAATCAAGTTGCCATGCCCTTCAGGTTCCAGTGCAGAATGCTGCTGGCTGTCTTGTTTCAACTGCTGAAGCCGTGCATTTCTCAGCTTGAGTAGTTCTATTTGTCCGCACAAGCTTTCATGTCAGTCACCAAAGCAAAACAGCATGTTAGAAGTTCAGATTTTGGTTCTCGATTGTGCTTCACCTGCGTCCTCCTCAGTTGATTCCTCCATAGAGTCCCGCTCTTCAGGACTGCTGACTCTGACCGTAGGTGTTCCTAAAACAGCTGCGGTCATGCCAAATCTCGCTGTACTCGGGTCGACAGCTTGCAATCGCTTAAGGTGAACTCGTGCTTGCGCTTGTTCAGCCAAATCACGCTCACAACACGAGTCCATGGTGGGGTCATGCCTGCCATGCCCATGCTTATGCTGCTGACAGGTGCTCATGGTGCTTGGCGTGATGCACTGCGACCTGCTCTATTTATCGGCTTGAGCTGATGTGTGCAGAGGCTCGAGCAACAACATACTATCCGCATCACTACACGCGGATTGTCATGGGGCACTCTAAACCTAAGTTGCACCTAGATGCTACAATGTTGAGTGTGAATCTTGGCAATGTTGCTCGGCATCATCTGATGGGTTGTAATAGATGGTTATAGTGTGTGCATATCGCCTAGTGCGGTGCAGCTGCATGCACGCAATGTATGAGAAGAGCTGTTAGTCTGCTTGAGACCGATCGTCTGCGACGCCATCACCCGGTTCAAAGTGTCACAGAGAGATCTAGACGTTTGGAATCTCAGACCCCTGCCACTCCTGCTTGTACAGTATGAAAGTCATCCGTAGAGCAGAACACCGATCTGTTTTGCAAGCTACTGCCAAATCTACCGATTATTTATACGCTGCAAACATTTGCAATGCTACTGGCCAATTGAACCCCTGACTGAGATACTTGCAGGGTCTGCATGATACCTGTAGTGAGCACATCATGTTCCATACAGCAGATGCTGCAGATGCATATGCAACAAGTTTTGCGACATGCAAGTCCAACGATTTTGTCAACATTAACCAGATATTCAACTTCTGGACATTGATGTGCACTCGGCGCCTGAAAACCAATGCCTCATTAACGTTGCAGCACCAGCATCAACCATAGATCACAAACGGTTTCCCAATGGCAGGCGCGTCCGCAATGACAGTTGCTTCCCTCGTTGGTGTTGAACCTCCATAACTATTTGCCACATACTTGATTTTGCGTCAAAAGTTTTGTGTCTTCAAATTTCTATACTTGACTTTGTCGCATGTCAGCACGGCACAAACTACAACTTCTGCTCAGCTTCCTGCACCAAAAAGTATGACTGAATCTGGGCCAGTGCCTGGTCCCTGCAGCTCTACAGAGTGCAAGTTGAATCATTGCATTAAACACATAAGATCCACACACAAGTCTGACGCATGTCAGTTGTCACATAAGACAAGCACAGCAGGATTGGCATGTGCTACCCATGGGGGCTTTCAGACGCCAAGTGACGCCCCAAATCGAGCATACCAAAGCAGGTCATCATGTGACATGCGGGGCAGCGTGCATGAAACAGTCATGTGCAATAGCCCCTTGCAATCTCACTGGCAGCCTGCAATCAGCATGTTTCGAAACTCACATGCAAGGTGCTATGAAGTCGCGGAGACAGGATAGGGCTGACAGGGTTGGCGCGTGACTCCAGGGGCCCAAGGTAGTGGGAGGCTCCTGGTAACATAATACCCTGGTGAGCAAGCTGCTCTGCAAGCTGGGCTAGCTCGGCATCATGGGCTTTGCCGTCAGCTGCCAGCTGTTGTCTCGCCTGGGCCAGCTGCCGCTGTGCTGCTGCTTTGCCAGCCTCTGCAATGCTGGCCCTTGCTTCCAGCTGTAGTATGCTATCCTGAAGGGCCTGCATGACAATATCGCCCATCAGGCACCAACTCACCAAACTACAGGACGGTCACTAGGGCACACGAAAATGAAACCACGGTAACAACAGACTGAGTGCAACAACACAGGTAGAATGCAACTCTCCTATGTGATCTGTGGAGAAGCTGACAGCAACAAGCAGGGCAGTGACAACCAGGTGTGGAGTCAGTGCTGGAGTGAAGCAATAAAGGGTGTGGAGAGTAGAGGGGACAGGTGCAGACCTGCAGGAGAGTGGAGCTGTTGAAGCCAGCCAGGCCTGAGCAGCTGCTCTGCAAGCTTCTACCCAGCACCACATGCGCACTCAGAGGCAGTGACTTTGACCTGCTCATGGCCTGGCTGTTCCCGCCACTACCTGCCCTGTCGCGTGTACCAGCCTGCTACATGTACAGTGTCCAGTCAAGCAGGACTGCTGTGTCTCTACACTGCACTCTATATGGCTGCAACGTGGCTACACTGTTGCTCCTGCTGTGGTTCAGATAAATGGTGGAGCAAGGAAAGGCTTGTCAAAGCCATGGAAGTCATCACAGCAGGTCTTGCTCATGCTTGCTGACATCAGCAGCATGGCTGTCTCTATCTAGCATGAGGCAGGGACAAACCGAGTGCAGAGTGTCTTGAGCGCGAGGGCTGGCAGCCCTGCTGTCCATTACAGGGTGGCTCCTCAGCATATTCTGCCTCAACTGCATGTCCACCCTCTGCTCATCATCTGCCGCTCTGCCTTCTTCAGCAGCCTGCACACACAGCATTCACAGCACAATACAAAAACGGCAGGCATAGTCAATCTGCAAGTTGGTAATCTTGCAGCTTGTTTGCTGTGCTCATCTGATGGCAGCACCTGGAGTGTATGCAGCAGCTGCAAGCTGACATCAAACAAGAAGAAAGCTGCAGCACACACTCCTGCTCCCGATGACGTGCCTCAAACCCAAGGATAGGAAAGGGGTTCTGTATCAGACATAGATTGAAACACCAAATTTATGAGGCCTTATGGCATGCTAGAGACAGCAACAATCAAGAAGCAATGAGCACAATGACTTGTTGTGAATGCACAGCTGCACCTGCTGGGCATCCACTTGCTGTGTGTCACCTGCGCCTGTGCCACCAGACTGACTAAATATGGCTTCAGCAGGAAAAGCAAACGGCAACTGCCGAAATGCAGGGTCAGACATGCCAGTCATGGATGAGCAAGAGTCTGCAAGGCTGTCTCTGTTGCAGGCAGCAGCGTCTGAGTCTTTGCTGTGGCGCTGTGCAAATGCCTGCATCTGCTGAAGTGCTGATGGCCTTTTGAATACACGCTTTTGCAAGTAGCGCGATGCCTTGGATGTTGACATTGCAGAGGTCATACTAGAATCGGGGCAGCTCTGTAAGCTTGCTGCTTCTGCTGCAAGTCTATCATTGCTGCAACCCTTGCTTCCCTGCCGGTCTGCGGAACTCCAAATATTGCTCCTGCTGTGCTGTGACGTTTGATGCATATGAGTGCTGTGCAAAGGCTGTCTGTGCCTCTGTTCACCAAATGTCCTTGAAGTGTTTGGCAAACCGTCAGAATGCAGTTTGTCTAAGAATAGATCAAGGACTTGAGCCTCCTCAGCTAATCTGTTGGCCTCTGCTGCTGCGCCATGTTGATTTTCCAACCTCAACGACTGACACAATGAAAACAGGATATCCTGCAGCCATTCACAGTTACAGGAGTGACACTATACTTGTGTCATCAAAGCTTGTGACAGGAACTGATTGAACTAGATGGAGACCCTACAGGACATCAAACGGAGATACAACAGGTGTTCTGGTGTGGTGCCATTACTGTGATGCCGCATAGGCAAAGCATGGGACGTCCAAAAGCCACACTTGCCTGCAAGCTGTTCTTCAGAAGAAGCAGCTGTTTCGTGTAGCCAGCTTTCAAAAGCTTTTCGGCCTCCAAAGCAGCAGCCAGACGCTGCAAACATACATTTTTGTCCCTTGCCACAGTCCATTGCTAAGGCAGCGCACTTGCTAAGGCAGTGTTTTGGCTGAGGCATTGCATACTAGAGCTTCTGTCAATGACAAGCGCTTGTCAGTACAAGTTGCGGCCTACCTGTCTGCCAGGCAATGATACCGCTTGAGATTCCAGCTGCTGATGGCACATCTGCTCTCTTCTTGATGAAGCTT
>JAABUO010005816.1_pt1 | contig 14260 bp, 17 predicted proteins | sample 5559291 | NCBI WGS metagenome assembly JAABUO01 (sample SAMN10711878, study PRJNA513372) | rock metagenome | isolation source: Antarctica rocks | place: Antarctica: Victoria Land, Finger Mt sud | reverse complement strand
TTGCCCGTGCTTTGTTCAAAAGGACTTCTTTCAAGATATTGTCAACATATTGTAGCAGATATGTGTGACATTGATAAAGATCCCAATAAGCATCTTGCAGCTGAACGCCTTTGATGCACTTCCACCACCCAACTCAGAACAAGAACAGCACGGCGCCGGCTTTTGGAAGCAATGCTTCTCCAGCTGGTGGGTAGTTGATCTGCCATATCTTGAACGCATAAAACCAGAGCTGTCACAGCGAGACCCAATCAATCCTGCAAATGTCAGCACTGCATCAACCCTAGGCCTGCATTTGTAGCGTTCTTTATCTGCTCCTGTAGAGATAAGTCTGAATTTGGACCGAGCTGCAGTGCAGACCCTGTGGTGCTGTGCTTGGTGGTGACTGATTGCAATCAAATCATTAATCAATATTGCTAGCAGCAGAAGGATTTCCTGCTTTGTCTGTCTGGGCATCAGTTAGGTAGGTGCAAGCATGCAGGGTGAGGAAGACGGTTAACATCAGGCCAGCCAGACGAGGGATGTTTGATGTGCCCACTGCAAAAATATGCGACATAGAAGACACAGAAGAATAGTATGCACATCATCCGCATATGCATGTGGCTAGCATGCCTTGTGCAGGAGCACCCTTGGAGCTGCTAAGCCGGCAAACTGCGAATGACACGTTTCAACATTTCTTCAGAAGGTGGGCAGCCTGTAGTTTGAGATCCATATCTGCACAAGAGCTGACTAGAGCATGAGAGGGAGGAGCAGCAGGAGGCACATTATGATAGCCCCTTCTCTAGTCTCTCTGTATGGATAGCTTGATAATGTGCTGAACTGCTGTTTGCTTTGATGCGGTGCATGTAACACCTTTGCACTCCTGAAAGGAAGCAGCCTGTCAGTGAGGTTGACCAGAGTTGCCTCCGGGCTGCCGCCTTAGGAGGGTCCCGTTATGATCGCTGAAAAGCGTAAACTTTTCTTTTCTTTTCTTGACCAGAATTGCCTTGCAGGGCCCAGGAGTTTGCCCTGTCCTTGACATCAGTTTGTTGCTGACATGGTCTACTGTCATTGGGGTCTGTGTCAGCACGTGCACTGGGCTTTTGTTCCAGCTGCAATACATCACTTACCAGGATTCTGTTACAGCTGCACCATCTGCTCTGTCATGTTTACGTTGCCTTTGCACCCATCTGCTGCTGACTTTGTAGGTTTGCAGATCTGCCCAATTATGCAAGTCCAGCTGTGTAAGTCCATTCATCTAGCCGGCATCTGCCAGCCGTTTCTGCAAGCTTGCAATTGGCTGAGGTGCCTGTACAACTTCACAGTTGTAGCTTCAAAGCTTCTGTTGAGGTGCTGCAATGTGTGCAAACAATGTCAGCTGTGCAGATCAGTGATGGCTTGCTGAGACTGAGTCTCCTGCTGCATGAGCAAAAATAAGTTGTGTCAATGGTGCTTTTGTGCTGGCAGCTCTTCTGTGCTCCACTCTTGGAGCATTGCTCACGCTGTCCCAACAACACATTGTACGCTGTTGTTTAGCCTATACCCATGCACTGCAGAAATGCACCTCTGCTGAAAAATGCAGATTCTGCCAAGGCAAGTCTTTGAAGGCAAGAAGCGCTGCTTTAAGCAGTACCGTGACCCAGATGACCAGCACTGCAGTGCAAGGGCATAGACTTGGTTGAAGCATTTGAGGTCTGACGCTGTACAGACATGTCTCACCTATGCCGTGCCGGCTGCTTGAGGGCCACCAGGAGTGCGCCCATGACCATTGTTGCCAGTAGCATGCAATCAGAAGTAATTCAGGGCCTAATGGACATAATGTAAGACAACTGCCAGATGCGAACATGTCGTTGGCATCCATGATATCAGACTGATCAAAGAGGCATATGCATGCATGCTCAGGTAACCTGACTGGCCATTTAGTTACATGCATGTAGGTCCAGAGCTTTAAAGAGGATCTCTGACATGGTGAAAAGGATTTGTTACACTGCGAATTCACGGTCCTCTCAAACACATGCGCCTGAGATCACGGCAGGAAGGTGGCTGAAAGTCTGTAGGCACCTTGCACGCAATCCCCTGAGTGGCAGCTTTGCTAACTGCCCAGTTATCTCCACGACAGTCGTAACACAGGTCTGACTTTTGCAACTCGATGTTGACAATGACTTGAAAAGGGACAACCATTCGGAGCTCACGCAGACTACTGTCTGCCTGGACCACAAACGAAACTCGAGGGCTGCTAACATCAATGAGACCCAAACACAAGCATTGAATGCATTGCAGATCAGCAAACTCCTGTGCATCAAGGTCACGCACAACCAACGCTGCATGGGTCAGGTTTGGTAGCAACTGAGCCAGGCCGTCGTAGCATGTGGTGGTACATGGTGACACATGCAAGCATTGCAGATTTGGCAGAGCAGTATCTACTTCAAACATCCTTTCTTGGCTTGCAGGGCTTACAATCTGTAGATGCAGGGAGCGCAGACTTTCAAATTTTTTAAATAGGGCCAATGGTATGCTGCCATCATCATCATCATCATCATCATACTCCTGTCTGCAACCCACTCTTGCATGTAGGGACTGCAATGTTGTGGGTAGTAGGAGCACAATCTGTGTCAGCTTAAATGGGCCATCTAGTGTAGTGCGTGTGAGAGGCCACAGGCCTGCAAAGGCTATCACTGCCTGTCCAAATGACGCCAGTTCACGTACTGATATTGATGTTGCCACATCCTCTGACGCCTTCATTAATAGTATTGACAAGGTATGCAGGTTGTGAAGATGTCCTTGGCGTTGCTTCTGCTGTACCCAATACAGTATGCGGTCAGTGGCAATGACTGTCAGATTAGCGCCATGACCAGGAATGACCAGTGATTTTGGCGCCAAGTTGCTGACTGTAGTATGCCAGCTTTTACTGACAGCAGAGCACACAATGATATCTCGCAAGCTGTCCAGGTGGCTGATGACTCTAGCTGTCAGCTCATGATTCTGAAGCACATCTGCTGAGCCCTGAACCGGCGAAAGAGGTTGTAAAGACAGGGAATGAAGGCTGTCTTTGCTAATCAGGGAACCCTCAGCATTTGCTGATCACCTACACACATGCAAAAACTACAAAGCAACATATCAGCAGGGACTACGGTGTATACCTTAGAGACAGCCATGCGGTGTGGCGTTCAATGCCTATCGATTGTGATAAAAGAAGTCTACACGCACGCGGGGCCAGGCTGCTAGCTACACAGATAAGATATAACGCCTTAGGGGAATTTCTACGGGAGGCTAAAGTGCAGGTTCTTGCTGACACCAGCACGCATAGGTACTCCGAAAGCTGCGATGAACGTGAGTGCCCAGACCCAAGCACCCGAGCAGAGAAGCTTTGGCTGAGCAAATATCTATTGCAGCACGCTTAATCATCCAAGAAGATGAACCGTTTGGTAGGTGATAGCGTTCCCATTTGTGCGCAGCGCACAGGCTATTGCTTCACCTGAGGAAGTCCTCACCCTGCAGCAAGCAAGTGTCATGCTCGAAAATTGACCACAGTATATTGCATGCACGAGTCAACTTGGTACGCCCTGCGCATCAAGCTTTCAAGCCGATTAAGTCTTCGCCCAGACTGCCTCGACATGTGCCCAGAGCTGCTGTGCCTATGTGCTGCACCCACTGTTGCAAAATCGCCAAAAGGACATTGGATCACAAGCGCTGCAGTCAGGCCTAGCCAAGCACAAGCTTAACAGGGTCGCTTGCTTTTTAAGCAGGAGCAAAACACTGCTGTCAGGTCAACAGGCTGTCCTTTACCCCAATGTGCAGCTCTGCAGGACTGCCCATATGGCCATGCATGGCATCTCCTGTTGATGGGGCACAGGCCACCTGCATGCAAGCTTCCCCTTAATGGCAGTAGGCCCAAGATGCTGTGGTACTCAAAGACTTCTAGGTGTGCATGGTGCTGAGTGTGCTACTTGGTTATTGTCTGATCAATTGAAGTGTGCATTTCAAAGCCTGCATAAGTGCGAAGCTCTTGAAATGAGAGCTGCTAGCCAGCACCTGTAGACATCTATCAACTGAAAGGCTTACACCAGAATGCACGGCATTGCCCATGACTTGTTCCAAAGGAGTTCTCCTCAGATATCGTCAACATATTGTAGCAGATATGTGTGATATTGATAAAGATCCCAATAGCATCCTGCAGCTGAGCACCTTTGATGCACATCTACCATATATATTAGCCCATTCTGTAGTCTCTCTGTACGGACAGCTTGATGCTGTGCTGAATTGCCATTCGCTTTTGAAGCAGTGCATGTAACACCTTTGCACTCCAGAAAGGAGGCAGCCTGTCAGTAAGATTGACCAGGTGACCAGAATTGCCTGGCAGCGCCCAGGAGTTTGCCCTATCCTTGACATCAGTCTATTGCTGACATGGTCTACTGCCATCCTGGTCTGTGTCTGCACTGGGCTTTTGTTCCAGCTGCAATACATCACTTACCAGGATTCTGTTACAGCTGCACCATCTGCTCTGTCATGCTTTGCGCTGCGTTTGCACCCATCTGCTGCCAGCAGCGCTGACTTTGTACATTTGCAGGTCTGCTCAATTGCGCAAGTCCAGCTGTGTAAGTCCATTCATCTAGCCGGCATCTGCCAGCCGTTTCTGCAAGCTTGCAATCAGCTGAGATACCTGTACAACTGCACAGGTGTAACTTCACAACTTCTGTTGAGGTGCTGCATTGTGTGCAAACAATGTCAGCTGTGCAGATCAGTGATGGCTTGCTGAGACTGACTCTCCTGCTGCATGAGCAAAATAAGTTGTGTCAATGGTGCTTTTGTGCTGGCAGCTCTTCTGTGCTCCATTCTTGGGGCATTGCTCATGCTGTCCCAACAATGTATTGTACGCTGTTGTTTAGCCTGTACCCATGCACTGCGGAAATGCACCTCTGCTGAGAAATGCAGATTCTGCCAAGGCAATTCTTTGAAGGCAAGATGCACTGCTTTGTGACCCAGATGACCTTGTAGTGCCGGGGCATAGCTCTGCATCGAAGCATTTGAGGTCTGACACTGTCTCACCTATGCCATGCCGGCTGCTTGAGTGCCACCAGGAGTGCGCCTATGACCATTGTTGCCAGTAGCATGCAATCAGAAGTGATTCAGGGCCTAATGGACATAATGTAAGACACCTGCCAGATGCAGACATGTCGTTGGCACCAGACTGATCAAAGAGGCATATGCATGCATGTTCAGGTAACCTGACTAGCCGTATGGCTCCAGCTGGAGAGCTTCAAAAATGATCTCTGACATGGTGGAAAGGATTGGTTACACTGCAAACTCACGGCCCTCTCCAACACATGCCCTTGAGATTGTGGCAGGAAATTGGTTGAAAGTCTTTAGGCATTTTGCACGCAATCCCCTGAGTGGCAGCTTTGCTGATGGCCCAGCTATTTCCACAACAGTTGTAACACAGGTCTGACTTTTGCACTTCAATGTTGATAGTGACTCCTAAAGCTACAACCATTCGGAGCTCGCGCAGACTACTGTCTGCTTTGACCACAAATGAAACTAGACGGATGCTGACATGAATGAGACCCAAACATAAGTATTGAATGCATGGCAGATCAGCAAACTCCTGTGCATCAAGGTCACGCACAACCAATGCTACATGGGTCAGGTTTGGTAGCAACTGAGCCAGATCGTCGTAGCATGTGGTGGTACATGGTGACACATGCAAGCATTGCAGATTCAGCAGAGCAGTATCTAATTCAAACGTCCTTTCTGGTCTTGCAGGGCCTACAAACTCTAGATGCAGGAAGCGCAGGCTTTCAAGCCCTTTAAACAGGGCCAACGATATGTTGTCGGCACTGTCATCATCATCATCATCAAGCTCCAGTCTGCGACCTACTCTCACATGTAGTGACTGCAATGTTGTGGGCAGTAGTAGCACGACCTGTGTCAGCTTGAATGGGCCAACTAGTGTAGTACGTGTGAGAGGCCACAGGCCTGCAAAGGCTATCACTGCCTGTCCAAATGATACCAGTTCATCTACTGATATTGATCTTGCAATCATGTCCGGCGCGCTCAATAGTAGTACTGACAAGGTATGCAGATCCTGAAGATGTCCTTGGTGTTGCTTTTGCTGTACCCAATACAGTATGCGGGCAGTGGCAATGACTGTCAAATTAGCGTCATGACCAGGAATGACCAGTGACGTTGGCGCCAATTTGCTGACTGTATTATGCCAGCTTTTGCTGACAGCAGAGCACACAATGATATCTCGCAAGCTGTCCAGGTGGCCGATGACTCTAGCTGTCAGCTCATGATTCTGAAGCACATCTGCTGAGCCCTGAACCGGCAAAAGAGGCTGTAGAGACAGGAAATGAAGGCTGTCTTTGCTTATCAGGCAATCCTCAGCCACTGCTGATCACCTGTGTACACAGGCAAAAACTACAAAGCAACAAATCAGCAGGGACTACGGTATCTACCTTCGAGACGGCCATGCGATGTGACGTTCAATGCCTATCGAGTGCGATGAAAGAAGTCTATACGCACGCGGGGACAGGCTGCCAGCTAACCAAGATAAGACATAACGCCTTAGGGGAATTTCTACAGGAGGCTAAAGTGCAGGTTCTTGCTGACACCAGCACGCATAGGTAACCCCGCAGGCTGCGATGAAGGTGAGTGTCCAGACCCAAACACCCGAGCAGAGAAGTTTTGGCTGAGCAAGTATCTATTGCAGCACTAAAACAGACGCTTTTGAGGGCAAGTCATCCAAGAAGATGAACCGTTTGGTAGGTGATAGCGTTCCCATTTGTGCGCAGCGCACAGGCTATTGCCTCACCGCTTGGGGAAGTCTTCACCCTGCAGCATGCAAGGGTTATGCTCGAAGCTTGACAACGGTTTGCTGCATGCACGTGTCAACTTGGCACGCCCTGCGCATCAAGCTTTCAAGCCCAGTAAGTCTTCGCCCAGACTGCGTCGACATGCGCCCAGAGCTGCTGACAAAGAGGAGAGCAGCAAAAGAGGGTTGGATTGGGATAGTGCATGGTCCAGTTTCAAAGACGGACTGAACAAAAACATCCCAGTGGTGGAGGATCGCACAGCGCAAAGGCCGGAGTCACAGCAGCAGCCTAAGTCCAGCAACAAATCACCTCAATTTGCCAGAGACAGCAGAAGACAACTGCGAGAAAATATCAAAAAGCAAGAAAACCTTGTACTAGATTTTTGGAGTCAAGAGCTCTTCTTCAAAGCTGGAGGAGTGTTTATTGCAGTGCTGCTTGTCATTTTCCTGTTGATTGGCGGCCCGGGGGGTCCTGATTGAAATGTACTCCCAGATGGTAGTGTCTGACTCAGTCTGGTAGACAGGTTTGACCAGGGCAGCAGGGCCTGAGCGCAGTACACTTGCAAGCTGTATAGGTGGCAGGAGTTTTTGCTAAAGAGCAGACCTATATTATGGCCTCATAGCGGCCACTGGGACTGGCAGCGCAAAGCCAGACAGCTTGCGGGGCATGACCTGGCACTGTGTATACAGCTGCAGTGCCGTTGTTGGCAACTTTCTTATAGGTTCTGTGCAACTCCATTTTCGAGCAACAGTTGCGCTTAGAGCGTCTAAGTGTCTAAGTGTATTGTACAATTGTACATGTAGATTGACCTGAATCTGTTGCATCAATGATGAAGTGCACCCGTCTCTACAACTACCATTGATATGACTGACAAGATGTAGCACTACCATTAAATTGAACATGGGATTTGGTGATATGACCTCTGCGCATTGTATAACATGTTGTGCCCTCGAGGGCGCTGTTGTACATGTACTACGGGATGAACACCTTCTCTTTGTCTCTCCACTTTCAAGCTCATGACCTAACAGCAAAGTCCAAGCTTGACATGTGCTTTGCCAGCAGCAGAGGCGTCGTGTACAGCTGATTGTACAGCTATCGCGCAGAGGCGTTGTGTATCCCTTGAGGCGGGGCGGAGCGAAGAGCAAGCAAAATGGCGTTATGTGTGGCACGTGCGGCTGTGGCTAGAAGAATTGTACTGAAGTTCAGTCAAGGCTTGTGTATTGCACTGAACGCAGCACAGTGCCCACCACAGCGAGTTGCAATCTTGCAAGTCAACATTTGTTTCACCCTGCCGAGGAACGAGCCGTCCCTGTTAGGCAGTTTACTTTGATCCAGATGATGTGCAGACTGCAGTTAGGTCTAGCTTTTTGCGGACTTCTTATAGTGTTCGCAGCCGCGCAAGACCCGACAGTGTCTCTTGATGGAGTGCAAGATTTGAGTGAGTTGCATTGCTTTCTTGGTCGTCCGAGCATTCTGCCACTTGTGTCCACCAACTTAGACCTGATGCTTTGCAGCCCCTGAGACGTTTGACAAGTTCGTCAATGGAGGAAAACACGCTCTCGTGGAGTTTTACGCCCCTTGGTAGGTTCGCAAACTGCAGCTATACCAAAGTGTCGTGCACCCTCCGTTTCAGGTTTCGACTGCCGCCTATCTCTTGATGTCCCACCTTGAAGTGACCTCAGCGTCTGTCATCTAATGCAGGTGTGGGCACTGCAAGCATTTGACCCCAGAGTATAAGACGCTCGGGGAATCAGTGTTGAAGGACCCCAGGCTCAAGAATAGTGTTGTGATTGCAAAGGTGGACGGCCGAGTCAAACCAGCTGTACCTTACGCACCTTCTCAAAGCAGCATGCAGTTCACCAAAACAATGTGTGCAAGCAGGTTGATGCTGACAAGCACAAGTCATTAGGTGAGAAGTTTGGCGTAAGAGGCTTCCCTACTTTGAAGTGGTTTCCGCGTGGCAAGCCAGTCAACAACCCACAAGAGTGAGCTTTCTCGACCAAGCTGCCCCCTGCACTGGCAATTTCAACATGTACCTTGTTGTGCATGAAGCTTGCAGCTTTCCATCCATGGTCGTGGCTCATATCACCTGCGTCTGCGTGAAAGTCATTGTGGCAGCTCCACTCACCTCTACTGGCGAATTTGTGGTGCTGTTGGCACTTGCCGCTGCATCCCTTTCAGCTTCTGATGCCCACTGTCATCTGTCTGCAGCTACAACTCTGGGCGCACAGCATCAGCCTTCCTGGACTTCATCAATGCAGAGGTCAAGGCTGACAGTGGCTTTGCCCGTATTGAAGACCTAGACGTGTTGGCTAGGAAGTATATTGGCTCAGGTGACGATTGAAGCAGCCACAAGCACCTGCCCTGAACTGCTCATATTATCATCATCATGTCTTGTTGACATGCTGGCTACCCCACAGCACTTCACGAACCAGCTGCTTTTTGCAACTTGCTGATTGCCCTCATTGCCATGCATATCAAGAGGTGCAGAATGCAGGACGCATCAGCAGGCAATGCGTATCCATCAGATCACTGAGACAGTCGCTGTCCCTTCAGCAATCTGGACAAACAATTTGCTGAGGTGCATCTGCAGCAGCAGGTGCTGTCAGCCACCTGCTAGCAGCTCAAGTCATCTGTGAGTGTACAGTCCCTTAACATGTCACACCAGGGTTTGACCCTGATGAGTGTGTACTGCAGCGGCTGATGCAACTTCATCAGTGGCTGAGGAAATCTCTGCAGCTGTGAGCAAGCTAACAGGAGAGGCCCAGACCAATGGCGAGGTCTATGTCAGTGCTGTCAAGAAAGCAGCTGCCAAGGTCAGCCATGTCTCAGCTGTCCAGACCAGTCTGTGCTTGGTTTTGTTCATGTTGCAAGGGTTTGCTGCGCAGCACTATTTTGGCTGCACAAAACAGCTGTGATTATCACGACCTGGCGTCCTGTGTGCTGTTTGTGCTTGGCTGACGGCTCTGCATGCAGTGCAGCACGCTCAGCAATACTTGCAAACAAACACTGCGTTCCAAGCGCTGCACATGGCTCAAAAGATCTAGTCAATTTGCTGCTGCGGCATGCGTGTCCATTGCCCCAGTGTCATTTCGCGTCCAGAGTTTCAGTGCTGCAAGGCTCATGTGACATGCCTGTCTGCAGGGCTCTGACTACTTCAGCACAGAGCTGAAGCGGCTAGAGAGGCTATTGGAGGGCGGCAAACTCAGCCCATCAAAGCTGAGTGAGATCAGCCGCAAAGTTAGCGTGCTTGGTGCCTTCCAGAAGGATGATGAAGAAAGCGTTCATGCAGCTGAAGAGTGATATCGTGCGCATCTTCTTGTCGGCCTGTGGAACACCCCATGAAGCTAAGGCTTACTAGCCTGCATCCAGTTGGTGCTGTAAGCAAACGCACATGCTGGTCATACGTGGTTGTGCAGTGCAACCCTTGTGCTGGTACTTTGATTCTGCATGCAGGTCCCTGCATGCATGACAAGTAGGCCATGATCTGTTGCTGGTTGTGAACCAATTACACAGTGTGCAACGGTATTCTGACACTGCGATGGTGTGACAGTCAACCTAATCAACAGCCTGGTGGCCAGCCTGGTGGCCAAGCGCTGCAGCCACTGCCACTACTGTAGATCTACAATTTGCTTAGTACAGATCTGTTGAGAGGCTATCAGGTCAGCTGCACGCCCAGCATGGGTTGATCAGTCAGTCTCGAACTTTCAGATATCTCAACTGCAGGATCTATTGTAGGCAAATGCCACGCCTGGTGCCTGCCAGCATAGGTGCACACGTGCACATGCGTTGGTTGTGACGTGATATGATTCATCGTGCTCGGCACATAGCATGGTGTCAAATTTGAACGCCTGCTAAGGCATGCAAGCAAGCAAGCAGCTTCGATCCAAACCTGCACTTTCTCTGCCTCTGTGCTCTGACAATACGCGGCTTGGCGCACTATCACGCCAGCAACTGCTGCACGTTTTCGGCGGTTGACTCCAGCTTCATCTGCTGGCCGTCGTCAGCTCTTGCAGCAGCAGTTTGAGCGTGCGCTGACGCAGCAATGGTATACCTCCTGATCGCCTGCGATCGCCTGTGGCGCGTTTGTTGTCTGCTTGATTGCCTGACGTCAAGTGCATGATGCACCGCCACACAGTCTCAGGCTTGGCTGGCTGGTGGCCCAACAGCGGCTGCTGCTATGCAGGGACGTCGTATGGTGCAGGCTCAAACGCAGCAGCAAGCAGAGATCACCTTCACCGAATCCCTGGAAGTGGTAAGCCTACTTCAGTGGCGGTCCTGCGCTGCTATAGCTGCCGACACTGCTTCGCTGAGCCACCTCTTCTACTTGTGACTACGGTGTGCTGCGCAGGTCCGATGTCTCCTACGAGTGGTGAGCTTCCCCACCTTCTGGCCTTCTTTGTACTTGTTGCTTGGCTTCATTGCATGCTGCTGCTACATTGTACAGTGTGCACCTTTCACAGCTTTGCCTTACAGATCATGTGTACGCAGTCAATCTTCCATGTCAGCCACTTGAGAGGCTTGTTCCCAAGCCAGCTGTTCAAGACAGTAGACATGCCAAACCTTGGAGGTGACGACACAGATGTGGTTTTGAACGCCACAGGTCACAGAGGTGCTGTGGCGCAGGACTAACAAATGGCATCTGTCTGCTGCTGCAGGACTGCAGATCATGATGCTGAAGCCAGACACGCCAGAGTCCAGACTCTTGGTTGACTGGGTTGAGGGGGGTGAGTATTCAATTGCTGCACAACTGCTTGCGCATTCCGCAAATTGCTGTTCTCCTCAACAGTCATCTTGCTTGCCTGCAATGTGAAATTCTGACCCTTGATGCTGTCATTGCTGCTGTTCCATACGCTGACAGCCGTGTCTTCTGTGCAGGTGTATATGATGCGCTGAAGCAGAAATACCTGAAGTGCCTGCTGTTTGGTATCTCTGAAGATGAACGAGGCAGCTGCCTCATGGAGGTACTTGGCTCTTTGCCATTTGCCCTTTGTCCATGCCCATTTGGTCTGCCCTTCTGCTCCTCTGAATTTACCTTTCATTTCAATCTTGGCAAATATTGACACAAGCTATTCTCAGATTCCAAAAGGTCGCTTCAGCAATTGTATTGCCGCTTTTGTTTCAGTGCTGGGCGTAAAGCTGAGCTTGAGTGGATGGTCTGACTGCATGAACTGGTTGCAGGAGTATGTATACAAGTTCAACTATGACAATGATGGAGGCGTGACAGTGGACTTGACGACCAATGGCAAGCCTGTGGAGAAAAGCAACAAAAAGAAGGCAGTAAGCATGCTTTCTGTGCCCAAATCTTGTGCAACATCAGTGCACAGACTGCACATAGATGCTGTCTTGCCTGTCTGCAGTCCTTCTGATGATAGACTGTATGTTAACGCAAAAGTTGTATGAGTTCTGGCTGTGGTATGTGATTGCAGAAGGCGAATGTGAGCTCTGTCAAGTACCAGGTGTGCCGCTTGATCAGGATGCTGGTGCACATTTGCAAGACCTTGGACAGCATGCCAGAAGAGGTGAGGTGCCTCAGCAGTCACCTAATCTGTCCTCTACACCACCTGTCCCTTCATCTGGCCAACCTCTAGTTGATTGCTGCCCCCCTCGGCCCCGCCCCTTTCCACCCCCGCCTTTCAGCTCAGCCCCCAAGTCCTGACCATGTTGATGCCTGTCCTGAATCCATAGCTTGTTGACTCTACAGCTTGCTTCATGCACATTTCATGTGCCAGTCACAAATACTGCTGCCTGCTGGATGTATAATACCTTCTTGCTGAGTGGATAGTACACCTGTCTAGCCAGCGACCTTATCTGAAAGGGCAGTCTATCCCAAATCTGGCTCTTGTTCTCAATGCAACAAGCTTGACACATCTTAACTGCGCCCACGCACTCTTGTTGTTGACGCCACAGAGATACCTCTTCATGAAGTTGACTTACCATGAGGACACCCCAGAGGACTATGAGCCACCCCATTTCAAGCCCATCACAGAGGAGGGCCTGGGCCACTTTGCACGCAAGCCCTTCTCCATGTGAGTTGACCCTGGCTAGCTTTGCACTAGTCACAGCCAGCTTCTGCCTTGGTGTGTGCACTTATGGCTCATCATGGGTCAAGCAAAAGTATGCATGTGTGTTTGCCTTGCAGTAATTTGGACTCCTGGGTGGCAGCTTGGCCCTGCTGCATGCATCATGAGGAGTGATCACACATGATGGTGCTGATTGGCCCACGATTCGCTGACCAATTTCTGTGTCTGCCAATGCAGGAGTTTGGATTATATATTCAACAACAGTACTGTCCATCAAGACTGCTGTTTTGTATTGATCACTGCAAGGCATGCAGCATGATCAGTTCAATCTCTGACTACATGATCTACCAATGCAGGAACTTGGGTGATGTGTCCACCAACCACCATGCAGTGAGCCTGCGAGTGAAGAGCCTGCTGGACAGCTGCAATGAGGGGCTGGATGAGCACTGCAACAGTGGGCAGTGCTCTACATACCCTGATGAGGTGGAAGGCAATGAAGTGGCATCAGCTCTGCAAGTCTGCCCTCAGAACTTTCTTGCTGCCTTCTTGGATGCCCAAGAAAACAGACCCTCCCCCATCCCTTCCCCCCGGGCTCCACTTCCTCCCCCCGCCTTTTGGCTCTGAACGCCCTCCTGCCCATGCCCTCTGATCTTCCAGGCTTTCTCCGCTCATGACACTTGGCTAAAATAGCCCTTGGCATGTGCCACTGCTAACAGTCTGGCACCTCATGGCTGCGCCGCAGTTGATTTAGTGAAGTGAACCAGGATGGCATTTTGCATGCTTTGCAGGCAGCACTGCCAATTCCCTGGCCTTATGCCACAGAAGCGCACTGCCAAAGTTCAATGACCTTTTAGTGCTGTTCTTCAGAAGCTTGACAATGCCTGGCTGCTTAGGCCATAAGCTGCATCATTATCACGTGTGATTATGTACCATAATGTGCACACCATTCACAGTAATGTGCACACCATTCATTTTGGCTGCCTGAATCAGACATATGTTGTGAAGGACGACGAAGCCAGAGATGACATGGCAGCTCCTGACATGGCAGATGGCCAGGAAGCTGACGAAGATGCTCATATGGCAGCTGATGTGGAGGCTGACATTGAGGTTGTCAAGGCAACAGCAGCAGAAGCTGAGGAGGAAGCTGATCCAGCAGCTGAAAAGGAAGCTGATCCAGCAGCTGAGGCAGAAGATGATCCAGCACCTGAGCCTGAGCACCCTTCACCCTTCAAGCCCAACCCCAAGGACCGCTTGGCTGGTAAGTTGGCTATGATGATAATATTGCACACACACAGCTTGTTAGGTAAAGTTGGACAACTTCAACACCTGTGCATTGTGTTGCCACTGACCATTGCATTGTGTCTGTCCTCTCGTGACTACCAGAACTGAAGCCATGATTGGCATGCCTGCTGTTTGGCATGACTACTGCACACACTGGCTGGCAGCTGA
>JAABUO010005815.1_pt1 | contig 14260 bp, 19 predicted proteins | sample 5559291 | NCBI WGS metagenome assembly JAABUO01 (sample SAMN10711878, study PRJNA513372) | rock metagenome | isolation source: Antarctica rocks | place: Antarctica: Victoria Land, Finger Mt sud | reverse complement strand
GTCTGAGGGGGTCTTGGAGGGGGTGCCGGATGCCGTGCGGCGGGGGCGCAAGCTGAAGTGCAAGGAGTGTGGCTCCAAAGGGGCCACCCTGGGCTGCCACGTGCGCAACTGCCGCAGCAGCTTCCATCTGCCCTGCGCGCGCCTCAACCACTGCGTCCTGCAGGTAGGCTTCTGCCATGCATGTCTGTCAATCGTGTGTGAGTCTGCATGATGCATGCTGTTGTGTGTAACATCATGCATGCATTCATTCATTCGTCCATTCATTCATTCATTCATTCATTCGTTCGTTCGTTTATTTGTTCATTCAATTATTCAATTATTCATTCATGCATGCACTCAATCATGTATTTGTTCGTTTATACATTCAGCAAATATTTGTCTCCTCTCTTGGCTCAGACACATATACTTCTGAGGCAGCTCCCTGTACGAGGCCCTGTTTTGCCAGTCAGCGCACCAACCAGAACATGTTGATGCGCATCATTTCACTTGAGTCAGATGTCACAATGTGTCTGAGGCCTAATTCGGATGCCTCTCTGGAATGTCTCACATGCTCAGGTCATGCATGTGTGGATTGAGACTGAGCTGACACGACTGCCAGATGCAATACAGACTGTCAAGCACTGAAATCTTTGGTGGGCTTCAAGCGGTCACAATCCTGTCACAGAGCAAAAGCAGTTCTTGGCTGGTATTTGTTGGCTCCATGCCTTGCACCACTGAGTGCCAGGCAACACAGTCATAAGACACATGATGATAATGACTGCAGGATGAACCATACTTGGTGACATGCCCTCAGCATGCAGCCAGCTACATGGACAGGTCACAGCCAGGCGGCAGTGATGCAGCACGCAATGCTGAGCAGGCCTACAATAGAGGGTCTGATATGGGTGACTATGAGGACCAGGACCTGCCCAATGGGGATATGCCTCGCCACCGTGCCTTGGACAGATCAGGTGGGAATAGCAATCTACTTGGTCCTAGCATGGTATGCAAATTCAGTCAAGAATATGCACCAACTTACCCAATGTGAGAGCGGCCAGTATTGCTTTTCTGCATCTTGTTTTCCTACATAAAGAAAAGCAGAAGTCACTTTTTCAGGGACACAAGACGTGCACTCACTATGTATTGCCGTTTGTGAACAGGATAGCTACCCATTGGGTCATACCTGCTGAGAATCCCTCTGCTGATTGCAGATCTTTGCTTGCTCATTCTCTCACTTTCTCTTCCACTCACTCGCTCACCCACCCTCTCATTTGCTCAGCATACCAGTCAATAGGAGGCAAACCTGCTGTTCATCTGTCATATCTGTACTCAGGCTGACTCACCACTGGCACTAATGCTGCTGCACAGGCAGTCACATGCAGCGCAGCTTGACAATGGAGGAGCGGCAGGGGTCCCACCAGCAGCAGCAGGGGCGCCCCCTGGAGAGGTGGGAGGAGGACGATGAGGCCGAAGGGGGCGAAGGCATGCTCACCAGCTCAGTCATGAAGGACTGGATTCGCTCTCTGGCAGACCGCAACTTCGATCCGGATGCCGTGCCTGAACAGGCCATGGCCAACTTCCTGGGGGGGACCGTCAGCATCCCAGCCAACAGACCAGGTCAGCAAGTGCATTGTGTAAGGGTGTTAGCTGTTTCATTCATTACTGCTGTGTCAGCATCCCAGTCAGGTTTGTTCTGTAGGGGTGTGCACACACATCTACTTAGCCTCAGCTGTTTTAGTTGTGGTTCCACAAATATACGCTATGTCAGCATGCCAGCCAAATTTGTCCTGTAGGGGTGTGCATGGACGTTGAGTTCAGCCTCAGCTGCTCCACTTGATGTTTCAAAGTTGCTGCTACGTCAGCATCCCAGCCAACAAGCCATGCCAGCGAAAGCCCCCAGCCGGGTTGTGCACACATACTACCGATGCCACAGTACAAGACACTGCATTTCTGCACCCTGTCATTATAATGCTTGCGCAGCGGTTCTTTGCTTTGGATACCGCTGCAGCAAGCGCTTTTATAACCCTGCTGTGTTATCATGGCACTGTAGGGGCCGTGCATGCATTATGTGACAGTTGATGTGTTGTTGACAGGGAGGTGTGCTGTGTGCACAATCCAGCGCAAAGGCAAGTGTGGCAGCCTGTCTGCGCCCAGCAAGTGCCGCAGAAAGAAAGTTCTGGCGGTGCGTAGGCAGATACAGGTGTGCAATCATTCAACTATGTCAGTCACTGGATGTGCTTCATGCGGCAGACAACAGAATGCAATGTTGCCGTACCAAGTCTGCATGTGCCCAGCATGTCAAAGGCTAAAGTGATATGCCCTTTGGATTCAAAATGTCAGCTTGGTAGTATCAGTGCTTGTTCTGCAACGCCGCTTGACTCGGAAGGGTTGCGATGGCTGCTTGTTGATGTGTAGGAAGAAGAGGAAGAGCCGTGGCTGCCGCAGCCAGCGCAGCGCAGGAAACGCACTTGAAGCCTGTACCAATGTCATGTGTTAGCGCATAATCTTGAGGCAGCCTGAGCCTTGAAAACTGGCCTGCCGCTGCATGTGTCATGCTGCTAAGTCTGCCAACAATGACTTGATTCCTGATGATCGTACCCATGTGTTCCATATGCATCATATACAGAGCCGCATGTTGTCTGATGATTGAATGCTGGGAATTCATCATAGCAATGTGACATGAGGCTAAAAGAGTACTGAACTGAAAAAGTTTGTCAATGAACACAGGCCTACTTTGTAATCGTGATTTTGGTATCGTCTGCCAGGCTGTGTGCAAGCGTTTGTTGTCTACAGCAGCAAATGGCTAGCTGCCTACAACTGACTTGGTAACCAATGTGGTTTGAAACATGTTGACAGCACTGCAGAGTACACCGCACAAGATTATCATGCTCAAAGCTTGTATATGAGCAATGCACCTGCATGGGACCTTTGACTTTACAAGCTTGTAAATCATATGGCCATGTGGCATGCCGCCATGGGCGAGCCATGGTGCATACCGAAAAGCCGCAAATCAAATATGTAATGGCATTCACAGAGTTTAAGAAATGAAATACACCAAATACCATGGGAACTCTTGTCCACATCGAAACACATCGAAACACATCGAAACAAACCACGTTGAAACAACCACGGTACACAAAAGGACAACCAAACATGCCTGCTGATCCAACCTGTGAACAATGGTCTGGGAAGAATAAACATATGTACAGATCTGACCAGAAGGCCAAATGCTCACAGGCAACAGGAACTCACTCAAAAAGGCAAGGTATGTATATGTGTTCATGCCGAACATCACTGGCTCACTCACAGTCTCACACTGCAGCCCTCACCTACAAGCCAAAGAGGAAGAACAGGTGCCATGAAAAATACTTTTATTGTCCCTCCCACTCAACTGGTGGTTCTACTTCTTCTCAGTAAACTCTGCATGTTGCCATTCATTTGTAAAAGTTCCTTCGAGTCTTCCCACTTATTGTCTGTGTCAGCATGATCAATCCAACTCAACCCCTCGCACTGTCTCGCACTGTCTGTGTCCCAGAGCTGCTTTGAGCATGATCCGAGACAAGGTGACGCACTCTAGCATGAGCCTGTGCCTGTCATGCCTGTTCCACTCAGGCAACGTCCCACATTGTTGGAGCCAGAATTGTTGTCTCCCACATTGCCAGTGCCAGTGTTGGAGTTTCCAACATTGCCGGTACCTGCAAAGCCAGCATCACTGTGCTCAGCATGGCTGCCAACATTGCCAAGCAACATGGTGGATTGGTCTTTACCCCACAGGGGACAGGACACATCACAGCACAGCAAGAATAGCCCCCCTGTATCAAGACAGCATGACAGGTGCAGAGGCCAACACTCCTTGGTGAGGTCAGTAGACCGCAAAGAAATACCACAATCACATCATCGTATCTGAAAAAGGAGGTTCGCAGTCTGGAAAACACTCACCATGGTTGTTGCAGCCAACGTTGCCACAGCCACCGGTGTTGTTGTAGCCATAGTTGCCGCTGCCACTAGGGCAGTCTGCAGTCACGTCCACAGGGCAGGTGGCAGCAGCCATGATGGCGCCTGCAACAGCACAATGCCATCAGCACACTGTCACCACACGCCTGGTGATGGTCAATATGCAACATGGGCAGGTGACAGTGAATGCAGCATGTCAGGTCATAGTCTAAGCAGCATGACATGTGATAGTCAATGCAGCATGGCACAGCCATAAGGCAAAGCAGCGTTTGCTGGCATCAAACAATGCTTGTGACTGACAAACTTCAGGTGTAAGAATAAGGCATTGTGTGCTGGTCTCCTGGAGCTTGGGCAAAAGCGACATGGGAGACTGAGACTGCTATAATTCACCCCACTAACTGCTTTGCAGAGCAACTTCAATACCTACCTGCCTGATTTGATGCTGAGCAAAAGACTTCTGACTGCTGTAAACAATGATGACAGCCTAATCACTAGATAAGTAGAATGGGTGAATGCAAAGAAGGAGGTGCATTTGCTTGCTGGAGAAATCAAAGGCGTACCAGCTAGGTTGGGCTGCGTGACATCATAACCTGCTGGCAGACTGCAAGGGCAAGGCAGGCCTGCATCACCACACAACGATTCAGCAAGATTGCCACCATGCTCAGCAGAAAGTTGCAGACGTGAGAGAATGGCTGAAACTCACAGCTTGAAGTCCAAGTGGGCATGCATTGTGCAGCACCTCTGCTTCATATGAGCCAGGATACAGGTGAGAGCTTGCACCACCATGTACATGGACACACTAACCAAGGGTCATGCATCATGCTGTATCCAGACTCAGGAACATGAGAGTAGAGTTTCTCATTTACACAACATCAGGACACACCACACAACCTTACACAAAGAGAGTAAAAAGGACAAAGGGATTGAAAGCAAAGCAAGAACAAAGACTCACCTGAGGATGATGGAGATGGGCTGGAAGAGGAAGAGCTGGATGAAGCAGCAGGGCTGGATGAAGCAGCAGGGCTGGATGAAGCAGCAGGGCTAGAGCTGCGCAGCACTGAGGCTGGGATGTAACCCCCTGGTGAGCCCACCATCACTTGGGTGTTGTTGTTGGTGTTGGCCATGTTGAGGTTGGGGACTGAGGTGTTGTATCCCCGGGTGAGATAGGTGCCGTCATCCAGCTGACCGTACAAGGCCTGAGTCAACTCAGTCTCTCCTGGAACTGAGCTGGGGTTGAGTCCCATGATGGGGGGGTTCACAGTGCCAACTTGAGCAACAGTCTCCTGTAGCATTTCACAAGAAGATCAGCAGCCGCTTTGCATGTGACATCACATGCACAGTGGTGGCCGGGAAAGTTGCATGAGCCATACATGCAAACAGAACCAGAAGTTGATGTCAGGCGCAGCCATGGGTTTTGATGGACAGATGATTGACAACTTTGAGGCATACATCAGCCAGCCACAGCCCTGTCTGTGAGCATGTGTTGTGTCCAGGCAGAGACTGCACAATGCCTCACCTGGAAAGCATCCATGGGAGAAGCTGGGAAGTCCTCAAGGCCAGTAGCCATGTTTGTGTAGCCAACAGGTGAGTTGATGGCTCCAGAGAATCCATTGGGGAAGAAGGGGCCGATGCCGCTGGGGTTTCCCAGGCTGTACATGTTGATGAGCTGCTGGGGGGTGCGGGAGAAGGTGAGCCCCCTGATGTCAGTGGGAATGTTGTTGATGAAGGTGTCAGGCACAGCAATGTTGCGAGGGTCACTGTTCACCAAACCTTGGTCATCAGACTGCAGCCAAACACTCTGGCTTGACAACACGATTTCACATTCAGACTGTATGACAGGTACAAGGTCTGCAGAATGCTGTGCATGCTTTGCTTGTGAAAAACCAGATGAGCAGCAGAGTGCAATATGGATGTGCAGCACAATGCGATGTGAAACACAATCTGGCATATAAGAACAGCATGGCAACAGCAAGGGGTTCATGATGATGCAGTGATGACAACTGACACACTCAAGCAGCAACTCAGCACTGCAAAATTTGACAATGCACACATATAAGCAGCAACTCGGCAATGCAACTCACACACAAGAGCAACAACTCCGCACTGCATGTTGATGACAGAGTTGAGGGCTGACCTGAGGTCCGTCAAGGGAGTCACGAAGGGCAGAGATCCTGGCGAACACCTGCTGCACTGTCTCACCAAAAGGCTCAACAGTCTCATTGCGCATCTGGTACAGCAGAGTCCTCTCCACAGCAGCAAAGGCAGTGGCGCTTGTGGCTAGACCAGCAACACCATTGGCCAACACTGGGTTGCTAATAATTCCTACAAGACCCTGTAAGACATGACATACGCTGATTGTACCTGTTGCGTATGGTCTTCAGTGATCAGGCTTGCATCTGAAGAATCTGTTCTGCAGCGTGACAGCTGTAGCGTCCTGCATGACTTGACATGCATAATGGGAGACCCACATCATGGTGAAGGTCCAAGTGAACTCAACATTGCAGTGCATGCTCCTTGTGATGACTGCAGGCTTGGCTGTAGCTACCCAGCAATGGCCTGTCCATGTGCATAGCAGCAAAGTGATATGCATGCTGCACTGACCTTGTTACCGGTGGCACCAAACTCCTCCAAGGTGAGAACAGACAGCACAAAGTTCTGGTCATTCATGAAGGGGTCTGCAGCAGAAACAGGTTGTGAGCAACTGATGACGCCACTCTGACATATTCTGCATACGCATGGTGGCTAATCACACAACAGTAGCTTTCAAACGCTGTGCGCATGTACAATTTCTGAGTGACAGCATTAGTGTGGATGGCCATTGCCCAGGTTGCTCTGCTCTGCTGTAAAAGTAGTAGATAACACCAGGCGCAGATGATGAGGATACGTCTATCTATGACGCTTAGACAAGGGCATTAAACGCCATGCAGCAGACTGAAAGCAGAGTTGACATAGTGCAGCAATATATGGCAGACTTACCAAAGGGGGATCCATAGACTTCCTCAATGGTGGAGTTGCCCAGACCATATGCAGCGCCCAAGAAACCATTGAAGCCTCCTGTGAAGTCAACCTGGGGGCAAGGCAAGTACCCACCCGCCTGCCTCACAAACAAGGCATGTCCCTGCAACAGTAGAAACACATCAGGACCTGACAGCACCACGCAAGGTCAGCCTGCATGCCGCACAATAACCATGATCACGTTGCTTTCATGGCTTGTAACATGCAATGTCAATGAGTTTGGGCTTTCAAGCTGTAACACTGACCTGCTCACTGAGGGCAATCTCCTGCATGTAGGGCTCCACACGGTCTGACAGATTGGCCTTACGAGCTCCAATGGGAGCAGGCCCACCCAAGTTCAAGTTGCCTGCAGGTCACAGTGTTTCTGAATGTGGCCATTTAGTGTATTCATGTGTAGGTAGGGTTGAACAATGTATACAATGAGGCATTGCCGTAGCATCTGGAGCAGAAAATAACTGTGGTTGTTACATGCAGACGCTGGCAGCCGGAGGCAACATTGGCTGGGTAGCGAATTCAAGGAAATGCATAACTGACGATGCAAAGTTTTACTGAATCAGTGCTTGTGTACACTATGATTACATGTGTAGTGCAGCCACCAGGAAGTTACTGTACAGGAGTCATGCAGCTTACCAACAAATCCGAAACCAAAAGCACCAAATGTGTCAAACTGACCCTCCAAGCACCTGCATGCAACCAGTCACATCATAAAACATGCAACATGTTTTGGCAGAGAAAGACAAGCTTACAGGCAGGACACCCAATGTGCAACAGTGTAAGAAAAGATTGCAACACGATAGCAAAAGATTACACGCATTTACAAAGAGACAAGGCAGCAGCAGATCCCACACCGCTGAAAACAGACAGGGCAGCATAAACTCACTCGACATTTGTCAAGAAATTGATAATGTCAGCATCTGAGAAATTCTGCCTAGCAGCAATGCCACTCTTGACCTCTGCTTCCTGAACACTGAGCAGTGAGAGGTTGTATGGGCCTCCAAAGTCAGATGTCCTCAAATTTCCTGCAGCGACAAAACATTTGGCACCTGTGTGACACCTGTTGCTTCCATGTAGTCAACATATCCAATGCAAATCAAAGTCTTCAAGAAGGTGGGCATGGATACAGCGGCTACAGGCTGTACCAAGCGAAAGCGCTGGGTGCACACACGTGCACTGCGTAGCTCGACAACGGTGTACGTGTACTTACCAAGCGGTGCCAGATTTTGGCCCGGCTGAAATGGCTGTGCGCTGACAGCTATTACACTGACGAGAAGCAAGACAACGCACTGATGCACAGTCCTCATCTGCAAAAGCACAGCCACTGCGTTGAGCACAGGCGAAATCCACACTGGAAGCGCACAGGCGAAATCCACACTGGAAGCGCACTGCAACAAAGCTTTCGGTAAACTGCGGACCGCGATGCCGGAACGGGTGATGCGGGTGATCATAGACTTTTTAAGCTACGAGACTGCGCGTGACCGGCAGCACAACCCCTCAGCAACAAGGTGAAGCCGCGGTCAACGAGATCCATGCATGTCGCGCGTAGCTTTATCCTTACCTTGACGTAAGTCAACAATCAATGTTCCAAGACTTCTGCACCTGCAGTAAACAAGGTCATTATCCAAGCGTGCGATAGAAGAAGCACAGAAACGCCGCAAAAGGGAGTGCAAATATTTGCATGTGCGACGGCTACAAAAATGAGCACGACCCCAGCAACGACAGCGGTGTGCCTGCCGTACATTCAACGCAACAACACTCACCTATTTCAAGCAATGGTATATAGTGTGATGAAAGTGCGCGTCGCCAGAGATTGAGACTATGCAGTTTCAAAGCACACAACCATCGCATTCCTGGCGCGATGCGTTGACGCTCTGAGCCTCAGATGACAATCGTGGCATCGTGAGGGCATGACGTGAGCCGTAGCCTTTTGGACGATTTGTAATTGTCAGCATGTGTCACCGAAGTGGCAAGGGACAAGGACGTGAACCTAATGATTACGTTCCAAAGTCTGCAGGAGGCACACAAGTGTCAGCTAAGCTGTGTCATTAGTGCTAGCATGCTGTCTCATTAGAGCTAGCATGCTGTGTACAACATTGCATAACATTGCAGGCAGCTGCAGCTGTTGGCATGTGAGGCTCCGCTCATCGGTTTGGGATGGTGGCACCCTCCATGCACGTTGCAGGAATTGCAGGACATGCTGCCAATCTGCAAAAACAGGCGTACTGCTGTACAGCAGCATTTACCTACTAAGTATGCCCATCTATGCCAGTCACCTGGCACAAGATAACAGATTTCAAAGGTTGGTGCAGAGCACAGGTATGGCTTTGCTGCTGCAGCAGTTGCACCTTAACCTCAGTTCAAATTAGCATCGCAATTGCATGGTGCCATGCACCAGTGCATGCATTCATTGCACATGTCCAAGACAGCTGTACAATTTGTTCTTACGATTGCTTGCAAACCAGTGCAGCCAGTTTGCAAATGTTTTCACAGGCCATGAGCAACTTGCCTTGCATGCTGTTCAGCAGCGTTGCTGTAAGCTTAAGCAGAGAATGGATGTGCAAACCCAGTGAGCCCTCCCACTATATGCACACTATGGTCATAAAGATGCACAGGTGGTGCATAGTATTGAGCAGAATCTGCTTGAAATCATGCTCTTAGTCTGTTATTCTTGCACATGTAACTTCCTGCTCTTAATGGCCATGGCCTTGTACTGCTGACAAGGGTCTTGCAGCACTTGACTGCCACGCAAAGCTGTGTGTAGAAGGTCATGCTGGCAAATAACAGACTTGGTTGCGTAGGAGCATATTGTTACAGAGCTCTTCATTCCATAGGCAAGATGCTCCATAAAATAGGATTGGTAACACCAACCAGAAACAGCCCAGGAGGATCTGCAGCAACTTTCCAAAAACAGCATACCAGCCAGTGTTCTGTGAGCAAGTAATCACACACCAGGCAGTAAGCCTGCACACCTGCTAAGCAAACTAACCAACTCTGCCCTCATCCAAGCTGATGCTCAGAAGCAGTCACTATCTACACTACTAACCATCCAAAGGAAACTACAGGTGCAACAGCACATCACACAATTGAACACATACAAATAACTGTAGAGTCATTGCCACAGAAGGCACGTTTATTGCATTGACTGCTTGATGAGTCTTTGCCACTTGTGCAGCGCAAAATCTCCATGAGCCCTTCATGTCAGTTGCTCCAAGATGCGATCTACTTGCCAGCAGTGGCAGTGCTGGGCATGTCTGTAGCTGGGATGTAACCCCCTGGGGATCCCACCATCACCTGGGTGTTGTTGTTGGTGTTGGGCATGTTGAGGTTGGGGACTGAGGTGTTGTAGCCCCGGGTGAGGTAGGTGCCGTCATCCAGCTGACCGTACAAGGCCTGAGTCAACTCAGTCTCTCCTGGAACGGAGCTGGGGGATGTGCCCATAATAGGGGGGTTCACCTCACCCACAGCTGCAACAGACTCCTGTACAGTAGTGCAAGGCTTTTTAGTCATACATTTGACACACACCACCCTCATATGGAGTAATGCATGTTGTGGTGTGAAATAACATTGCATGATCATCACAGCCCTCAGACCACCGTGATGTTAGACGAACCATGTGCGAGTGCCAAAATATTATTACTCACAAGCAACAGCTGCGCTTTCATCTTTCTATGTTCTACATTTGCGCAGATGCATGGCTATGTGCTACCTTGCACAGAAGCATGTAAAGCAGCAAGGTACTGTCAGTTGGCACATAATGCTGCTGGGGTGTTTACCTGGAACGCATCAGCTGGTGTAGCTGGGTAGTTTTCAAGGCCAGTAGCCATGTTTGTGTAGCCAACAGGTGAGTTGATGGCTCCAACAAATCCATTGGGGAAGAAGGGGCCGATGCCGCTGGGGTTACCCAGGCTGTACATGTTGATGAGTTGCTGGGGGGTGCGGGAGAAGGTGAGCCCCCTGATGTCAGTGGGGATGTTGTTGATGAAGGTGTCAGGCACAGCAATGTTGCGAGGGTCACTGTTCAACAGGCCCTGGTCATCAGACTGCAGCCAAACAGACACGCTTGTCAGAATACATTTGCAGTTGCTGTGTTACAAGCATGTAAGATTGCGTAAGCATGATCATAAAAATGCGCCTGCTGCAAGACAGGCAGGCAATCAAGCATCAAGCAAGTGCTGAATCATGCAAGCAGAGCAAAGCAGGACAGCCATACATGTTTATGACATACATGCAGCAGCCCAATAGACAATCCTGAGGGAGGACTCGCAACAGCACTAGACAGTGCAAAAGGACAACACAGCAGGAAGTATATACAAAAGCGGTTGTGATGTTCCCCAACATACATGTTGCAGCCACATGTACACAGGTGAACCTCATAAGCCACCCAAACCACATGCACATGCAGTAATCCTGGGACAGGCAAATTGCATGATGACCATAGCAATCAGTCATGCTGCTCAGACAGGCTCAGACAGAATTGCACCATGAGAGACAGGCTGATCAAACAAAAGGGTGCAAATTTTGCAGGCACACAAAATGGATCAGACATGTAGCTGGAAAGGTAACAAACTGACCTGAGGTCCATCCAGGGAGTCACGAAGGGCAGAGATCCTGGCGAACACCTGCTGCACTGTCTCACCAAAAGGCTCAACAGTGGCATTGCGCATCTGGTACAGCAGAGTCCTCTCCACAGCAGCAAAGGCGGTCGCACTTGTGGCTAGACCAGCAACACCGTTAGCCAACACTGGATTGCTCAACAAACCAACCAGACCCTACACAAACCCAAGTTGTCCTGAGGATTTGGAGAGGATTTGGAGACTGCAGGCAATCACACAGGCCTGAAATCTGGAAGCTGAAGGCAATCACACACAAGCATAAACCTGACAGGTGCACTGTCCTGACAAATATCACATACAGATACATGTTACAGCAAAGTTGGTGGTGTATCAACGCAGGTACACTCGTTAAGTGTTTGCAACCGCATAAAAGCAGGAAAAGAGAATGAACTTGCCTTGTTACCAGTGGCACCAAACTCCTCCAAGGTGACAACAGACAGCACAAAGTTCTGGTCATTCATGAAAGGGTCTGCATTCCACGACAGATGTCAGATACAGCATTGGCTAAGCAATTAGCCAACATATCCACAGTTCATTAATACAAAGCCACACGCAACGGGCGGCAAACAATATACAAGCCTGAGTTAGGATAATCAGGCAGAATGGGATCTCAGCACAGCCACAAGATCATGAACAAATTTAAAGTTTAAGTTCAAAGTTTAAGTTCAAAGTTTAAGTTCAAGTTTAAAAGAAAAGCTGAGCACCATTCAGTAGTATTGGAACAAATAGATTCCAGTAAGCATACCGAAGGGGGATCCGTAGACTTCCTCGATGGTAGAGTTGCCCAGACCATATGCAGCGCCCAAGAAACCATTGAAGCCTCCTGTGAAGTCAACCTGGGGGCAAGGCAGGTACCCACCTGCCTGCCTCACAAACAGAGCATGTCCCTGCAAAGCATTACCTTCAACATATTACCTCTTGACTTCTTTTCTTGACAAAAATGTGTCCCATAGCAGGACAAAGAGCCTATCTGTATGCCAGCATTATGAATGGAATGTATATATTGGGGACAAACGCAGACTGCTCAGCAGCCGCAAGTCATGCAAACATGCACAGAAGCAGGCAGTATACACCGACAATCACTGCAACAGCAGCTAACAACTTTGAGTGCAGGATGTCACTTAAAATGCTGATGTTACCTGCTCACTGAGGGCAATCTCCTGCATGTAGGGCTCGACTGCAGCTGACAGGTTGGCTTTGCGGGCGCCAACAGGTGCAGGGCCGCCCAAGTTCAGGTTGCCTGCAACACCCCTCACACATCATAAAATTCACACACCATCACACCACTCACACATTGTTATGGTAAAGGTGCATGCCCAAAAAGGCTCAAAGAATTCTCTTGGGGACAGCACAAGGGCTTTGACTTACCAACAAACCCAAATCCAAAGGCACCCCATGTGTCAAATTGACCCTCAAGGCATTCAACATTGGTCAGAAAGTTGATGATGTCAGCATCTGCGTAGTTCTGCTTGGCAGCAATGCCACCTGCAAAGACAAAGTGCAGCATGTCAAACACAGCAGGTTGGAGTGCTTGACTGAATGATTGGACAACAGCCAATGGGCCAAAACGTCTAACTGATCAGGCCTACAGACAACAGCCTGAGTGATCAGACGTAGAGCCAAAACGGAAAGCAGCTCACTTTTGATCTCAGCCTCCTGGGTAGTGAGAAGAGTCAGGTTGTAAGGACCACCAAAGTCCTGAGTTCTCAAGTTTCCTGCAGTGACAAACGACATGCTGCAGAACACTGATGTAGGATGACTGTATTCAGGACGGCACACTAGCCCACGATAACACAGGCACAAACATGCTGTGAATACAGCATCAGCAGCAAGGAGCTTGATATATGCTCACCTAGAGGAACCAGATTTTGGCCAGGCTGAAAGGGCTGAGCCGCCACGAGAGTCAGGCCGACGGCTAACAATGCAACAACGCGCTGCATCTGCAAGAAAGCACGCAATCGTCAAACACAGCGCAGATGCAGCTAGCTGGGCGGATGTGCGTTTTTGCGTGATCGGCTTCGACACGCACTGCACAACACACACGCGCCGATAATAGAAAACGGAGCGTAAACAAATAAGACCGCGTATGATGAGAAACACGTTTTCAGAGTAGAAAGCGTGACAGATAAAGCCACTGCGTGAGTCAAGGGTCTGCAGGAGGTCATCCAGAAGTCCGCGCTGTGAGAACAACTCTTACCGTCGGCAAAGTGACGACCACGCAAGATCGCTTTGCAGACTCTGCATAGCAGTTGACAGCATTCAGCAAGTGATGAACAAGACACGGAAGTGGCGAGAGTGCGACGATGGCGAAGTATTGATCTTGTCGTGCGCGACCAATACAAAGCACGTTCGCTGTCGAGAACAAGCAAGCAAGACGCTAAGGCACCTGAAATGTCAAACGGATGGAGAACCAAACACGTCCGGCTGCAACGGGTAAAATGATTGTGGATGAGTAACGTGTTCAAACCTTTGTGTAGGTCCTGCGGGATTCTGACTGGCGTCTCTCGGAGGGCTACACGACATGCGCTGCGCTGAACGTCATCTTCAAACCATGCATGGCGTGACAATCAGCTGTACAGATGACTGTACAGCTCTAGGCATATATAATGTCCAGCATGTTTGCATTTCCCAGTGTGATTACACAGAATGCTATGCCAGATCATGCATGCAGCATGACTCACCATACTGACAGCATGATTGCA
>JAABUO010005814.1_pt1 | contig 14260 bp, 17 predicted proteins | sample 5559291 | NCBI WGS metagenome assembly JAABUO01 (sample SAMN10711878, study PRJNA513372) | rock metagenome | isolation source: Antarctica rocks | place: Antarctica: Victoria Land, Finger Mt sud | reverse complement strand
GGCTACACGTCACACGGCTACAAGCCAGCCGGCCCGAAAACCATCGCCCGGGGTCTCAGCCGTCTCGACACCTTCCTCAAAGGCTGGGACATGGCACTTCATTCCGTAGATGTGTGACGCCCGTAGGGCCGATGGGGGCGGAGCGGTCGAACGACTTGCCGATCTCCCACGGCTTCTTCTGGTCCCCCATGCCGCGCTGCAAGTCGCGCCGGGTCATGTCGAGGCCGATGGCGTAGCCGAACACATGGTCGAGCGCCCGCTCGGCCGGGATGTTGCGCCCGCCGGAGCCGAGAGCGGCCACAAGCTCGATCTCGTGGTGGTAGTTCTTGGTCAGGCTCGGGTAGGGGTGGTCCACGACTTGCTCTGGCATCACGAGCTGCACGGCGTCGGACGGCTTCTGAAAGAAGAACGGCGGCTCGCGCGTGGGGTCCGATCCCATCTCCCGGGCATGGGCGGCGTAATTGCGGCCGATGCAGTAGATGCGCCGGACGGGAAACACCTGGTTGGACCCGACAATCGGGATAGTGTCATGCGCCACGGTGAACGGCATGGCAGGCTGGCCCTGCGCGCGCGCCGCACCGCCGGCTGCCGCGGCCAGGACGGTGCCGAGCAGGACGCCCCTGCGACGGGGTGCGCCGTTGTTGTCTGTCATCATTTCCCTCCTCTGGTTCACTCCGCCCTCTGGCGGTTTGGTGGACTGCTGCTTTGGTATGATGTCCGGTTAGCCTCGACCTTAGCGCGATCGTGAACGTAATTGACCATCACGCCGCCTGACTGGCGCACAGCGTGGTCGGAGGTGTCGGCGGCGGGGTTGACCCGCTCCAGCCGGGCGCCGTTTGCAAGATGGAAACGCGCTACCGGGTCGGCCGGCTTGCCGTCCGGCGCCTTCGCTTCCAGCAAGTAACGCGCGACCGCCCGCGTCAGCGCCGCGATGGCCTGCAACCTTTTCCGACGCGCTGCCTCCCCGGGGGCGCCCAACCTTTCCAGCAACGGTGCCAAGGCCGGGTTGCCTCGTCACGGTCTGGCCCGTGCGCCAGCAGCGCGTCGAAGAATGCATCACGCTGCGCTTCCGTGGCCGCCGCATACGCTGGTTGCCCACGGGCCGCGCTTGCAACCGCCGCGGCGAGGGCGCTTGCGCCCAGCACAACGCTCCTGCGTCTAGACGGGCCGGACTCCTGCTGCATGCGTCGCCTCTCTATCAATAGTAACTCAGCGTTTCGACGCCGCTGCCAGCTTCGAACGCGCCGAGCACGCGCCGACTTTCCATATCGAGCAAGGTCACAAGGCCACTGTCGTGGTTAGCGACCAGGGCGGTGCGGTTATCCGGCGCGAACGCAAAGCCCATGGGTCCCTTGGCTACCACCAGCAGGGTTTGGTCGGCTAAATCCATCGCGTCATGCACGTACACAACCGCGGATGCGTAGTTGCCCGTGAGCACATGGCGACCGTCCGGCGATACCCGCACCCTGACCAGCCGGCTGCGCTTAGGGTTAGTGGGCGGGCTGTCATGCAGCGGCGTCGTGCGCAGCACGCGGTCGGTCACGATCTCGATCTCGTGCAAGCTGCCCGTTTCGTTGTCGGCGATCACGATGCGGCCGTCGGCGGTCGCGTCCAGCCCTTCGCTGCCCCGAGGCAGGGATACCGTGGCGAGCGGCCGACCGCTCTCCACATCAAACACGCCCAGCGGGGCACCCTTATTTGAAACATAGACCTTACGTTTGTCATGGGACAGGCAAAGCCAGTGACCACCGAGCGAGCCAGTCTCAATCTCTTTCAGCAGGGTGCCGTTCGCCGGGTCGAGCTGAAGGAGGCAGCCGGCCAGGTCGCACGTGACCCAGAGCTTGTTGTCGGCATCGAATTGCATGCCGTGAGGTGGCCGGTAAGGATCGACCGACAGACGGCCCACTTCGGTGCGACGCTCCAGATCCAGGACGAGGATTTCGTGCCCAGGCTTGGGATTATTGCCGAAGATGCCAGCACCATAGATTGACACGAAGGCGTGGCGACCGTCCGGATGCAACGCAAGCTCATGCGGCGCCTTGGGCGTGGCGATGCGCCCCGTTTCCGCAAAGGTAGTCGGATCATAGAAACGGACGTGCTCGCCCATCTTGTCCACAGCAATGATGCCGCGGACCCCCGGTGCTGCCCGCACGGACCGCGCCGCCGCAGCGAGCAATGCGGCCCCGCCCAGGGACACGGCCATTCGGCGCGAGACTTCGGGCATGCGGGACATAAAGAGTGAGGTCGAGGCGTTGCACATGGGTGCCTCCGGGTCAGTCAGCTTGAAGTCGGCCCTGCAACTGTTTGAGGGCTGCGTCCACGCACTCGCGTTCAATCCGTCCGTCAGGCGCGCCGCTGGCACCCACGCCGCCGACCACGTCCCGGCCTGCCAGGATCGGCATACCCCCGTAGAGTGCGACGATGTCTTGCATCTGCATGATCCCGGACGGCGTCGTGCCGTTGCCAATATTTTCGACCAGCTTGCCGGTTTCGTAGCGCAGCATGGCCGAGGTGTACGCCTTGCGCCGGGCGATCTCGATGGAATGCGGATTGGCTCCGTCTGCCCGTGCCAAGGCCTTAAGGTGGCCAGCACGGTCTACCACGGCGGCACTCACGTTGTAGCCCTTCTCGGCGCAAGCTTTCACGGTCGCCTGGGCCAGTTCGGTCGCAAAGTCGAGTGTTACGGTCATGTCACTGCGCAGCCCGTTGCCCGCGTATGCGGGCGAGGTCGCCAGTGCCACGCCGGCAAGCAGGACCACCTTGTGCATGTAAGCCCTCCCAATTCTTCTCATTGCTGACTTGGTATCTGGTCAGCGGAGCAGGCGGCTTGTGCTGGACGGCCATTCTTGGACCGCTGCGCCAAATTCGGCTTCGGCGTAGAGCTGTCAGCCTCGCAACACCCGCAAACCGCGTGCGTGCCGCCGGTAGGCTCCCGGCGCGGTGCCAGTCAGGCGCCTGAATGCCGTCGTCAGGTGTGCCTGGTCGCAGAAGCCGCATTGCAGCGCCACCTCGGCCAGCGGAAGAGCAGTGCCGCACAGCAGAGTCTTTGCCCGGTCCACGCGGCGCAGCATCACGTAGCGCGCGGGAGACGTGCCCGTCGCTTGTTGGAAGCAGCGCTGAAAATGGCGCAGGCTTACTCCTGCCGCCATGGCCATCTCCCCGAGCCCGAGATTGCTGTCCAGCCGGTGCTCGATCAGCTCGGTCACGCGCTGTAGGCCAGCTTGCAGCAAGCGTCCGCGGGAGCGGGATGGCGCGCCAGAGCTTTGCCGCGACGGAAGCAAACCCGCGGCGAGTGCAAGCAGCAATCCCTGCAGGTGCAAGCGGTGCCCTAATCCTGGATCTCGACACTCAGCCTGGAACAATGCCGCGAGGCTCCTGATCCGTATGTCTTGCTGGCCGAATGATGGGGGGCACTCTTTCCCAAGCGCGTCGGCGCCCGGCAGGGAACGCAAAGCGCAAACATCAATGAACAAGTTCAGCAGGTCGGTAGTCCCGTGCAACGTGCTGGCGTGTGGCATGCCGGCCGGTGCCACAAAAAAAACAAGCCGGTTTCGGTGATGCGTCGCGTGTATCCCACGCCGTCGTGCCAAAACTGCGTCCAACGCACCGGCGTCAGCGGGATCATGACCTGTAGGCATCCGGCATGGCAATGCTCGGGCCGCGGGCCAGGCTTCTTCCGGTCCAAGTGAACCTGGCCCCAGCCCAGGTCGAGCGCGGCGTCGCCTGACACGATGGCGGGCGGCAGGAGAGACATTCGGTCGCGGCCTGCCTGGTCAACCCTGGTGTCCAACCATGCCCGCATCCCGGTCCTCCTTCTGTCCGCTCCAATGCGGGATCACCCTGGCACCAACACACCCTTTGGGCGCTCCGCCTTGCCTACTTGGACGGCGGCGCGGTCGTGCCGAAGAACGCGAGCAGGCGTTGGGTCAGCTCCTCCGGACGCTCTGTCGGGATCCAATGACCGCAGTCCTCGATGACCCCACCCTGCACGTCAGTCGCAGCGAGGCGCATCTGCTGCAGCGGGACCATGCCATTGCCGGATGACCCACCCAACGCCAGCACCGGCATTGTGAGCTTGCGTTCGGCGTAGCCCGTGTTCTGGCGAGCGTTCTCGGCAAACGCCCGGAAGTAGGACAGCCCGGCCCGCAGCGCGCCGGGTTCCGAGTAGGCCCGCACGACCTCGTCCAGGTCCTCCTCCACCGCGCCCGTGTTGACCGCGATCTGGCGATAGAACCAGGAGAAGTAGAGCCGCTCGCGCCCCGCGATCATCGCTTCTGGCAGGTCGGCGACGTTGTAGAAGGTCCAGTGCCACAGGCGGGGGTTACGGGTCAGGTCGTCCCATGGCGGAATTCCCGGCACGGGTGCATCCAGCAATACGAGCTTGGACACCGCCTCCGGGTAATGCGCGGCCAGTGCATAGGCGACCTGTGTCCCGAGGTCGTGTCCGACAATGAGCGCACGGGGATGGCCGAGCTTGAGCAGAAGCTGGTGGATGTCCCCGGCCAGCGTGGTGTCGTCGTACCCGGTCGCTGGTCGCGAGCTGTCGCCGAGGCCACGCATGTCCGGTACGATCACGGTGTAGTGCCGGGCCAGCTCGGGCATAATGCGGTGCCAGGCGAACCAGGTCTGCGCCCAGCCGTGCAGCAGCACCAAAGGTTCCCCTTGGCCGCCGACGACGTAATGGAGCCGCACCCCATCCAAGTCCACCTTGTGGTGCGAGAACACCCGGTCGAAGGCTGGCTCGCCGGGCATCGGCCAAGGTCTCGGTCCGGCATCAGCCGGATGGCTGGTCGGTGCGGTCTGTCCGCGGGCCGAGGATGGCGTGCCGAGGCTTAACGGCATGGCGATCAACGCAGAGCCGATGAGGAAGCGAGCGGATTTGATCGTGGATGGCCAGGCAGTCGAACGGGTCGGCATCGGTGTACTCCGAACAGGATTACCGTAATAAAGTAATCAACACAGTTACACAACGGACTCGCTCTTGCCTGCTACGATCGCGGCGGGGCCGACCTGCTCACGCAAGCTGCGCGCCACGTCTGCGAGTGTGACCTTTGCGAGCTCCGCTTCCATCGCCTGTTGCGCCTGGTCCGCGACGGGCCGGAGAACGGCTTGGATGTTGCGCCCAACCGGACATCCGGGGTCGGGCGAGCGGCGGTGCATAGGGATCAGCACCGGCTCTTCCACGGCCCGGTAGACGTCGAGCAGCGTCACGTCTTCGGGCGGGCGGGCCAGGACCGCCCCACCCCCCAGGCCAAGCCGGGCGTCGGTGATGCCTGCATACGCAAGCAGGCTGAACAGCTTGCGGATTACCGCCGGATTGGTGCTTGCGCTACGTGCTATGTCCTCGGACCTGACTGGACCGCCACCATTGAACGCGAGCGCGGCCGCGGCGTGAACGGCGACGGCGAAACGGGTGCTGGTGGGCATGATAGGACCATTGAGCAGTTATGATGGTTACATAGTCACTCACTCGTCCCGGGTCATGGATGGAGTACTAGATCAACCCCGAACACGGCCTTGGGCCGATCCACGCTCATGTGTTCAAGGCACTGCCGCCAGAGTGCTTGCGCAGCCTGTCACGGGGCAACTGAAGCTCACTTCAGCGGCTTGCTGAAGTTGGGTTCGGTTGGTGACAACACCGGCAGGTAGCCTGTACCACTTCATCAAGCGTCCCACACACCAAACGATACAGAGGTCTGGCCGCCGGCCTTACCGGTCCGGCCTAGCCTGGACTATGCCAGAAAGTGGGAAGGCTGCTCTCAATAACTGCTCGACGGCCTCCATCAGCATAGGAAGGGGTAGGTACGGACAATTAGGGTGCCGCATCGTCAACGGATCTTCGTCAATGACCTGCTGCGGCGGCACCGGGATATGTACGAAGGTGACGACGTATGTGCAATCACGTTCGGCTCCAGCGTGCAATGCCAGATACAGGAGCTGGTTGCAGAGATGATTGCCGGCATCGTTCGACATGGCGGCCGGGATGCCTACGTTGTTGAGCACTTCGACCAGGCGCGTCTGCTCGGGCCATGTCGAACGATATGCGGCTGGCCCTCCATCTATGACCGGCATATCGCAGGGCAAATTTCCATGCCGGTCGGACGTGCCGAAGTCACGCAAGTTGGTCGCATACCGTTCCAGCGTGACCTTGTTGCGGCCTGGCGCCTGTCCGAGCAGCAAGAGGTGTGTGGGATTGGGTTGTTCATCCAAGGCCGCTTTGAGTGATCCTGCCAACGCAGCCGTGTCGCCAGGCATGGGCCTGGTGCGCACCTCTATGCCACCACAGGCGCACCCAAGGTCCGTGAGCTGTCCTGCAAGCTTCTCCAGCAACACGGCTGAGGCATTGCGATACTGCGGATCGTTCGCCTCGAACCCGGTTATCAGCACAACGTCGCCGCGGACCCGCTGTGCAGGCATGGTGGAGCTTGCCTCTATTGCCGTGAGACCAGAAACGGGGCGAAAGGATACCGGTTGCCTGGGCAGCGATGGATGACGGCATAGTCCACACACAAGCCTTTAAGGCGAAAGTTTTCGACAGCGCCAGGAGCATCATAGAGTTCGACGAATATCTTGTGGACTGGATACCAAACCGCTATGATCTCGTCGATTCTTTGGCTTCCCACTGCCTGTCCAAGAACAGGGAACCGCCAAAGAATCTTTGCGCCTGCACTTTCCAAGAATCTTCCGAGACCTTCGACGTACTTATTGTATAGCTCGCCATCCGGGAAGGCAGCTTCCGTGGTGTAGCGGTTCATGTTCAGCATCAGCACCGGCCCGTCATCGCCGCTCTCGGCAATATTTTTGCTTATCGAATAGTCATCTTCATTCCGCTGTAGGCGAGAGGGTTCCATATCAGTCTTTACGAGGGTCATTGGCGACGATGCTCCTACTTCTGCAGTTTGTGACGGCTAGCGAAGCATGTCACCCGATGCCGGATGCCCCTATGCAGGCAGTGAAGGCTGGCGACCACTACGCCTTTGCCCAATGACTGACGCGAACCGACTTGCGGAGGCCAGCCTTCCAGAAAGGGTCATCTTTGTAGAAGGATTCCGCTACCTCCTGGCTCTCGACATCAAGTACCCAGATGCCCCCGGTCGGCATGGCATCCGGGAAAGGACGCAGCGCACCCGCAGCGATTACCTCGTCACCATGCCCGGCCAGAAAGGCCAAGTGATCCGCCGTGTGCTGTGTACGTTCCGGCAATCGGTGCGGCTGGTCCGCGTACACGTTCTCGAACTGGACGACGAACAACATTGGCGGCTCCCTTCGCTGGCATGACCCAGGCAGGTTCAACGGGTGTGATCTCAGCCCACGACATGCGGGCACCCCGGCAGTACTGGACGTTCGCCGACATGGTTGCCGGCGTCAACCCGCCTGCTTCTCAGCCTGGCCCTGAGAGGTGGTGTATGGATTCTAAACATTGGAATAGAGCGGCAACGGCCCATGCTGCACCGTAGCAACGTCGAGTCCGCATTAGGGAACAGGCGCGACAATCCCGGCAGAGTTGCCGGGCAATTACGGTGGAGCGCCTGGCGTCGGGCGGGCGCGGGGACTTGGACGGGGCAGTATTCGGGGCTGCCAACGGGGCAGCAGGCGGGCGCGAGGAGGTGCTGAGGTCGTTACAATAAGCAACGGGCTAAGGCAGGTGGTGCGCGGTCGATGTGTGAGGATCGCACACGAATCCTCGCCATGATCCGTACTTGCATCTGCGGTCGCCTCCCACCCAGCCCGGCGCTCATCGAATGCCGGCGGCCGCTGATGGCCAAAGGACCGCTCAGCCTTCACGAGCATGATGCTGAGGTTATATCGCCGCCGGCTCTGTCTCAGTCTGCCCGCTGCGCCCGAGGCCGTTCCGTAGCAAGCATTCCCGCAGGTTGGCGTTGTGGCGGTGGAGCGCCTCGACCTCGCGTTCGAGCCGGATGACCATGGCCGCCAGCTCCCGCTTGCTGCGCCGGTCCAGCCGCCGCGCGCGGCGCATCTCGGCAGCGGATGGGGCCGCAGGTGCCGCGCCGTCGTCCGCGCTAGCTACCCTGGCCAACTCGGCACGCAGCCCGCGTGGACCCGAGCGGGTGCTGCGTGCGACACCTGACCTGCTGGCCACAGCGTAGAGCGCCTGGCACTCGGGGTTGCGCAGCACCGTCTTGGCGGAGACCGCCCCCTCGGGCAGGTCGCGCGACACCCGCTCGATGGCGGCCAGCGTCACCCGGGCGCCCTGGGTCGCCAAGGCCGCGACCGCCGCCCGAACTGCGGTGACGCTACGGGCGCGACGAGCGTCGTAGAGGGCGCGCAGCGAGGCCGGCGGCTCCGGCTCGGCACCTGGGCCGGCCTCGCGTGCCCTGGTTCTCATTGGCGCCTCGCCCGCTTGCCCGAGTGCTGGCTGGCCTTGGCGTACCGCACCTCCGCCGCTTGCTCCCCGTCGCGCTCGGCGGCGTCAATAAGCGCCATCTCGGCCAGCATGTCCTCGCAGCCCGCAACGACTTCACGCGCCTTGCGCTCCTCCGCCCGCAGCCCCTGGCCGGAGGCGAGCTGCACCATGTCCCCGTAGATGCGCTTGAACTCCTCCACCTGCGCCCGCCGGGCCGGGTCCGGCGCGTTTCCGGCGCAGCCGAGGCAGGCGAACTTGGCCGGGCACATGTTCGCAACTGTGCAGGTGCCGCCCACCACCGGCACCAGCGCGCCCACGCCGCCCTGCGCACCCTCCAGCTGGCGGCGGATCGCGGCGGGCGCCCGGAGGTGGGTGCGCGTGAGGTCGATGCGGTCGAGGAAGATGCGCTCCTGCACCCCAACCAACTGCGCCGGGGTGGGCTGGGCGTAGTATCGCGTCACCTCCACGTCGCGCTGCTTCAGCAGCAGTGCGATCACGTCCATCGGCACCTCCAGTTGCCGCATCTCGGTCGCAAAGCCGTGGCGGAGCAGGTGCGCGCTCAGCCGCACGGTTTCGCCCTGCGCCGTCGAAACCTCGATCCCGTGCAGCAGGATGCGCAGGCAGGCATTCAGGTCGCCGTGTTCGAGGTGCCGGCCGCGGAACTGGAACAGGTATGGCGCCGGCCCGCACTTCTCGCGCAGCTGGAAAGTCGGCGGCACCACCACGGCCCCGCCGCCGCGCTCGCGCAGAAAGGTGAACCAGGCGTGCAGGGCCTTGAGGCAGCGGCCGTCGATGTAGAACGGCTCCTCCGCCGTGCGGCCCTTGGGCTTGGCCCGGAAGGCGATCACCTCCTTGCCGCCCGGCAGCTCCGCCCGCGTCAGGTGCTCGGGCGTCAGGCGGATCTGCATCACCTCGCCGATGCGCGCCCCGGTCTTGGTCATGACCTGCAACACGGCTTGGCCGATCAGACCGGTCGCCAGCAGCGTGTCCACTGGCAGGAACAGCAGGCCGAGGTCGGCGGCCAGGCGCTTCAGCCAGGTGCCGGTGGACACGGCCCAGTCCGGCCGTGCCGGCGGATACAGCGCGCCCTTGGCGTAGCCGTGGGCGGCAAGGAAAGCTGGGTCCGGGTCGTAGGTCAGCCCGCCGGCCCGGGCGAGGTCGGCGAACCAGAACTCTGCCGGCTCCACGGTCTCGGCGGCGGCAGCGGCGCCCTCATAGGACAGGAACAGCAGGTCGGCGCCGAGTTCGAAGCCGCACTTGTACTCAGGCGCCTCGTAGTAGCGTTTCGGCGCCACGGGGGCGTGGGTGCGGCGCAGCGCGTGCCCGTCCCACAGCCGGAAGCGGTGCGTGACCGTGCGCGCCGCGCCAGTCGGCGTGACGGCCTCCTCGGTGTAGGCGAAGGCTACCGGAAAGGATGCCCTGGCGCCGCTCTGCCGGACACGGGCGCAGGCATCTTGGAACGCTTGTCGCAAGCGGGCGAGCTGGTTCAGACGGCGCTCGGCGATGTTGCGGAACAGGTAGAACTTGTCATGCACGGCCGCGGCGGCCGCCTTGCGCCGGCCCCGGCTCTCGTCGCGGACCTGCACGAAAAGGGGGCTGCGGCGCCAGAACGACGCGTTGCTGACCGGGTGCAGCCGGAACGGCATGAGGCTGTCGGCCTGCCCAGGGGTAAGGCGCCCGAAGTAGTCGTCCTGCTTGCGCAGCAGGCGGAAGTAGGTTTGCAGCCAGCCGGTCCGCAGGGGCCTGCCGACTTCAGGAAGAGTCTGGCCGTCGTGGAAGGCGGCATAGAAGGTATCGGGGTCGATCCTGTCGATGTCGGCCAGGCCGAGCGCGGACAGGTGGTTGGCGAACGTCCAGAAGAACCGGCTGTCGTTCTTCAAGTCAGTCTCGGCGATGGCCAGGCACAAGAAGGCCGTGTCGCGCAACCTGGGCTGCCGTAGCCCATGGATCATCCGCAAGCTCGTCGTTGTCAGCGGGCGGCAGGTGCGCGGGTCGTCCAGGAAGGTAAGCGGCAAGTGGTGCAGCGCCGGGTCGATCAGCGGCAGCACCATGTCGAGCGTCACCGGGGACCAGATGTGGCCGCGCACCCTTGTTCTGCCGGTTTCGGCCTCCCACGCCCGCATCGCAGCCAAGACCCGGTCCCAGCCGACGCCGGTCAGGGCGTCAACCGCGCTGTGCGTCACCGGCTGGCCAGCCCGGTCCAGGCTTTCGATCGCCAAGCGGAGAAAGCGGGTTTGCACCGTGCGGGCCTCCGGTGAAGCACGGACGTGGACAGCGAACGTGCGGTATAGGGCCGTCCATGCCTGAAATGCCGCCTCGTCCTCGACTTCCCGGCCCAGGAGTTCGGAATTGACCCCGCGCGTGTAAGCGCTGGCGTACTTGCTGACGGTGACAGCCGACAGGCCGGTCTCGGCCACGAGCTGCGGCTGCGACCCCGGCGTCCCGGACGCGCGGATGGCGTCCATCACGCGATAGACCGTCGCCCGGTTCGCCTCTGCCCGGATGGTCGAGCCGCTCACGGCCCGAACTGTCGGCAGTTCCGACGCTGTCATGGCGCCTCTCCGCTGCTCAGCATGTCGTCCAGCAGCGCCGCCGCCTCGGACGGCACCGGACGCGCCGGCCCTGGCGTCTTGCTCGCCGTCACGGCACCCTCGCGGTCACGAGACCGGCTGCCCTCGCGGTCAATCCAGGCGTGGACGCGGGCCGCCGTCCCCGGCAGGTCGTGCCGGCGCACCGCCTGGTCGTAGACCGGCAGCATGTCGGACTTCCAGGCCATCAGCTCGCGAAAGGCTGCACGGTCCCGCAGCAGCTGCGCCTCGGACCGCGCGCCGGCTTGGATGGCACTCAGCGCCTGGGTAACGAACCAGTGCCGGACCTGGTGGCAGCGCAACCCGATCCCGGCCGCCCGCAGCGCCGGCGTCCAGAAGTCGCGGCGGAAGTGGTCAGGGTCGAGGGCGGTGCCGGCCGAGGTCAGGAACAGGGGATCGCCCGCCAGCCCGGCCGCGTTTGCCCGCGCAAGATCAGCCAAAGTGCGCCCGTGCGGGTCCAGCCGTTGCCGCTCCTCGTCCACGTAGCGGCGCAACACCTTCACCGTGCGGTCGGTCAGGATGAGCCGCTTGGTCCGCCGGCCCAGGCTGCCCTTGTTGCAGGCGTGCATCTCGCGCAGAAAGCCGCCGGGGCACCAGTCGGCCAGGGTCAGCGCGCAAGCCTCGCTGATGCGCGGACCCGCGTCGAACAGCACGCGCACCAACGCCGTTTCGCGCAGCGACCAGCCCCACCGTTCGCCTGCCGCCAGCACGTCGTTCATCAGGGCCGGGTCGTCCAGAACAGTAGGCAGCCAGCGTTCGCCGCGAAGGCGGAAGTAGGCCCCGGCGGTCCGCCCTTCGGCAACGAGCAAAGGGACATCCACGCCGCTGCCAGCTGGCATCCGGCCCCGGCCGTGCTGGTGCCGGAACGCCGCCGCCGCAGCACGCGCCTCCGCCTCCAGTGCCCGGCGTGCGCCGTCCGCCTCCATCGGGTTGGCGTATGGGTAGAGGCCGTGCAGGTGCAGCACTGTGTAGAACGACCGCAACGCTGCCAGCAGGCGTTCCAGGCCGTGACCAGTCCGTGAGGTGGGCTTTACCGAGCAGGTGGCGAACCCCAAGGAGTGTCGTCCGGCTGCCAGCACGCAGCCCATTCCCGTCGTGAGAACGTGAGAGACAAGGCGACGTGCCTCCTCCGGCGACCCGAGTAGGCGCCAGCCCTGCCGCAGCACGACGGGGTCACTTTCTGCACACGACGCGAAGGCGACGATCGCGCCCGTGTAGGCCTGGGCGGTCCTAGGTGCGTGATGCTGGGGCGAGCGGGAGGCGTAGGCCGTGAACTCGACGTGGGGAAAGCCGTCCTGGTCCACCACATGGACAGGGAACAGGTCACTGTTCGTGCGGATGCGCGTGTATGCCGCCACCGTGGTGATCTCCTGTCTTCGCCTGGCTCGCTGCCTTTGTATGCACCGGGCGGGGGCGCCATCTGGGGAGCATAGGTCAGGAACGCATAGGAAAACGCTGACAAAACAACGACAGTCTGCGGATTACCCATGCTCTGGAGTAGAGTGCCAAACGCGCCGCTCGATGCGTCCGGCAATACGGCCCTGCGGCACGTCCTGTTCCTTGATGAGGCACACCTTATCCTCGGACGAAAGCTCCCCGCGCTTTCCAGCCTGATCCGCCAGGTCCGCTCCAAGGGTGGCATCGTCATCCTTGGTAGCCAGTCCCCGGATGACTTTGATGGCGAAGATGACGATTTCCTCGCCCAAATGGGGCTGGTGGCCACGTTCGCCACAAACGCTAAGCCAGCGGCAGTGAAGCGCATCATGGGAGGCGGCCTAGACCTACCGGGTTTGCCCGATGGAACGTGCTGGGCAAGGCGACTTGGCGACCAATCGCCAATTCGCATCCATGCATTCCCAGCAACACGTTCGGCGTAAATTGGCTGACTAAGCATGAACCCAAACATATGGTTTGGTTTGGTTAAGGAATTAAAGCTTTCACGGGAAGTGTTTCATCTCCCTATGAGGCTTTGGCAACAATATGGAACACCGAAAGGTCTACAGTGGCACAGGGTCGATTTTGAGCACTCGTCTAAAGCGAGTGGCTCTTATTGGGTTCCGGGGTGGTGAGACCGGGATCGGGAAGTTGGGCTGCGTGCGTCTGGTGCGCGAGCAAGAGCGGGAGTAGCTGACCTGCTTGCGCGAGGAGCTTTTGTCATGGCGGCATCCGACTTGATCAACCTTTCGGGCCTGATCGACGACGCCAAGTGCTTCGCCTTCGTGCGCCAGCACCGTTGGCCGGGCGGTGTGCGCTGTCCCGTGTGTGACAGCAGCGCCGTCATCCGGGACGGATGCGATGACACGCAGCCCTGTCGGCAGCGCTACCGGTGCAAGGCGTGTTCAGGGCGTTTCGACGACCTGACCGGCACGGTGCTGGCCAGGCATCACCAGCCACTGCGTGTGTGGGTGCTGTGCCTCTACTTCATGGGCTTGAACCTCTCCAACCGGCAGATCGCCCTGGAGCTGGGCCTGGATGCTTCGGACACGCAGGCGATGACGGAGCAGTTGCGCGCCGGGTTGGCCGCCAAGGCGCCGGCGGTGGAACTGAAGGGCGAGGTGGAGATCGACGAGGTCTACGTGGCGGCCGGGCACAAGGGCCAGCCGGCGGTGGTGGCCAAAAGGGGCGGCTCGGACGGTGCCGCAGGCTGGCAGGCACGCCGGGACGGGGCACGCTGGAGAAGGACAAGCCGCCCATCCTCGGCCTGATCCAGCGTGGGGGCGAGGTGGTGCTACGTATGCTGGCCAACGTGCAGCAGAGGACGATCAAGCCGATCATCACCGCCGCGGTCGCCCCGGGCACTCTCGTCCACACGGACGAGTATGCCATCTACGCGCGCCTGCCCGCTTGGGGCTATCGGCACAAGACGGTCTGCCATGGGCGCGGCGAATACGCCCGCGACGAGGACGGCGACGGTTTCTGCGAGGTCCACGTCAATACCCTGGAAGGATTCTGGTCCTTGCTGCGCTCCTGGTTGCGCCCGCACCGCGGCATCTCGCAAGACAAGCTGCCGCTCTACCTCGGCTTTTTCCAGTTCGTGCACAACGCTCGCCGGCGCGGCAAAGCCCTGCTCGGTGCCCTGATCGCCGGCTTGGTCGCGTGATAGACCCATCACCACCCCGGAACCCAATAAGAGCCACCGGATTATCACGTGCTGATCACCTTGCCAGACGGCATAGCCGCTCTATCCCTGGGTTTAGATTTCATACACCTGGGCGTGGAAGCACCTCTGCCAGGTAGTCGGATGCAAAGCCTACGAGGTCGGTAGCCGAGGCGAGAACCGCGTCAGCGGCACCGACCTGTCCTGTCC
>JAABUO010005813.1_pt1 | contig 14261 bp, 27 predicted proteins | sample 5559291 | NCBI WGS metagenome assembly JAABUO01 (sample SAMN10711878, study PRJNA513372) | rock metagenome | isolation source: Antarctica rocks | place: Antarctica: Victoria Land, Finger Mt sud | reverse complement strand
GCGCAATACACACTTAGCAAGTGTCGCACAGCGCAGGTTTTGTGGCGGCACGGCTGTCGCTTTAGGCGGGCGCACATCAGCTGGCACACAAAGCCAGCACAGCCGCACGTCCATACCGATCCTCTCACAAAGTGGCGTTGCAAAGGCGCGTGCGGCAGTGCGGCGCGCGCGGGCCGCCGCCGCACCGCGTTGCTGGCGATCGTCATGTCCGCCTGGCCCGGCTTGTCCACCTCGTAGCCCAGCTTGGCCTGGAAGTCGGGCGTGGCGCGCTCGAACCTGCCGCAGCGCCGCAGCGCCCCCGCATGTCGGGCCCTGCCACGCATGGCAGCCCTGCTGCGCATGGCTCTGGATGGGCAGCGACGCGCCCCGCGTGCGCACACGCAAATGGGCCTCTACCGGCCTGCCGGCTGTCGTGTGCCTCTCATGAGCTGCTGCAAGTATACCTTCTTTGGATACACGCATGTGCCTTGACCGGCCGTCCCATGGATACCTTCACGGGCACTGCATACGACGCGCTCCATAACAATATTAGCCACTGTGGCATGCTAATCCGGTGCGCAATAGCTTATGAATAATGTGAATCTGAGGTCGTGTGCACACAAAGTGCGCGTAAGTCAACCAAAGCGGCTGCCGCCTGAGACAAACAGGCAGACACTGTCACCGCAACCGCTAGGGCTTATAAGCGCGGGCCTTGGGCGCGTGGGGGATGTTGTTGTGTGCTGCGGGGGCGGGCCCGAGCGCGCGCGCACCCGGTCATGAACGTCTTGGCCAGCGCGGCCATGGCCTCGTTCCATGAGGGCACGCCCTCCGAGCCGGCCAGGAAGTTGGCAGCGATCTCCTCGTCGCCGTGGATGTCCAGGAACAGGTCGCAGCCGAGCTCGTCCATGCGGCGCAGCACGTGGAACACCTACGCCGCGGGGCCGGGGCTCGGCAACCGCGCGGGGCGGGGCTTGGCAACCGCGCGGGGCGGCTCTCAACAGCTGCGCGGCTCGGCCAGCCGCTTCTTGTGAACAGCGGCAGGTCCCAGCTCCCCCACAAGCCGCAAATGGTACCGTCTGATGCCTGTATACATCAGCGGCGGATCATGCTGATCCAGATTCAGCGGCAGCCGCAGCTGCACGCGCCCGTCCACACCATGAGAATGGCAGCTGGCACTGACCTGCACGGGGCGTGTACCAGGGACTTGCACATCCCTTGCTCTGCCCCTCGCGCTGCAGCGTTTGGCGAATGCACATATGCATGCCACGCCCAGACCCTGGAGCCCAGACCCTGGACCGCGCCATCACCTCCGGGCTGCGCTCCAGCGTAGGGTTTTTCCACTCGCGGTTCAGGTTGGCCCCGCTCGCGTTGGTGCGCAGGTGGCCGCGGTAGCTGCCGTCCGGGTTCATGTTGGGCACCTGCGTGACGCGCAAGGGATGAGGCGACATCGACAGTCGCCAGAGGGGATGCGCGGGGGAGCTGCACATTCAGTCAGGCTCGGCTGACTGACAACAGCTCGGCAGCTTGTGCACGGCTCTGACAGTCACAGCCCGGCAGCTTGTGCACACCACCTGGTGCAGCTACAACCATGGCAGGCATGCACCTGTGCCACGGTAGTGCCTGCTCTATATAGCCAGAATAGTAGCGTGCACCAAAGCCTGCATCATGTGCAGTTGCCAGTGCCTCTCGGTGCATCCAGCATGACAGCGAGAGCCGGCACGGCGGACATGGTGGGCCGGTGGCTCACGACGTGGAACTGCGCATGCTGCAGCAGGCGGATGGCGAAGGCGTTGTGCTCGTTGGTCAGGCAGTCCAGCATCCCTGCGCGTCTGGGCACAAGGTGATCTGCAACAGGCACTGCCTCACCCCACACCCCAGCACGGGTGCCCAGGCGGGTCCATGCACATCTGCTGCTGCCCGAAATCATATCATCAGCATCTATTAGAGGTCACACCGTTTGCGGAAGCAGTGGCTTTCTTAGAAAGTGGCTTACTCAATGGGAAAATATTCAAGCAGCTACGGATCATCAGGCACAGCTGCACATCCTGCAGGCATCGTCTTGTCAGGCATGCATGACTGCGCCCTAGTGCATTGCAAGCTGCATGGCGGCTGGGGGTGGACACGCACATTAACGCTCCTGATATGTACTTTCAGGCTCCATGCTGCCAACGCGGCGCACCTTCCATGAACCACTCCGCCATGGACTCCCCCGGGTGCTGCCGCGCCACGATCCAGACCTGCCGGCGGTCGGGGCCGGGCTCGCCTGGACGCAGCGGCCCACGGCTGTCAGCCCGCGCTACAGACACCTGCATGCCTGGCACCCTTGGCGCGCCGTGCACATTGTGAGAGGTCTAGTAGCGCGGCCGGACAGCCATCCGTCTTGGGCCGGACAGCCGTCGTGCGCACGCCCTTCCACCAGAGCAGAAAGTACGGTCATGGAAGCCATACCCCTGACAACCGCCAGACCCCTGACAACCGCCCTGCACAAGGACGTAGCTTGGAGCGCGGAGGCGGCCCGCACCAATTGTCAGGACGTCGACGTCGCGGCCGTCCAGGCTGGGCCCGAACGCCTCCAGGCGCACGCGCGACTTCATCTGCATCTCCGCGATCAGCGCCGTGTGCCGTGGCAGCGTGTACGGCGTGAAGTAGGCAAACCATGTGGCGTCCTGTGCGCGCGCGGCCGCGTCAGCGCCCTGCCCAGCTGCGGCGCCAAGTCTGTGTCAGACTACTGTGTAGCGGATGCTGGGAGTCCGGCAGCATATTATAAACGGGCGGTCCCTTTGGCGTCCTGCGTACATGCAGCCACACTGTGTGCTATGCGCAGGCCCAGTGCGGTATGCTGTGCTCCTACAAGTGTCTGGCAGCCCCCAAGTGACTGACTGGATACCTCAGCAGGTCATTGTGGCAGAAGCATTGCTGCTGGATTGTACTACAAAAGGGAAGGGGTTTCTTCAAGGTGCTTGCATCACATTGGTACCCAAGTATGATGCAAGCACCTTGAAGAACCTCTGACCAGGTAAATATGGAGCATGCCTGGTACATGCAGCTTCTACACAACACTTGCGTCCTCCCTGAACGCAGCAGGACGAAGGATGCTGTCATACAGAGGGCGGCATTTGCGCGCCTTCTCAGGCGTGTGCTTTATGGTGATGACGCCCTCTTCAGGGTCCCAGGTCGTTGGCACTCTGAAGAAATTCTTGGTGTCGTAGGACGCGCACGCCTTGTAACCTGCGCTTGCACAGATGTCATGAGGTGCAACCCGTGCTCAAGGAGCAGCCTATCATCGGGTGCAACACGCTGGACAATGCGCAGGGAGGAAGGTGCTTCAAGTCAGCCGGACCTGAGGCAATAACAACCTTCACTAGTATGGACGACACAAACACTGCTGTGGTGCGCACCTGGCCATGCGACGGGGAACGACGCCTTGCCAGCGTTGACCAATTTCAGAGTAAGCGGCACGCCCTGTGCGCCTGTAATTCGAAAGTGGAACCACTGGAAGTGGGCGACGTTGTCATGCTCGCAGAAGGGGTCAGGCCGGATCTCCAGCTGCGCGCCAACCCGCAGCTAGAGTGTCAGCGCATCTGATTGGCCGTGCAGCAGACCTTCAAGCTATACACCTGGCCGCAGTAAGACAGGTCTTAAAGCACTGACAGCTGAGTGCAGCAGTGGCCTGCACCTGCACGTCGCTGGGGTCGGCTGCAGACTTGCAAATAATGTTCCCGCTGTCAAAGTTTGCGTTCACGCACAGCCTTGTTGCTGGTGAAACTGGCTCCATGGGTCCTGCCTGGTCTACGCACGCTGCCTAGAATACTAAAAGGCGCAAGGTGGCCCTGACTGCCCCCAAAAACGTGTTTTTCACTTGCAAAAGTAAGTGATGCGGTCAGGTCACAGGCAACGCAGGACGCAGCGGATGTACGGAATCGCGAACAGACGGCGGTGCAACCAGCATCCTCCTTTCCGCAGCTGTCCTGCAGCGGTATGCTTCCTAGGGTCGCTGACCCTAGGCTGCCCTTGTGCACCATTCAAGGCCAGATGACTCCTGAGGATCATAGAGCTCACGAGGCTGTGGACAGTGAGGAGCAGGTGCAGGCAGAATGGCAGGTGATGGTTCAGCGCCTCTGCTTGCTTCTGTGAAGGGCCGCTTGCACTGCCTGTTTTAACTTAACGCTGGTGGGGGTCCCGCAGGAACCGTTCGTGCAACCCGAGGTGCACCGCTAGGCCTGCAGCAAAGGAAGGGCGCCTGCCATCACCTCCAGCTCTGCCCCTTTCGCGCGGGGGCGGCCTTGCCGCGCAGGTCGGTTGCGGTCGGCGGCGCACGGCGCAGCAGCAGGCAGCAGAGCGTGACCACAGCGCTGGTGCGCTTGCATACTGCCTAGCTGGGTGAAGCATTGCCCGCAGCAAGCGTGTCCTGCATGTCAGAGGCGCAGAGCCTGGCCACAAGCATGTCTGGCATGTCGACTGTGCTTCTGGCTCACGTTGATGCTTCATTTGCTGTGCTAGCTCTGTCTGCAGCAGGGGGGCATAGCGCGACCACACCGCTTGCGTGCTAGCTCTATCACTGAGTTTGATGTGATCTTGTGACTGCTTGGTGTGCTAAGCACGGTCTGTGACCGCAGCAGCAAGGAGAGCACACCCTGCCTTTTGCTTCGTGTTGCCACAATATATGCTATGAAGCCCTTGGTGTATGAGCTCGGCCAGCCTATGTGGACCACCGCGCGCAGTTTGGCTTCCTGAAGAGGGCAAAGCCAGCGGAGAAGGTGGTGGTCCGGGAGACGATCGAGCCCACCCCCTCCTACAACATCCCGCTCGTCCTCCTGGGTGCAAACCTGCCGCCCGCGCTGTGTCATGTCACGCAAGCACAGCTCACTACGCGTTGGCCATCCCAACCTGTGCTGCCGGCTTGCAGGTGTCGCGGCGTTGTCCCTGTACACCGAGAACCTTGTGGGTGCTACGCTGACAGGCGTCCTGGGCCTGTTCCTGACGGTGCAGGTGCGCGATCATGCCAGCTGGTCTGGCCTGCTAACATAGCTCCTGCCTGCCCTGCTCAAAGCATTGGCGTGCTTGAATTGCTGGGTGGTAGGCACCTGTGGCCATAGTTGGCATGCCCCAGCCCTGGACGTGCGCGATACCTAGCTCCCGCGTTGGCAGGCATCGCGCGTGCGCTTCCACTTTGACGACGAGGCCCTGGAGGTCTTGATTGGCAAGAGCGAGGATAAGACTGAAAACGCGTTTGTGGGCGGTGCGCGCGCTGTTGGTGTGAATGCATCACTTTCCATGGCAGGCACTGGCAACCCATGACAGAGTGTATATGTTGCAGGTGAGAACCGCTGGAAGTACGACACGTTCACCAACTGGTGCGCATGGTGTTGCAGCTTGTTTGCTGGCATGCATGTGGAAGTCATTGTGTCACACGCTGTTGGAGATTGGCAGGGAGTTCTGGTGGCCAAAGTTTCCCGTGCTCGTCTACTTCAAGGTGCGTGCAGCGGCATGGGGTGCCACATGCTGTCCTTGCATGCAATGTCCTTGTCACAGTGAAGTTCTGGTGTGCACAGAGCGCTTACTGCATGGGTTTCCCATGACAGGAGACGCAGACGAAGCCAGAGGGGCAGGTAAGCCCCTTACCTGCCCCTCTCAGAATTTCTGTGTGCAAGTGCCGAGCGCAGTCAGGTCAGTGTGAAGCCCCGCGAGCCGCTGACGTGCGGGCGCAGATCCACTTCTTCCCGATCATCTTCAACGGGAAGCAGCTGTATGACGTCATGGTGGAGCGGTGCGGTGAGAGCCAGAACAGCGGCAGGCCCTAGTGCGCACGATGCAGGGCTCCCACGCAGGCTGTCCACACCCACCAAAGCGACTGCTGTGGGCTAGCTGCCGGTCAGGTTGCATTAGGATGCGCACCGCCTGTGCTGACAACCTTGCTGGAGCTGCGTGGCAATGTGCGCATGAATGTAGCACTGCACCATCTCTGCTGCAATGAGGTTGTGATGACATGTAAGCAAATAGCACTGTTGACGTATGCGCTCTCTTCACTCAGCAGCTTCTTTCTGCTGTTGTAAGTTGCGATGAGTCTCAACTCTTCTTTGCTGTTGCTCCTCTACGAGTAGCGGGGGCTGCCTCTGCTGCTGCGGCCAGCTCAGCTGCAGCAGCCGCTGCTGACCTGCAGCCCAGGCAGCTGGGCATCAGCCAAGCCTGGTACAGCAGCTGCATGTGACGTGCACATAAGGAGGCAACATGTCATCTACGCAAGAGGCAAGAGGCACGTTCGGCAAAATAAGGCACTACCATGCAAGAGCTTCAGGATCAGGCACGTACAGCGTGGCATGCATGCCTCATGTTGCGCTCTCTGAGGCGCAACATACCTCTGCAGCTCATATGTATCGACATCTGCTTGCAGCTCCGTGAGGTCTCGTTCGACGTGCGCGGACTCGCTGCACCTGACATACCTGCATGCGCGCCAGGCAATGCATCTGGCGCCGCAAGTAGCAGCATTGTAGGGTCGTGACACCCACTGCCACCCACTGCCCGGGACGCACCCCTGCTCGGCCAGGGAGCTGTCGGGCAGCGCATCCAGCGGAGCCTCGAGGCCGCACGCGTAGCGCGCCCACAGGCGCGCGCCGCTCTTGGCCTCCGGATCTGTGTACCTGCGCGGGAGCGGCCAGCTGGCTCCTGCCTGTTGGCTGCTCCGGGTTGGCGCTCCAGGCTGGCGCTGCCTGGAGCGCTCTGGGAGGGTGCGCTAGGACAGCAGGGAGCGTGTAGGATGGAGCAGCTAATCTTTATGGAGCACACAGAGTCCGAGCGGGCGGTCGGGTACCCACTTGATCTGACAGCTAGGAGACCAGATAGGACATCGACATTTTACTTAGAAGAGTGAAAAATGCTGGCTGCGAGGCACACCTGACTCCAAGGATGGTTACTCTGACGCCCAGGGGCGTGCTGCACAGGTCGTGCACCTGAATGCGTAAATTCACACAGTGGCAGAAGGCTGGCACCAGAAAACCATTGCGCGGACCTGTGCTTGTAGGCAGCTTCTGCAAGCACGGGAGCGTGGTCTGAAATCACTTTCTAAAGGCACGCACGTAACAGAGCGCTTCAGGCCAGTCTGTATGGGCGCGGGGTGCAGCGGGGACTCAAAGATAGCGCGAAAAACCCCCCAGTACATAAGTGGTACTCTGGAGGCTCCTGCATGAACCAGGGCAAGCGCGCCTTCAGGCCAAAGGGCTGCAGCGCGTCTTCGGCAGTCTCGTACGCGGGTGCTTTGGGCGTGGCTGGCTTCCGCGCGATCTGGAAGCGCGCACAAGCACTGTTGGAGTACTGGAGTTTGTTGCAAGCGTGTGATGCAGGGCTACTCTGGTGCGCATGCTTTGGGCGCCATCGTCACGGGTTGCGCTTCATCCTATGTGCAGGCTAGCTTGCAGGCATACAAAATACTATGCCTTTATACTAGCTTCTTCAGTGTGCGCTTACAGCGATGTCACAGGATCGGAGTCGCCTGTTTCTAGCGGGGTTGCTGAGTAACGCTGGGATGCTGGCTCACGTGCCCTGCCAGGGTTAACGGCTAGAAGATTTCGAAAGCAGCAGCTCCGGGCCATTTAGTGGCCAGCCATTGTATTACTGGACGGTCCCCATGCTGTTCCACCAGCTGGGTGTTGTCTGCGGTGTGCACCAAACTTGCTGAAGCAGTGCGCATCCACCTCCTGCAAAGCGCTTGCACGCAGCACGCTTATGGACGAACCAGGCGGCACGCCCGCCAACAGTGCGCTCCCTATCTTGCTTGCTGCTGTGTGCATCCGTGTCAATCCCAAATCTGCGCGCGGAGCACAGCCCGCTCTGGTTATGCTGCTAGTCGCAGGCCTTAATTGGTCTCTGCTGCCTACAGCAACTGTTCCTGCGAGCTGTGCCCCAGCGCGGCTAGCCCGTTCCGGCGCTTCTGCTAGGCGGTGCCTAGGGCACTCCCTCAGCAGCAGCGCTGTCCGTGCGCCCGCACGGAACAACATGCAGCCAAGCCTCTCTGGACGCTTTGCAACAAGTGGAGCCCGCTGCGGCGCGCAGCGCTGCTCAGCCCGGGGCTGCCCGAGGATGACGACACGGGAGGCGCCCCCGCGCGCGAGAGCTGCGCGAGCCCATACGCAGTGCCAGACACGCCGCCCTGGGACACGCCGGCCTTTGACCTGTCGAGCGCCGAGCCCTGCGAGCCCGCGGACCCTGACGGCGCGGAGCAGCCGGGGCGCTGCGACGCGTCGCGAGGAGCGCCCTGTGCTGCGGAGGGCTGCGCACCCGCAGCGCAGCAGGGGCGCTCCAGCCCGTCGCGCGCAGAGCCCCGCGGGCGCGCAGTGCAGGCTCACGAGCAAGCTCCCGCAGCGCACGGGGATGACGACCTGGATCCTGCCAGCAGCGCGGCTGGTGCGGCCCAAACCTGCCTACCCGCGCTCTCCGCGAGCCACAGCGCACGCGCAGGCGGGGCCGTGCTCACCGCCGCAGCTCTCTGACTGCTCGAGCATGCTGCTGGCGCTGCCGCGGTAGGTTGGAGCGTGTCGCTGAGAAAGGCAACACACAGGTGTGGACGTGTGTACAACTACCACACGTCAGATAGGTGATGGGAGGGATGTGCTGTGGTGGGCGCTACGGCAGATCTGGTGGGGGAGGCGCCAGCGGCTGCGCGCGCAGCGGACGACGCCGAGGCGGAGGCGGCCGACGGCACGGAGCCGCCGCTGCTGCTGGTGACCACGGTCGCCATCTCCGCCGAGCTCAGCGACCGCATCGAGCTGCGCCTCGGCGACTGCCCGCTGGCGCGCCTCTAGGCTGCCCCGCCCCCGCCCGGGCGCTCACGCACCGCGCCTGGCCTCCACGGACTCTCTTGGCAGCCCATGCGGGCTTGCTCACCCTCACGCAGCGCAGCGCCCACAACTTGCAGCAGCCTGCTCGAACGCGCGGCTGCAAGGCGCAGCTAAACAACGTGCGCAGCAGCCAGGAAGCGTCTGCAGGTCGACCCGCATCGGCCTGGCCTGAGGTCGGCGGCCTGTCCCCTGCGCGGCAGGCGGCTGCGCGGGGCTTCTGCGAGCGTCACGCTCTGCCGGAGGAGGTGGTCGCGCCGCTGACGGAGCACCTGGCGGCCAACCTGGAGCGGGTGCCGGGCGCCGGGGAGGATGTGCGCCCTGACCCTCACCCTTTCCTGCCGGAGGAGGCAGTTGCGCCGCTGGCGGAGCTAGCCAAAGTCAGCTGACAAAGTTTGCTTTGACAAGGACAAAGACTTCACGCTGCGTACTGGCAGCGTCTCGCCGAGCATGCGCTGGACGGTGCGCAGGACGACGCGGCGCCTGAGCGGCCCACGCAGTCCGCGCCCGCCGCCACGGGCGCCCGGCACCCTGCCGAAGCCGGCAGCCCGTGCGAGGACGGGGAGGAGGTCGCGAGCCGCGCGGAACACGCAGGCGCCCCTGTGCATCAAGCTCGCGCCGGGGCGCCCGGCGGGCGGGGGGGCCATGGCGAGGCGGCCGAGCGCGCGGGGTCCCGGGGGGCCGACTCGGCGTGCAGCCCCGCGCCGGAGGCCGACGCCGGCCGGCAGGGTGCCGCGAGCGGGGCGGCGGGCGGCGCCGGCTGGGGCGCCTGCGGCGACGCCGACGGCTTCCTCAGCGCAGGCGAGCGGCACGTCGGCGGTGTGGCGCGCGCTCGGCCCGCGCCTGTCCAATTGGCTTGGGGCCGCCCTGGCAGGGCCGGTCTAAGTGCATGAGCGTGCAGGATGTGTGCATGGACTGCTCTGCGCTCCGTGCAAGCGCCGCGCTGTTGTGGAAACAAAGGCAATGCGAAGCACATGCCTATGACATACATGAGGTAATAGCGTGAGTCACACGAGCTCGCCAGCGCAGCCGCAGGCTGACCTGCTCCTGATAAACTCACGGCTGTGCCGTGGTCACGGGCACCACATGCAAGCATGAAAGGGCACCGGCAACCTCAAACAACACGCGCGCAGGCTGCGGGCCCTTCCTGTACTGCCCGCCTGGCCACCGGCGCGCGTACAGCGACGCGGGCGCCGAGCGGGCGCGGCGCAGCGCGTCGCCGCCTCGCACGGCGCGCGCGCAGGGGTCCAGGCTGGGGTATGGCACCGGGACCGCCGCGCGCAAGGTCCACGAGCGGCTGTACTTCAACGCGGACGAGATCCGCGCGCGCAAGGCCGAGCAGCGCCAGCTGCGGTGCGCCGACGGCACAGCCCGGCCCGCCGGTTGGCGGCAGAGCATGGCTTTGGCAAGTCAGGCGAACGCGCGAGGGCGGCCTGGGACGTGACAATCTATGCACGTGTGCATTGCAAGCGGCCCCAGGGCCGTGGCGGATGCCACGCGGCCCGAGAGTTCCACGCCTCAGTCTCACAGCAGAAAAGCCCTGTCTCGAGTCCTGTCGACGACGACCTAGCGGACGCCCTGCGCAGGGCGGAGGCCGCCGAGTCCGAGGCGCGCAGCGGCCGCGGCGTCATCTCGTACGTCAGCGCCGAGCTTGCACGCGGCCGCACCGCCGGCGGCTTCAGCAGCTACGGCGCGCGGCTGTACGCGGAGGGCGTCGAGGACCGCCGCCGCCGCGAGCAGCAGGCGCGGCCCACGCTCGTCTCACCTCGCGGGCGCAAGCAGGGTTGACCTAACCAGGGCTGACACGGGCAGAGCCGCACATGCTGGGAATCAAGGCCGGTGCAGTCAGTGTTAAAAGCACATGTCGGATGATGTGCCATGAAGCGGGGCGTGCAATCTGCGTTGTTCGGATGCCGCGCAGCGCCGCAGAGCGCACAGGAGGCCGAGCCGGGGGCTCCACCCAGGCGCCTGGCTTGAGCTCTCTTCCGTAATGGGCTCCCGCGACTTAGGCCGCCATAGGCTCCGATCAGGGTCACAGGGCGGCGCCTCAGCTCCTGGGCGTCCGCACAGGCGGAGCGGCAGCGCGCGGCCGCGGAGGAGGCCGAGGCGGCGCAGGCGACGTGGACGCCCGAGATCAGCGCGCTCGCGCGCGACCTGCGCCGCGCCGACAACCGCAAGGCCTGGCAGCGCCTGGCGCAGGCGTCGTCCGCGCGCAGCCAGGTGCAGGGCTGGGGCTTGCCCACCTGTGGGGCCGCTGTCGCAGCGCGCGCGTCACTGGCCTGCCGCGGCGGGAGCGCTGAGCATGTCTGCTGCAGGCCGCCATGCAGCTCAGGCTTCCTTAGTCAGCAATCTTGGCGCTCCGCGGGCTGCACACAGCAGGACGCGGGCGGCGCGTGCAGGAGCGGCTGGCGGCCCTGCGCCGGGACTCCGCCGCGGCGGAGGTCGCCGAGTGCACGTTCGCGCCGGCCATCGATGGCCGCAGCAAGAGCCTCATGGCGCAGCGCACGCAGGCGCTGCAGGCGCGCCCCTGCCCGCCGGCCGCGGCAGGGCCGCGGCTGTGACGCAATGTCGTCCCGGGAGCTAACCCTATCCTGACCCATCCATACCCTACCCTAGGCCTATAAGCCCGCGCTCTCTGCCGTGACCAGGAGCAGCGCGTACACAGCTGCGACCACCTGTGGCAGGACGCGGTGCAGTGGCTTACCTACCCTATACCTAACCCCGTCGCTGCTGCCGCGCCCAGGAGCAGCGCGTGCAGAGCTACGACCACCTGTGGCAGGACGCGGTGCGGCGGCAGGCGCGCGCGGCCGCCGACGCGCTGCGCGTGCCGGAGGGCGCCACGTTTGCGCCGCGCCTGCACGCGCCGCGCGCGCGCGTGCTGGCCGCGCCCGGCGCCGCCGCCTCCGTCGCGGACAGGCGCGCGCGCACCTGGCGGGTGCTGCCGGCTGTTGCACCCGAGGTGCAATGCAGGGCTACACCAGGCGTGCCCGGTGCAGCTGCGGCTCGAACCACTGCCAGGGTCCAGGCATGTCGCGCGGCCCTGCCCGGACTCTACACTATGGATGCGACAGCTCAGACACGCCCATGCGCGCCTGGCGGAGGCCGCAACGGCCAGCAATTGTCTGGCCCATACACAAGCGAGCCAGGGCCAAAGCGCAGGCTGCACAAGCTCAAGGCGCGGTCCGACGCGCGGGCGGCGGCGGCGGCCGCCGAGGCGGAGCACCCGCGCGACCCCGCGACGGGCCGGCCGCTCTTCGCGCCGGCGACGGGCCGCGCGCCCGTGCACGAGCGCAACCATGCGGGCGTGCCGATCGGCGAGTACCTGTACCGCATGCAGTGCGTGGCCCCGCCACCCAGCGCAGGCAGTGGTATTGGTACGGGCAGGAAAAACAGCCTCTGTCCGCAGGGAATCTGACTTCCACCATGAAGCGCTGATCCCTGCTTTACACGTCCGAGTCCTGCTCATTCTTTCTGGCGGCGTCACCACTGCCAGAGCAGAATACTCTGTGAGCTGCGCTATTATGAGCCCCAGGAGGGCTCTGATAGGGAATGAGGCGGGTCATGGGCCGGCAGGGCGGAGGTGGACGACAAGAAGGCGCGGCTGGCGCAGCTGGCGGAGCTGCAGCGCGCGGCCGACGCGGGCGCGCGCTTCACCAACGCGCTCTCGCTGCGCCTCACCGAGGGCCTGAAGGCGCGGCGCTTTGCGCAGATCTTCAAGTACCTCGCGCAGGCGCGCGCCCGGCGGGGCGCCCCGCGCGCGGCCCGCGCGACCGCCTGGCCTTTTTGGCGCGACGCGCTCTCTCTCTCGCGCATCGAGCCCCGAAGTTGACTGTGGGCGTGCCATGACGTTTCCTCAGCCCTAGTGCCATGCCCTGACCTGCTTAGCCTGCATGCTGCGACTGCCCTGCACATGCTGCAGGCCTCACAGGAGCGCATGGACGACACGCAGTCGGGCGTCCCGGGCGCTGAGGTGCGCCGGGGCAGGGCCCGCGGGCGTGCGATCTGCTCCGCAAGCAAGCAGTCCTTGGGTTGATGCAACAACATGTTAAAGCCCTGCTTGCATGGGCGCGCGCAGGACGGGGCGCCCGACCTCGACCTGCTCGCCCTGGTGGCGGCCGACCCGGCCGGGCTGCTGGCCACGCTGGACCCGGAGGTGGCTGCCGACGTCACCGCCGCCGCGCACCTGCTCGCGCAGCGCGTCCTCGCCGGGCGCGCCCCGGGTTCCTGCCCTGGGGTTCCTGCCCTAGGAATCCTGACCTAGGGTTCCTGGATGGCCGCCTGTGGCCTGCCGCGCCATGCGCGCCCGCACACAGGTTCTGTGCGGCAGTGCCGCCCTCTGGCGGCGGACACGGTGCATTGGCGGGGCACCAAAGGAAAGAACCTGTAGAAATAACAGCGCGCGCGTCGCGGCAGGAGCGGCGCGCCCGGCGGACCGCGCGAGCCGCGCGGCACGGCCAGCGCGCCGGGCTCGCCGAGCGGCCGCGGGGGCGAGCGCGACCGCCGCGCGCGCGGGGACGCGCTCGGCGCGCTGCTCGGGCCGGACGGCCTGCCGGCGCCGGGCGCGCCGCGCGTGGACGCGCAGGCGCTGGCCGCGCTGCTGGGCGAGGTCGTCGCGCGGCAGCCGGCGCCGCCGCGCGCGTACCTGCTGCCGTCGCCGGCCGCGCGCCGGCCGCCGCCGGAGCGCCTGTTCCAGCCGCGCACGCTCGCGCGCTCCGCGGTGCGCCGAGCGGGGAGACCGGTCGTGCTGGACCTCGCTCGCACACTCTGCACACTCTGTCACGCCGCCGAGCTCCGGGCGCACGCGATTAGGCGCGCCTTACCCCAACGTAACCCTACCATATCGGCCGCGCAGGCGCTGGCGGCGCGCGCGCGGCCCACGCGCCAGCCCGTCCACGAGACGCTGTTCCACGTGGCGGGCGCGATGGCGGCGCGGCGGCGCGAGGCCGCGGCGGCAGCGCAGGCGGCCGCGATGGCGGAGTGCACCTTCCGCCCGGCGCACCTGGCGGCTCATGTGGCGCGGCGCGGGCGCGCGCTCGCCGCGGCCGCCGAGCCGCGCCCGCGGCCGCCGCTCGCGCCCGCGGGGCAGCTGCAGCCGGTGGGCGGCGAGGCGCAGGTGCGCCCCGACCGGACCGGAAGCATTTCCCCTGCCGTGCTCGTGCGCACCTGTCATGCGCGCATGCGAAGCCGCCCGACGCGGCTGGGAGACCTGGTGCCTTGGAGGTGGCGCCGCTAACCCCTACGGTCCACACTGTGGCATGGAGCGCAGGCGGCGGCGGCGCGCATGGCTGCGGCCGCGGCTGCTTTAGGCTCAAAACCCTGGGCCGCGGAGCCCTGGGTGGGTGCCATGGAGCGCCGCTCGCCCGCGGCAAGCGCGGGAGCGGCGCGACCGGGCCGCCATGCGCCAGGCCCCTACCTGGGCTCCGCGCGGGGTCCCGCTGGGCTGCGCGCCGATGC
>JAABUO010005812.1_pt1 | contig 14262 bp, 18 predicted proteins | sample 5559291 | NCBI WGS metagenome assembly JAABUO01 (sample SAMN10711878, study PRJNA513372) | rock metagenome | isolation source: Antarctica rocks | place: Antarctica: Victoria Land, Finger Mt sud | reverse complement strand
TCACATACTCTGCATTTTGTCACATTCAATTGAAGCGAAACGGTCCTTGACCTGTGTCTGTACATGTAGCGTGCAACACACCTTGTACACAGGCTGTATGCAGGTCCTGCCTAACTCCCGATTTGGGTGTCCTATGGGCATCCAGCCTGACAGTGAGGCATTGCTCGACACACTGCATATCCTGATATTCACACGGCCGATCATTCATGCAGCAGGACATGCGACTCCAAATAAGCTTATCCCTGTCAGACTTGCAGCAGAGGGCAAAGTTTACCTGACGAAGCTGAAGGGGGCTTGAAATGAGGGAGCGCCTTTCCAGTGGGGCCAGGGCCTCAAAAACGGTGCTCAAGCCAGCCTGAGCCTGACCCACAGACCTCAGGACTGAGTCCAACTGGCGTGTGTCACTTATGCCTGCACAGTGATGCAAGTCTCAGGCAGTGACGCGACGTATTCACTCGGTTTTTCATCACACATGTCTTCCCCTAGGGTCATGTATGAACAGTCATGGGCAGGTCCCTGTATGTTGTCTGGGTTTTGGCAGTCAGCAAACTGACAATAATGCCACGCTCATTTGACCAGATGTCAGATTTCTTTATGTGCCATCAATGCTGCAGACAGACGCACTGTCTCTTCTGTCCACCAGGCACATGTTGATGCGACACCTTTCATATCGTGTGTGATCAGCAGGCAGCTTCCGCATTGCATCTCAAGTGGGAGGCAACAGAGCACTGTCCAGCAATGGCAACAGCTGTTTGCAGTGACACCTCATAGGAACACACAGTAAGCATGACATTGAACCACAGGCTGCAGTATCAGTCAATGGGTGACTACAAAGGAAGGCTAAGTTGGCCAGATTATCAGGCAAAACATACCTCTGGCAATAGCAGCAGCCTGAGCTTCTCTGGCCTTAGTCGTGGCCAGGCTACCAAGGGGGAAGAACTTATCTAGCTTGTCAATCTGGCCACACACTTCCACCCACTGCTTCTCGCTTGAGTCTAGCTCCTGCACCCCAAGCATAAGTTGCCCTGAATATAGTGAGCTCGAAGGGCAGTTGCTCACTGAAATGGTAGCAAGCTGGTGGTATAACTGTTGGCCAATGCAAAGCAAGAAGGTTCTCAACTTTGGCATCAAGATTCCTTTCCCTGCATATCGAGCTGATGTCTCCTGGTGAGGGTCACATGACGACAGCACAATGCAATCATACATTGGAAGACTGTGGTGGCTGGTAAGCAGGTGGGATACAATGTACAGCATATCACAGGGGAACTCATGTGAAAGGCTTGACAGCAGCAGCTTTGCGTGCTTGCTTTGCAAAAGCGAGAACTCCTTTCTGGCAGCTCACAGAGAAAACGTCCACACAGCTTATACCGACAGGAACATGCAGGCAGAATCTGTGCTGCTTGCAAAATGTCGCAAGGACACAGGCTAGATACCAGCAAGCTGCAAGACATGCAGCAGATGTGGCATGACGGCAAGAGGAGCACAAACCTTCATGAGAGATTCCATTCTGCGGGCTCTGGCTCTGCCTAGCCTGCCACCTTGCACTGCACTCAGCTGGTGCAGGTCCTGCAGCAGGATCCAGGCTTGCTGTATTGCCACCCCCAGCCGCTCCCTCCGCAGGTGAACCTTCACCCTCAGAGCCGCCCTGCAAATGGACCCCATGTTGATGCACAAGGCACTGTAGCCACCTTGATGGCCGCACTGCAGGAGATGCAGTAGCTCAAAGGGCCCAATAAGGCCTTCTTGAGGGCAGCAGGCGTGTCATTTCAGGGTGTCCAGCTGTAGAATTGTTGAGTGGCTTGTTGAAAGTCTGATGAAGCAACGGGCATGTAAACTGCATCACCACCATATAGACTTTGTAGCCAACAACCATGCACATCAACTTATAGCTTCTGTGATTGATCTTCATAACAGCACAGATGTCACTACCTTGCTATGCTATATGTCTGCCACCGCTACCCACCCCACTGAAGAAAGCATGCCTGGATGTTGTGCAGTCAATTGAAGCATGAGTCCTGTGTCACAGCACGCAGCAAGGGCACAGCACTGTCTAACATCCTCAAACAAAGTCCCTAAGACAAAAGCATGCAAGTTCACAGAGCTGATGCTGATGTGGCAGGTCACTGACCCATCTCGGACATCCTTGGAGGAGGCTTCCTTGACAAGGCGCTCTAGATCCTGCAGGCTTCGCAGCACCACTGTGACAGCAGACTGACCGGCCTCATCAGCCTGCATGAGCACCCCCCCAGCGTTCCCCAGCACCGCCACCTGCTCTGGGTCCAGGCTTGACATAGCTGCAACCAGGACATCAGGAGTCAGCAATAACAGCTTGCCTCACATGCACAAAATGCTCAATGCCAACTGCCAAATGCAGCTTGCATGACACTTTATACCTATGGCTTTAGCCGTGGTGTGCATTCAAAGCAAGGAATAATGCTACATATGTATGTCATGCATAACTACTGCTGGCAATGCAGAGCAGGCACAATGACGGCATCCTGTGGAAGGACTCATGACACTGACCTTCTCTGTCTCTTCTGGTGGGAAGCATACGTCCAGTGGTCAGGCTGTCAGCAGTGTTCAGGATGCTGGCGCTGGTAGACATCAGCCTGCCAGCAGGAATGGTGGAAGATGCCTTTCGAGCAGGTCCTGAAGGGCTCCTGCTAACAGACTGCCAAGGTGGCTTCTGGTTGGCAGTGTCCCCTGGGGGCAAGGGTAGCTCTGGCTGGGCGGGGGACCAGGCTGCAAAGGGGCTGGCTCTCATGAAGCCACTGGTGGCATGGGAACTGTCCCACTGTTGCTGCTCAGGGAGCTGCCTGGCTGTAACACTGCTGGCTGACTCACTGCTTGCCTGTAGTGCAAAGCATGGAGGACGTGTTATGAGGGACATGTGCTTCATTGCTATGTGGCATGCATTGTTGGCCCAACACATACAGACAGGCAGAGAGAGTGTGGTACAACCTACTGCTTCAGAGTTTATCTTGTGGTGAAGGCATGACGACGAGCCACTCAATAAGCAGACAGTCTGATGCTAGGCGGCTGTAATCTGCTTTGCATGCTTATCCACCTGAAAATAATTTCAGCAGACATCTACAAGTGATGTATATCTTATGCCTAGCATTTGACTCATAAATCATCTTTGACATCATTCTTCAAACATAGAGCCTTTGCTTTCCAACAAGTAACCGTGCAAACTCTCTGAACATCCAGTTGCAAACATTGTGTTACACCGTCGCAGATTCCCAATGAGCCCATTTTAATCTACAACATAAGGCATATCACCCTCAACAGCATCTTCAGCTTTTAATGCAGCACGACATATGAGTGCACAGGGGGGTGACCAACCTGCTGTTGAGGGGGTGTGTGGGCTTCAGATGCAGTCTGGCTGACCTCTGGAGTGGAGATGGCAGACACAAAGGATGGCATAGCATGAGCCTCCTCATCCTGCGGCCTCCATGCACCCGGGCCTGCTCAAGCACCACAGCCCATGTCATACAATATTGACTGTTCAATGCCCATGTGATCACTCAAGCACTGAGAACAATCAGGTGCTGCTGTGACCAGAGAGCGTGTGTGAGACCACATTCGTCAGCTAAATGGTATGCAGATGCAACTTGCATATCGCGCTTTTTCTGTATGAGAACTGCATAAGGATAAGGAGGAGGTAGGAAAGAAGAGGCTGTTCGGCTATGACAGCCAGCCAAAAACCCTGTACAGATGTGGCAGGGCTGCTGATGCCCTGTGCAGACAGTTTTGGTAATGATGCAGACAGCATGCCGTCTTTACAGTGTCACTACCTGAGTACTCCCTCTTCAGAGGTGGAGGACGACGTGCTGGGACAGACACCCTAGTGGATGTTGTTGAGGGGGGACCCCTAGACTGGCTGACCCAGGGGCTATTCCCAGAGAATTGTCTTTGAGGTGTTGACCATCCACTTGAAGAACCTGCAGCGCACATACATCTATACCATGCCTGATACCATTCGACCATGCTGTGACTCAGCGTGGTTGCACACCTTGCATTTCCAACTGCGCAAGTATTTGCAAAGTCCTGACAGTTGGGTGAACATTTGTGCAAGCCTATGAGGTCATGATTGCTGACCAATATGCAGCAACCAATGGACAGCTCAAACACCAGCAGGCTCAGCGCTTTGATGCACAGATTAGGCATTGGACTGCTGAAGCAACAGCGTTTGATGCAAGGACAGCCAGCAATGTGGCTGATCACAGGGAAAACTTGCCTGGTAAGGCTCCAGAGCTGGTGCGCCTGGCAGTGGCACTGGCAGCTTCTTGGCGCTGGGCCACAGGATCATAGCCAGGCAGAGGTTCACGCCCTGCGCAATGCAAGTTTCACTTTCAGAAGTCTCTTGCTGCTGCTGTAAATAATTGCCTCTGGGATGAGTCAGTGCTTCTTGAAAGACTGTAGTGCGTTCCCTGGCATGCCAACAGCCATAATGCACTGGCCAGCAGGCATGGATGAGTTTACTTCATGTCTCGATAAATATCGATGATCAGAAATGCAAGATCACAGTACTTGCTGTTGTGACCATGTATGCAAAAATGATTGCAGAGAAGACATCGTGTCCCACCATCATAACGCTGCGCAAGCCACCTCACAAAATGCCAATTTGCCACCGGCGACTTCATCATCTGCTGCCAGTCGAATTCCTGCATGCGCATGCAGGTTTCAGCGCGATATTAGCTTGTGCCTGCATTGCACACACAAGACAGCTTCCAAATTCCAGGCAGAAACATGATGCCAACATATCACCAACCTGAGTGGCGCCTGAAGCTGTCAGGGCTAGCTGTAGCTGCTTATAATTGGGGATGAAGTCATGCTCACGCTGAGCCTCAAAGTTGACCTGTACGCACAGAAGCCTTAACTACTGCAGAATGTGTCTTATCTATTGCATGGCAGCAAGCTTGATGATTGCAAAAAGCAGCACATGATTGGGTTCCTCAGTACCTTCTGCAACTGCACTTTGCCCTCGTATGCGTCCAGAATTTGGCAGTACAGGGCCCCGCTCTGAAGCTGCACACCATAACCACCTCTTGATTGCTTTGCCAGCAAGGCTTGACAAGCTGGAAACTGCTGATGTCTGCTGCCATACCTGTTCAAGCTTAGTGACTTTCAAACTCAACACAAAGCTGACCCAGTGCAGGACCTCTGACTTGCTTTGCGTCTGGGCTTGCAGGGAGCTCTTCCTACTCATAATGCTGCTGGCCATAGTTGCCAACGATGTCACTTGCGCTGCCGAAGTGCGTCAAGCTGCTCGTTTACCCATACACGAGCACAGGCGGGGAGCTCCCAGGCTCCCCGCGCGAACAACCTTTTCGGATACGCTAGAGAAGTAGTCAGAGAGTTCTACACGCACGCGCTCGAAGTACTTTGGCAACTCGAGTGCTCGAGCGTTGCTTGAGTGCCCACGTACAAGCCCTCACAACGTCAACGTCCGAAGATCTCGGCGGCAACACAGTATCAGGCCCGGAACGCTGAAGAATTTGCTAACTAGTCTTTACAGCGACCCGAGGTCAACACCGCTGTAGCGGTACACAGCATGAAAAGGCCGCGTTGGCTTCCGACTTCCGCAACGCAACCTACTCGCCTAAGCCTGCTCTTCGAGTTACTCGATCTCACATCTGGGACTCAACTGAGTTCGGTGAGTTGGACAGCTGGTGAACTGACAGATGGTTGAGACTAGAGAACTGACTAGAGAACAATGTATTTGTCCACTGTTCTATGCAGGCGGTTGACGATGAGCAACATGTCCTTTTTGACTGCCCTGTTTGCAGCATCGTTAGAAGTCAGCACTTCTCGTTGTTTAACCCAAACTACCAACAACGGGACCTTAGACTCTGTTTCGAACAGAACTCCCACCAGCTTGGTTTTGTCGCACACCGTGCACACCTGTGCTTTCAAGCCAGGATGTCTGATGAGTCACACCTGGTTCCACACCCCAGACTGTAAGGTATTAAATAACTTAAATGGTTTACGACAGTGTGATTCCGTCTGAAATGGAAGAGCTAGTTATTATGTTGATCATGCGCATCAGAATGATAGCTGTGATTAAATCTATCTATAAGACACCTGAAATTCCGGTTTTACGAGTGGTTGCATAAGCATGCTGCGCAGACTATCTGTGCTGTATGAGCAACCATCTGTCTACAGCTAGAATTCAGAAGTATCGCTGGAAGTACACCCAAAATTGTTTAGAGCAGTGCTGACACGCTCTCGGACATCCAGGGACATGTCCTGCAGCATATCTCGTAATCGTTCTTCTGTCCCCAGGCTCTGGAACTGCTGGATGCGCTTCATAGCTCTGTCTGGCGCATCATCATCAGCCCTGAGAACATCACAGTGCAAATCAGGAGGACAAATATCACACACTGCAATGCTGCAATCACAGCAATATTTTATTCAGTGACACACACACACACACACACACATGACAAAGCTTGGTCTGCACTCAAATGCTGCCTGCATGTCAGGTCTTACCTTGAGATACTACAGCAGGTGCATGTAATGCAATGCACAGTGGCCTTACCCATCAGTGAGGTTGAGGATGACCCACAGAGCAGCTGTCCGCACTTCAACGCCTTCATGGTGCAGGTGAACCTTTATGCACTCGCCAGCTACACTTGCTATGGCATCCCTGTCCTCTTCGCTGCCTGCACAATTGAAATATATATATTTGCCTACACTGACCCACTAACATTATTCAACTGCTGTTCTTGCTGCAGCATTTGCTGTTGTCAGAACAAGCACGAATGCGCTTTGCCAGACTGCCAAGCTGACATGTATCTTCAGCCTTGCTTCAGCAGCAACATGTTTGCAGAACAAAAGTGAAACAAAAAGGTGTTGAAGTGGGGCTTGCGTGCTGACCTGTAGATGCAAAGTTGCTGAGGCAGTACAAGATGTGGACCAGGATGTGCTGTAGAGGCGGCGAATTCTGCATCCTAGCAACCAAGGCAGGCACTGCACTCCCCCTGCTCCACTGTTTTACGCACTCTGCAGCTGATCGCCCAGCAGCCAGGTTGCGCATGAACATGAAGCTCTTGTCCTGCAAAACAGCACCAGCTGCACTTTCTGCTGGCACATGCCACTGCACAGGCTGAAGGTCAATTACAAGCAGAGCACATGCCGCACAGCAAGGCAACTGCAGATGTTGTTATGCAACAGATGCTCAGCCCCACAAACACAGCAACCGACTTCCTAACTCTGCAAATATGATGTATGCACCCTCCACAACACCACATTTGAGACAGCATCAAATCCTTAACAACGCCTAATAATGTACAATATCAAACCTACTACATCTGCTTTCAAAGGAATTGCTAGATGCATTGGACCCTTTGCCAACAAAGTCAAAAACATTGCTTGTGAGGCATTTGTCTGGTACATGGTTGCTTCTTTCAGCCATGCCTGGGCCAGACTGCTGACCTGCACGCAGCTGCTGGTATCCTGCAACAGGGGCACGAACTGGTTCCAGGGCAATGCTGCCATGACTGCATCACACACGGCTGGGCTGGCTGCATGGATCAGGTTGGCTAGGGCCCACATGGCACTGCACCGTCTCTCATCATCTGGCAGTGCCAACATCTGCACCATTGCTGGCAGACCTGCTGACTGCACGACGCTGTCCTGCATGGAACACAATGCGATGGAACAACTTCTGCCAATGGAGACTGGGAGACTTCCACCCTTCTGTGAAGTCTCCCGAGGGCAAGAAATTGCTTGCATAGCAGATTGGCTTGAGCATGGCACACTGACCTTATGGGTCTTCAGAAAATGTACAATGCATGTCTGGAACGACCAGTACTCATGCAATACAGGTGGAAGGCATGACAGCACTTAAGACAGCTGATAGCAAGAACTCCTATCCACCTAAAGACACATCAACTGGAGGTTGAGTCACTACCTTAGCAGATGCTGTGTCCAGTAACAGGTTGGATAGTGCCTTCAGGGCTGAATGCTGCAGCTCAGGCTCAGGTTGCAGCAGCAAGCGCAACATTGGGGGCATGAGTTCCGCCATCGGAATGTGTCTCAGGCACTTCATGCTGCCACTCAAGCTCTGAATGCAAGCACATGCTGCAGCACGCACCTGCAAGTCAGACACACCCTCCCCTCATACCTCAGCCAACAACCGTGGTGCTCAAGTGGCTCAGAAACTGAGTCAGCAAAACCGCCCTCATCTACCAGAAAACCTAGTGGAGAAGGGCTTTTCTGGCTCAACATGTCAACACTGTCCAGTCTGCAGCTGAAGCTGAGATCTGTGCATATTTGTGAGCATGACAGTGTATGTTGACAGCACTGACTGCGTGTGGCACAAGGGCAGAAAAGAATGGTCTGCTCAAGCCTGCAGCATCAGTCAGATGATGGCCTTGCCTGGAGGTCTGAGTCATCAAGAGCTCTAGCCACTTGCCCAATGGAAGCACGCTCCATGAAGTTCATGCGAGCATCACCATGGTTCTTGCACAATATAGCAAGTGCACGCAACACCCCTTCCTGTAGAACACATCCATATCAAGCACTTCTACGTGTGCTGGAGAACATGACGCTGCCATTGTATGCCAGACCACGAACACTTGAAGTTTGTGCATGTTCAAAGAACTTGAGATGCAGACCTTCTTTGCAGTGCAAGCTTTGCTGCTAAAGCTGTGCTTAACAACGATGGTTATGACAGACCTGCCGGTACAGCAGTATGAGCAATTGAGGTGTAGCTGTTGTGGCTGACAACACAGAGACAAGCTTGCCTTGAAGCAGGGTCTGTTGTGCCATGTCTGCTCATGATGTAACAGGGTGGTGAGGCTGCTGACAGCATCACTGTCGTTGGCAGCCTTTTGCATGGCAGGGCTCTGCTGCAGCAGATCAGTCAGCACTTGCGGAGCTGTGTCCAGCACAGCTGGCATGTGCAACAACTTCAGCAGCACTGGCAGCATTGCCCTGTGCACCGTCTGCATGCACAGCACACACCTCAGTATCACAGGGCTGCAAATTATGCATGGGAAACCATGTGAATATGAGCAGAGCACATTAGGCATGTCATAGATGCCTTGCCTGATGCTGCTCTGAGTTGAGGAATGCAGGTGTGTACCTCAACTGTTGTGGCGCCAACTTTGTCCTGTATGTCAGGCGTCAAACAAATGTTGCGCAGACAGACACAGGCAGCAAGGCGCGCTGCTGGCTTTGAGTGCTTCAGCAGTGACAGCAGGCTGTGCTGCCAGTGTGGATGTGCAGTACATTGCGCTGCCATGCTGATGCTGCTGCTTGTCAAGAGGCTAAGTGCTGTCACTGCTGCTTCCTGGCCGCCATTCTGAGACAGGAGCAGCCGCATCAGCGCTGAGGCTACGTTTAGGTCCTGAGCGAGCCTTGCCAGAACCTCCTGCACTTATAGTTTGGCTGGTGGTGATGTTAAAATACACATAGAGTTGAAGACAGCATAGCAGAATGTCTGTGGCTTTGCATACCATGTCAGCGCACTGGCAGTACTGTGCAAGAACTTGTGTGGCAATCTCAGACGTCCTGGTGGTGGAGGCAGACAGCAGGCTGATTAAGCGTTCGAGGTTCAGACCGTCAAGCTGATGCAGCGGGGTTGCTCCTGAAGACTGCAAGGCATACATTGTCAGCATATGCTTCAGGCAGCTCCTGTACAGTCTGTTCCCGGGTCCTCTGTGCAGGTTTTTCTCGTTTGTTCTGTTTTAGCAACGCTGGCAGTTTTGGCAACCAGACAAGCATCAGCCAGACCTGCCATACAAGCTTGAGAGCCCGCAAGGCTGCTTCCACAACAGTGTTGTCTTGACTTGAGACTGCGTGCAACAGGTGCTGCACACCACCACTGGCAAGCACTGCCCGAAATCCATCTTCCAATCCATACGCAAAGCTGCCAACAGTAGCTGCGGACTGTACTAACAAGAAAGCGTCCGCGTTTTCTTGAAGCAGTTCTACGACACGCGGTACTGCCTCAAGCTTTATGTACGAAAGCTTTTTGCTCTTGTTGCCAATGATCTGATTCTTTATCTCACGGACCGCCTTAAGTCTGGTGGACCGGTCAAGTGATCGGAGCCGATCGACAACTTCTTGCTGCTTAGCGACCATTCACGACTTGCAAGCGTTACACAGCGCTAGCTCAGATCGGATGAAGCATAAGCTGGCAAGGATCACGGCGCCTGTTTGCCAGCGATAAGATCGTTGCAGCTGCAGCAAAGTACAAAGTCTAATTGTGGCGTTGACATGCTCTGCTCTGCCTGAACAAAGGCGTGAGCAAAAGCATGACCTCATAGCGAAGTCAGGCCAGAAGTCGAGTTTGCTCGTAGGGTTCGAATTTCTTTCTAGGTCACCGCAGTCGGTCAACAGTGCAGTGCACCGTCTCACTGACACTGCCGTGTCAACTTTGTTTCACAGTACGACACTTTCCCTCAGCAGCTAGCATTGATCGATTGGTCCGCGGGTTTGTCTCCACTGAGAAATTCTGCAAATTACACGCGCTGCGCAACCTGCCATCGCGACCAAAAAGCAAGGGTGCAGTGCTGCAAAGCATTTTGGCCATTGCACACATAGCCAGGGCCTCGTATGGCTCAGCCAGGAGGTGGAAGTGTTGATCACGGACGAGAGCCATGCCCAGACAGAATCTTGGACGACATTGGAGGCGCCTTCGGTATGGGAGCAGTAGGTGGAGGCATTTGGCACCTGATCAAGGGTGCCAAGAATTCGCCGTCTGGGGCACGCACTCGGGGAGGCATTGAGGTGCGCCGAAAGCATGCTCTGATTCTCAGCGATTGTACTGTAATTTAGTGCTATTGTGACCTGGACTTGTTTATTTTCAGGCTATTAGGCGAGAGGCCCCAAGAATAGGTGGCAGCTTTGCTGTTTGGGGAGGCTTATTCTCTTCATTTGACTGCACGCTTGTGGCCCTCAGAAAGAAGGTACGTCCATCCAGAAGCTAGCCAAATTTGCATACATAAATTGGCGTAAGCTGCCGATGTTATCAGTTATATGCTTTCAACTTTGGACACACTGCAGGAGGATCCATGGAATTCCATAGCAGCTGGTGCTCTCACTGGAGGCTTCTTGCAGCTTCGCACAGGGCCCAGATCAGCTGCAAGATCAGCTGCCTTTGGTGGCATCTTGTTGGTAGGTTCATGGCAAAGCATGACTCCAGCAAAATTGTCAGCATTGCTCTTTACATGCTGTCTCTTGCAGCCACTGCAACTTGACAGCACCATGTTACCTACTAGATGCTCTCACTGTAGGCTATGATAGAGGGGCTTGGTATCCTTTTGACCAGAACAACAGCCCCCCCACCGGCCCCTGTGATGATGCCTGACATGAGCAGCGCAGGTCCAGCTGTCCAAGGTACAGCCTCAGGTTGCTCTAACCTGTGCAACACATGTATATCCTGTGCTTGCCATTCAAATCAAGAGACTGCCTACTCAATGACCCTCTTCACTGTTGTCTGTGGTATCTTTAGTGGAAATGGCAGTCATCAAAACATTTGCTGTGGACTGAAGCAAATGCGTTTGCAGCAGTAACAGTATGGGTATGTTGTGTTCAGGAGCTTCGCCATCACAGCCATCTATCCCTCAGGGTCTTGGCACACTGCCAAATGGGCAGCTTGCGGGTGATTCGTCAAGTTCTGGCCCGGCTGGCTCCTCAAATTCTGGCAGCAGTCAGGGCTGGTTTGGCTCTTGGTTCTCTGGTGGTGACAGCTCTTCAGCTCCAAAGGTACTGACAGGCCTGTTGCAGTGTGTAATGCAGTAACTCATTCGCTCTTATGGTAGGCTGTCAACACTTTGCTCTTGCAATCCTGCATTATGACTTGGGCAAAAGCTGTAAGCAAGGCTGGTAGGTTGACGGCCGTGAAGGTCTAACACATGCTGTGCAATTGAGCAGAGTACTGTGAATGCAGGATCAGCCTCCGCCTGTGAGTGACCTGAGTGACGACAAGTATGGACCGCCACCCATGCCGCAGGAACTTCGGTCTGACTTTCGCTGACCTTGTATTAGTGATAGTCAAGAAAACAGCACTGGAACTTATTTCTGTGCACCAGCTGTGTTGTTGCTGTGCTTTCTTCGATGTTTCAAGTCTCTGATGGCCAGAATGAGGCATCAAGCTGGTTGCAGAGCAAACTGCAGAGATGTGTGTCCATGTCATCCTACTTGAGCTTGTGTGAGACACAGCCTTGATAAGAGGGCAACACTGCTTTTCTCCTCAGCTGGCCCAGGACAGCTTGTATCATAGATTGAAGTATCTAGGGCTAGACTCGTCATAAGTTGACTAAGCTACAGGCAAGGGTGTTGAATGGCATGGTAATCACCAGCTTGGTCGCCCCTCAGGAGTGCATAGCAACAAGTGGGCAACTCAGTGTACAAGGCGCATGCAGCAGGCGTAATGAGCTGAGACATCTTTCGCACAAGGGTTTTGTCTGGTGCTTGATGAATGATCACATGCTGTTGCCCGTTCTCCATGTTTGTTGCTGCATGAGTGCCAACTGACCCAGGGCTCTGCACCTGACCAGAGATCAACCTCTGTACTGTCACAAGCACTGTTCTTCCAGACTCGCACACAAGATACTACATCACATCACGTCAACTCAAATGAAAACAGCACATATGGCAGCAAGTCTGTAGCCAGCATGTGGCAGAGATGCATCTTATGATCAGATGTCCATTGGACATATGTCCATTCAACCCGTCAACCGTTCCTAAAAGCACAGGACGCTGCTACCTACAGCTTGTGGTCATGTCAAAGCAACACTGGTCTTGCAGCAGCACACCCAGGCAGTAGCAATGTACAGGATGAGCGCATAATGCTGTGCACCAGCACATGCCACTCAAAAGCAAAAACACAACACAAACATACATGCACCATTGTTAGCCCACAAGCACTTAGTCGCAACAAGTTCAGACCAAAAAATAACTGTGTGCGGATTGCGGACACAACACATCCAGTTGCAACAGGGCAATTGAGACAGTGTCAAAACAGTCAGTCAACCGTCTTTTGCTGCCGCTGCTGGGCCCCATATGTTGATGGTCTTGTCATCTGACGCAGATGCAAACATTTGGTGGTCAACCGGGTTCCAGCTGACAGAATTGACCGTTTGTGTGTGACCCTCCAGAGCTGCCAGCTCATCGCCACTTACTCTGTGCCATATGTGCACCTGCGACAATCCCATCATTGCAGGATTTCAAGCAAAATGATGTGCAAGAGGGCTTTGAAACAAAAGAGGATGAATGAGAGTGCCATCATGGTAGCGTACGTGCACACTTGCAACGCCGCAGGCACCTGCCTGAGCATACCACTGGCCAATATTTCCTTGTGCAGTTCAAGTCTTTTGTACCGTCAATTGAATCAGCATGCTTGGCCATGTGCCTCAAACACAGAAGGTCCAGCCTATTACAAGAGCATGTCAGGGTTGTTCATGCTCAAGTGCCCAGCTGGACACAGTGTCATTAAGTTTTCTCATGTTGTGTCATCCTGCATGATGCTCAAAGCTGATGCACTTCATGCAGCATATGCCTGGCCTTTACACACCTTGTTGTCCTCTGAGCCACTGAGCACAAAGGCCTGGTTGATGCCGCCCAGGCAGGAGCGCACCACAAACCGGCCCTTCTGTTCCTGGCTGCCCATGTACTTTTGCACAGGCCCCATTCCAGCATTGGGGGAAGGGGTGTTGGTTGATGGGTCACCCAGCTCATGCAAGTGAATGCGCTGCTGAGCTAGATTGAGCAGCAGATGGCGCTGATCCTGACTAATGAACATGCTAGTGATGCTGCACTTTTCCTCGATTGTGAGTCCAGTCAACTCTATACCAGTTTCCAGGTTATATATCCGCACCTGTATGCTAGCAAAACAGGTCTTACTGGGCAGTAAAGACTTGCAAGCACACATCACCCTCACACGCACACAGCCTACCATAGTGCCATCACTCAGCACTCAGCACTTGCAAAAGCTGTTGACGGGTCATTGACACTTGCCAACGAGTGTAATTGCATTGCAGCAGCTAAACACTAACAAACCAGAGGAGGCAAATCGTGTTCTGATCTGGATATGTCAAGCAAATTGATCTGCCTATGTTGGTGGAGATTGACTGCACTACCTTTTTCTCACTTGTGACACAGAAGAGCAAGCGCCCATCCTTTGAGATGGCTAGGTCATGCACATGAGAAGCCTTCCATGTCCGTTGCACATGGCCCTGTATATCAGCCAGCATCATGAACTTGTCATGGCTACCTGTCACTAACCGCTTGCCTGCAGGAACATAC
>JAABUO010005810.1_pt1 | contig 14264 bp, 16 predicted proteins | sample 5559291 | NCBI WGS metagenome assembly JAABUO01 (sample SAMN10711878, study PRJNA513372) | rock metagenome | isolation source: Antarctica rocks | place: Antarctica: Victoria Land, Finger Mt sud | reverse complement strand
TCTTTTTGCCAAAGTTGCATTGCACAACTTGCGTGATGCATACGCCATTCAGATTGCGCTTTTGCGCACAAAGTAAGAAAGCTTCCAGGAGCGCACCGAGGGAGAAACAGCCGAGACCGGTGCCTGGTAGCAGATTCAGCGCCAACATGTCTCTACTCGCACAGCAGGCCAACAATAGGAAGAACCACTCACGCAACAGCAGCGGAAGGTCAGAGCGCTAACACTACGTCCAGGACACGATAGCTAGGATAGAGAGTACGGGACGTTCATGTCAGCATTCAACACAAGAACTTGCAAGTCTTGTATGACCGCAGCCGACAACATAGGAATACAATAGCTAAGGAAAGGGTTTTTGTGTCACAGTGCGCCCAGATGCAGCAAGTGCACAGCAAGTATCGGAAATGCCGCTTCGTCTTTCGAACCGCATTGCCGGCAAGCGTGTTTGTGTACGTGGAACGGAAACATGACGCAACTGTTCCAGAAGGCCCTTGTAATCGCAGTGGCTTTCGCACAGGTACGCCAACCTTGCAACGCAGATGGAACAGTCAACAAGCTTTTTGACCGGTTTTCATCAAGTTTGAGAGCGCATCGGAGATGACGAGTTTGTAAACAAATCCTGCCGTTTCATATTCAACAAAACATCCAGCAAACGCTTGGGTGCGCGTACCCTTCAGGGTGTTGTAAGCCTGAACCATAGCATTTATGGCAGCTTTTCATCTAACAGCGCGCTTCAGAAAGAAGGAGCATGCTGTGCAGCTGGCGATGGGCAACCCCAGCACTGAACAGGTTGCCAGTGCAATAGCAACTGTGACTGGCGCTGCTGCCGAGACTATCAAGTTGCTCCTCCCTGGAAGGAAAAGCCAGTTGCTCAAGTTGACAGCCAACTCAAATCAGTCAGCACAACATGCTGGTGAGGATCAGGTCAAGTTGTGGCAGCTCCTGGGTATTGCTTTAGCAAAGCTCAGCATTGCAATTTTGGTTACGTTGTCCTAAAATCACTTAGGATCAACTTGGCCGTCTTGCTTGAATCCATTCTCTGATGCGCGGGACGTTTCAACTAGGAGAGATCAAACAATTGGTATGGTGCCTGCGCTGCATATTTCCTTTGCTTGCCTGCCAGGCTTAGAGTCAGGGATGCGAGTTGAGGTATATGCCAGCACAAAGGAGGAAGTGGAGCAAGTGCGCAACAGCAAGGATTTGCCAGGACTGGCCAGCTTTGAGCAGGAGCTGAAACAAACAATGCGCAGGCAGAGAGGAAACAGCAGGGGAAAGCTAACTCTACCTTCAGGTTAGTATTTTGGTGTATTCATTCACATGCCCATTGATTGCAGGTGTTACAGAAGTGCTGTTACAGTTTTCTGCAAATGCTGCATGGCTGATAAGCTGCTTTTTCTGACGGCAGCTGTTGCAAATTGCTGCAAGCAGAAAACAGTGTAGCGTAGATGCCACTTGATGCCTTGACTGGGTGGCACACAACTTAGACCATCTGCCACTTTCTGTAGCTTCCTCTGGTGGAAACTGATACAGCTGAATTGCTGCTGAAGGGCTGTACACCTTTCAAAAGTTTCAGGCCTGGCAGCGCCCAGGTCTGTCACCTGTGTTGTCTGAAGCCATGAAGCTGCTTCACAGATTAGCAGCAGATCCAGGAATCATAGGAATCATGAGTAAGCATCGGTGGACGGTGGGGCTGCTCAGTGAGATGCCCCCTGAGGGCAAGGTGGGGGTTAGCCCTGTCTGCATCCTGGGGGTCAACATCAATGCTGGACAAGAGATCAGCTTGAGGCTCAGGACAGATGATCTCAAAGGCTTCAGAAGGTACTTTTGGTCCCATTGAATAAGTGGCAAGTACTCAGATGATAGCGGCTTTCATATCATGTCATGCTGATAGTGGCGACGTAGTAAAACAAAAACTTAAACAAAAAAGCAGTTTTCTTCATATTTTCCTGCAGAAAGGATAAAGAAATGATACCAAGAAAAGATAAGCAAAACTCAGTATCCCTCACTCAAACTGAAACAGTCTTCTTGTATTCTGCCCCTTGTGTGACGATGAGTTGCCATTGCGATGTTCCGTTATTCAAAAGCCTGTCGTAATCCCGAAGCTTACCTGACAGTGTATCGGCCATTGAATGTTGTGCTATGTACAGGACACTTTGCTGTGACTGCCTAACTGTAGTTTGCGTGCTGCTATATACCACTTGACAAGGCGTGAAAACATCTCTGCTTGTATGCAGGTATGACAGAATCCGTGAGACTCTTTGTCACGAGCTTGCTCACATGGTGTGGGGTGAGCACGACAACAGATTCAAAGAGCTGAACTCACAGCTTCTGAAGGAGTGCAGCCAGCTGGACTGGACAGGCCATGCTGGGCATGCTGTGTCAGGGTCACATGATCCAGCCTTTGAAAATCCGGCAGAGGCTGTATGGGTTGATGAGGATGACATAATGGCGGTGACAGCACAGTCCAGCGGACAGACCCTTAGGAGTCTAGGGGGTGGCAGTCAGCAGCCTGGGGTGTCTGCTGGGGTGTTAGCAAACCCCAGGAGAGCAGCTGCTATGGCAGCTTCTGCAAGGCTTGCCTCTGCCAGCACCAGCCCCAACAGCAGCAGATCAGCATCCCCAGACATTTTGAGGGACACTAAAGCCAGTCCCAGCAGGGCTGAAGTTCCTACAGCACAGGAGCCTCCAGCAGATTCTTCTTCACATGCAGCTCCAGGTGCTGAGGTAGCCATCAATCCCAGCGCTGACATTGCAAGTATGGGTCACCACGACCCTAGCACAGAGCAGGCAGAAGAAGCCATGAGGGCATTAGGGTCCATGGACTTTGCACCTGAAGCAACAAGTTTGGCTAGCAACACTGCAGTCAGCTTGACAACACACAGTCAGAATGTTGAGGAGGTTTCTCATGACCAAGCAGCAACAGAGCAGAGGCAGCAGCAGCAGCAGGAGCAGCAGCGGCAGCAACAACTGCCAATTGGAATGCAGGCTCATGCAGAGACACAAGCAGCTGCACATGCACCTGCCACCGTGAGTCATCATCAGCAACTGGCATTCAGCAACAGTCGGAAGCCCTCAGTTTCTGAAGCGTTGGGCGCAAAGAGCAACGATCAAGAGTCAGATGCAACAGAACCTGAGCAAACAGCACAAGCGGCTCTTCAGAGCATGCGGAAAGCTGTCGCTTGTCAGGATCCTGCTCAGTTTACTTCCATGCAGGACAGTAGCATGACAGATGCTGACTCATCTAAGCATCAGACAGCAGATGCACCACAAGAACTGTTGCAGCAGAATGATGTCATGATGGAGGATTACTCAGATGATCCTGCTGTTCAGCGCTACAAGCAAGCTGAAGCTGCCGTTTTGCAACTGAAGTCTCAAGCTGGTGTTGTTGGTCAGCAACCTGCCTTGCAGACACTAGCAAAGATTCTGCAGGTTTGCACCACAGTCTTGCATGTTTTTGCAGCATGCCTGTTGCTGGTGCAACCCCCGGTCATTATGCAGAAACTGTTGCAGCTGTATTTATGGGACTCTTCAGTTGTGGGATTTTGCAACCCGTTGCATGATTTGGCTAATTGCCCGCGTGTCAATCAAGTACATACTGCTGTCACCCCTGTCCTGGCTGTGCAACTCACTGAGTTGAGTTGCTGAGGGCCTCTGTCACGTGTAATCAATGTACACATATGCGCATAGTGTAGACATGGATAGGCAAAATGACGTCCAAATGCAACTCTGTCTGCAGAATATCGTGAGTCATCCAGGCGAGCCCAGATACAGTCACATAAGGCTAGGCAACGCGGTATTCCATTCCAGAGCAGGACAATATGCTGCAGCAAGGGAACTCTTGCGAGTTGCTGGTTTCACTGAAGAAGCTGACGGGGGAGTTGACAGAGCTTTAGTATGGAAGAGAAATGATCAGGGATTGCTATGGCTGACACTGTCTGCAGTGAACAATGCCTTGAGTGGAATTGCGTAGCTGTCATGCACTGCGTGCTGTCAGCCAAGGCATGTATTGAACAATTTCTAGGAAGGTCTGTCATCAGTGTCGGTAGTTCACAGTCCTGCAGTTTTGGGAGCAATCAACACGAGTGCAGTATCATAGTCTCTGAACCTGGTACTCGTTTCTGTTTGTGTCATGGAGGTTTTTGCAGCTTATCATGATGTGTGGTCGAGACTCAATTTAACAAACCCAAGACTGGTTCAGGTTGAAACAGCTCTTGGCTGCAGCGCTGCCAATGCACAATTGAGCGCATGCACAGGTCGGTCGATGTCTACGTAATGCGTCGTGTATCTGTATGAGCTTCAGCATACACCCCAAATTAGGGCGTGCACCACTCAATACTAAAGAAATCAACATCAGTGCCGAGCAGGGCCTGGCCCTGCAACACATTTGCTTGGTTTCGGTGGCACATGCTGAAAATCAAGTGTTCTACGGCAGTCTAAGCCTTGCAGACTCATTGTGCTCCACACCATGCATGCATCACTTGATGCTTTCCAATCCAACTTGAGCTGCAAAGCAAGCCAACATGCATATGCACATGCAGGTCCCATATGGGACAGAGCCTTTAAAAGCAGCTGTGGTCCCAAGTTTGCATCAATTGATCTAATAGTGATCTCTTCTTGCAGCAGTCGGAACTCCACCGATAACTTGCCTGCACTCTAGCTATTGAAAGAGCCAATGGGACATACTCGAAGCAGCTGCATCGAGCCAGGCGCCTCTGTCTGGGGGAAATTCATCCCTGTCCTGATGGCCTGTATCCTGGTCATGATCATCACTGCTGGACCAAGTGCTCTCCATGTCATCATCAGCATCACTCTCGGCATCAGCATAATCATCCAACATGACCCCATAGGGCCCATTAGGCTCAAGTCCATCATTGCACAGCAGCTTTTTCACCATGTTGTAGTCTGTGTCATTTTCGCAGAATGGCAGCGCAGCATTCTCCTCCAGGAACTCATCATGCTCACAGATGGCTTTGTTCCCCACCACCTCATGCTCAGCCCTTGAGTGTGATAGAATGGCATCCAAGGCATACTCCACCCTGTACCATTGATCACAAATTTGTCTGTCCAGCAGAGTGTGCTGTGGTTCAGGTGCTTTATGCAGCAGGAAGCGCCACACGAAATTCTTTCAAACAAGTAAGCTGCTCGTAGGAGCATGAGCCATGAGCTACAGTGCAACAGTCTTGCCCAGAATTTGAAATTCTGTGGAATCGGCATGAACACACAACATCATATGTGGAACAACAAAAGCTGTGCTGCCAGGGATCAAAGTGGCATCTGCCAGCCAACAAAGCTAAAGCATAAAATACTTGCCCAACTGACAGTTCAATAGCATGACATCACTCTGTCAGGCTCACTTTGTGCAGCGGGGGAAAGCACCACTCCCTGTATGCACTATACCATAGCAAGGCATGAGCTGGAAGCAGCCCGCTGGGCACAACAAGTCACAGAACATCAATGTAGACACAGCAGGAGAACCAAAATTGGGTCACAGCAGAGGCAGCAGGTGTTCACTACACAATGACAGTGCATGGTTTAGTCACAGTAGGGAGAGTATGCCTGGGATCACTTGCCTGCCACCTTTCTGCAGGAAGAACCTGGCAGCTTTGGGATGGCAACACTGTGCTGTGGGCCTCTGACTCGGCAACTTTGCTGTAGCCTTGACCTGTGCTGTCTGTGCAGATCTCTACACTTCAGAGACTGCTTGCATGCATCAGTTGCGCAACAGTTTGAAGCATTCAGTCCATGTAGTAACCATATAACTGCTGTCAATGTAAGGTGACTGCATGACTGTGTCAGTGCTGTCATCGAAACGCAATGGATGACTTACATGTGGTCCTTGCTGGCACAGCTTGCCCCCAGACTGATCAGTAGCCGGACATACTCCAGCTTGCCTTCACAAGCAGCAATGTGCAGAGGGGTGCTGCCTTTGTGGTCTTGCCCATTCACATCTGCACCTTCAGCTGCCAAGTATTGTACGCAAGCTTTTTGCTGGGCTGCCACAGCGTTGTGCAAGGCCCTGCATGGTGGCCATATGGTTGTGCCAGCTGTCTCTGCTTTTGAAAGGGCATCACATAGCTGCACACAGGGACCATCACGCCTAAGGCATACGGATGAGACTAGCATACACACAATGTTAAACACACCAAAAATGTTAAAGTGAGTATTGATAATAACAATAATAATAACAATAATGATGATGATTGTTATGACATGGGATTGCCCAGCGGGCTTAGGCAACAAGCATCAGCATGTACATAACAGCGGCCATGACAAGCTCAGACAAGCTCAAGAGATGCATTAACAAGGCTGGAGACAAGACAAGCTGCGGCTGCTGCGCTATGTTCAACCGGACTGTGACAGTCACAGTGTCAAGGTCGATGGCATAAGCAGACAGACCCACATGGATTTGTTCATGTCAGCACCAGCAGCCACAAGCCCACTCACAACTCTCATATCAGCAAGCCTTCTCCCTCCAGTTGTTGTGTGTGAGGTACCATAATCCAAGTCTGGTCCAATGATAGCATGACCAAGCACCAACTCCAAGCCTTCAAGGGGCGCCTCAATGTAGTTTGAACAGGCTGGGGGGTCTTGTTCAGACTGATTCCAGCATCTGTGATCCTTGGCAGAACAGCAGGCAAGGTAGTCTGAGCGATTAATGACTCGGAACCCTTCTGGCCTCCAGCTGGTCTCACAGTCTTCATGCTGCATCACTGCACACACCACCGCAAATCTGTCTACACCATAGCAACATGCAGATCAGATGCCAGCCAGACAATCAGTGGCATTCGATATGTACAACTAGCAATGCAGCAGTGCATGGACAATTGGCAGCATCAGTCAAGCTATGCAAGCATCATGGAAACATTTACATGCTTCAATCACAGAACTTGAGAAATGCACCTAGCACCGCTGTGTTGATTTTGGCCTTCTGCACTCCAAAAAGGGCAATGCATAACAGCAGGACTGGGAAATTTGCTGGAATATGACTGCCATGCTCAGCAGCTTGCTGACATGGCAACAATGTGCTTGTACCTGCCAGCCCCCAAGATGCCCTTTCACGATACGTGCTGTTGAGCTGCCGTAGGAGTTGGCCAACAGCTGACCTTCCAACGCCTTTGCACCTGTACTGCTGCTTCAAGGTGACTTTGCGAATGTAAAGAAGGCCCCCATCATTCGTTTCTGGGCCAAATGTGCCGTAAAGGTGAGGCTTCAGGTGACCATGTCTGTCGAAGACTCTGAGTGCAAGATCGCAGAGGACTTGGGTGGGCTTGTTCATGAAGTAGTGGAAGTATGCTTTGCAGTCTTGCAGCAATCCAGGGCGATTAACCAAGTACGCCTCAAACTTGCCAGCGGCCTTGTCAGAGCCCACAGCAATCTGCAACAGCACAGTATTAAGCCGGCAAACGCAAGTCGCTTTACCGATTTAATTCTCGCAGCATACCGTGGCCACCACAACCCGACACCAGCTGTTCTCGCGGTCAAAGTTTCTGATATCCACAGTGCTGATCACACCATGCTGGCCGGTTCGAACCATGCAGGCTGAAGCCTTGTTCAGTGACAAAGCACTGAAAGATCTTGCTGATGAACCAGCTGAAGACTGTCAGATCCAATGCTCGACCGCTTTGCTGACCATGAATCCTCCCGCTACTGATGTGTTTTGCCATTTTTTTGCACAGCTCCGAAACCAAATGCTGTTGGTCAACAGAGTACAGCTCACACCAACGTTGCCTTCTGAGTCAGCCCGTTGAACCGGACCACAGCACCAATGAGCTGGGCTTGATACTTCAATTAATAGAGAGATACTGGGCCTTTCAAGCAAGGAACGTGAGCATATACTTGCACAGGACGCTTCTGTCAAGTCACAGAGCATGGCAGGAGTCTGGGACTTTGGAGACGCTGACGACATCAAGCCATTGGAAGACAGCAGTGGTGGGTGCTACTGCACACCGAAAACTTTTCTTGAGCACTAGATCACGCGAGCCAAATTGATGCCAGGCGTGGCAGATACCATTACGGAGTGCTTTGAGCTGCGTGGCTGCAGATGAGGAAGCAAGTCAGAAAGATACTCACGACGAGCTTTCCTTGCTGCCGGCAAACAAACGAAGGAAGTTGCAGCAGCTCAACCGCTCAAGAAAAAAGGTTGAGCTGGTGAGTCAGATGGCAACTTTCGTATGGCCTCAGTCTGCCAACCCATGTTTCTGCTGCTCATGCTCCAACATAGCCAGGTGTCTTGGCTGCATCTGTGTACTGATGCACTTGCTCATGATCATTTGCTGCCGCTGACTTTATGTTGCAAATCCAAAGAACATACTGGCAAAAATGCTGAGTGAATGCTGTAGATTGACCTGGACAATGAGGACAATGGTGGTGATGAAAATGGCTCGCAAGGCTTATACATTGTTGGCAAGCCAAACACAAAGAAGGCTGCAGAGTCCGACAGTGATCTGGATCTTGAGTACAAGCCACTTGTCAAGAGGTATGTAGGTCGCTATTTGTAACCAGAGATCTCGGGGACGCCTTCAGAAACATCCCATGACTCCCTTGTGCGCCCCTCGCACTGACCACTTTGGCTTTCACAATCATTTATAACCTGAACTTTACAGCCAAGCTTGCCCCGAAGACACCTTGACTGTATTGAGCATTTGCACATGAGTTGAGTGCTCTGTACAGTCAGCAAACCACTTGATGTGTGGGGCACAGGCCACCAGCAAGCACTGCTCCATTAGATCCAGTTATTCTTCAGAATCAGGCATTGCTTAGGAGCTTCAGAGAGGCAGCACAGGAGCCAATAGTGGAGGACTTCTCACCAGGTTTGCAATCATTCTGTTTGCAGCTTTAGGAATGCCACACTACAGTTTGCAGTCATGCTGTCATGCAGCTACAGTGGTGCTTGTTGCTGCTGCGCTGACTTTGTGTTAGCACTGCTTTATGGTCAGATACAACAACACAACGTACAATGATGTGATCGATATGCAGACATGATACAGCTGTGTATCTGTAACTTGACTGTCAAGCAAACTCAAGTGAAGAATTCTCTTCAGCAAGTACCCTGAACTGTCACTGCAACGCACAAGTCTACATTAGGATCTGTGTGACTTTGTCCTATGGTGCATGTTGGGGGACAGGTGATTGTTGCAAAGCTGTATATTGCATAACTTGCTGGCATGTTGTGCCACAGAACGCGCCCCTCCCATCATCCCCAGGCGCCCCACAGCACAGCCAGAGCCACAAATACACTCTGACTCTGACAACAGCTCTGGGAGTGATGATGACGCGGCTTTGCCACAGACCAATGATGACAAAATCATCCTGAAGATGCAGAGCAACGATGGCAATGTGTCGTCACTGAGGATAGGCAAGCAGATGGCTTTGAGTAAATTGTTTGAGATGTACAAGAAACTGGCCATACAGAAAGGCTGGCTGCCACCTGAAAAGGCGTCTGCAGTCAGTTTCATGTTTGATGGAGACAGTCTGGATGGGAATGAGACGGTTGAAGGTCTCGACTGTGACAATGGTGACATCATTGAGGTCAAGTGGTGACTGCAGTTTGCAGACTGATCTGCTTGTGTGGTCATGCTGCTGCATTTCAATACAGTAAAAGCTCCTTACAACGAACACACTGGTCTGCAACAATTTGGTCACTGTAGCGAATTGTTGTTAAAGCGATATAACGACATATGACTGTCAAATGTCACTGTATAGAAAGATCTTTCTAGATGGCCATAAGTCATCAAAAGTTCAGTCACATTTGATTCTGACACCAATTTTGGATTGCTGACAATACATGGCATTCACTTGCACAGCTGGTTTGTCCACAAGTCAAGCACATGAGATGACTCAACTTGAAGAAAAGAACGCTGTAATATTTTGCTGACGGCTTTGGTTGATCCTGGAGACTGTCATTTTTGATACTTTGGTTGCCAGCATTTGCAATAGCATTCCATCTTGAGTTGAAAATTGAGGATTGTCAGCCAAGAACACTGTCAGGCCTTTGAGCTTGTCCTGTGACAATGTTTGACGCTCAACAGCTAGTTGACAGATGTGTTTGAGGTCGAGATCACTCAGCTGCACACGTTTTCGAGACATTCTAGCGTCGGCAGGGGCTGCAAGTCATGCATGTGCTCTTATGTGGCTGATTGGACGCAGTTGGACGCACCTAAACGCAGCAGAACGGCCTACAAGCGCGTTATGCCGCCATCGGCCAATCACTATACAGCGACATTTGGCCAAATTGGCTGGTCGTTGTATCGGGCGTCGTTGCTGTTGTAGGGAGGGAATTTGCAGTGTAAACCAACCGTTTTCGAAAGATTGGTCGTTGTAACGCGATTGTCAGTGTAAAGGGCGTCGTTGTAAGGAGCTTTTACTGTAGCAATATTGCTTTTTACACTTGCATCTGGGATCTTCTTTTTGGGTATCTGACTGCATGCTTTCCAAATTGGGTACTCTTCATCAATGTCCTGATGTGCCCTGACAAGTCTGCAGACTAAGTGCTCCCATTTTTCACAATTACAAACACTATTTTGTCCTCAAGGTTTGTAATCTGAGGACAGAAGTGTCCAATATGTGCTGTGCTGTAAAGATGTTGTGATGCACTGTGCATTTATCAAGCTTGTGTAATAATGTTTGTACCTGTATAATACAATAATTGTAAAGCATGTACTTAGTCAAATATTGTTATCTGCACAGCTAAGGAGGCTGCAGCCTGCGCAAGACAGCTCTTGCAAATGGGGTTTACAGTCAGTCTGATCAGTATGTGCTCGTAAGAATGTCCCTACATAATGTGCTTGAATATTGCTTCGGATACTGCCCAGCTGGTCATTCAACAAAAGTGCTTGACACCAACATGTCAATGACATGCAGTTTTTCTTAGTAAGAAATTCTCTCCGGCTGGTGCAGTCTGGCTTCTCCGGTGGGGTTGTAGAACACTGACTTGCCCACGAAACCCTAAATTGCAATCTGCATCACTGCTCCTACAGACCCTGACGTCCACAGCCTTTTCTTCAGAATTGCTCAACACATGGTCCCCAAAAAAATCCCACTTGCATTTGTCATCCTGTATAATCTCTGTCTGCTTGAGCGGATTGCCAATGAGCCCTTGACTATATCATGACTTTGCATTGCGAAAGAGATAGTGCCCAACACCCCATTCTGTTCCACCAGCAAATCTGAAAAGCTCACACTGGATCATGTATGCAAGACGTTGTTTGGCATACAGCTTGTGGCTTTCACTCGCCCGGTAGCTTTCCTGCAACGCAGGCAACTGTCTTGCTTGACATGCATTCCCTGCTGCTTGGCTATGCATTGTTTGGGTGTGCAGGAAAGCCAAAGCAGCAGCACACATGCAACCGCAATGCAGCGCCTGTCAACACCTACCTGAAGAAGGCACAAGATTGCTTTGCGCTGCCGGTTGTGATGTCTCAACCAGGCCTTTACAGTCTTGGAGTAATTTTGCCCATTGATATACCACGCTTTTCCAGTACAACAGAATCCTGAGACAGAATAGCAAGGTCACACCCTATTGCACTTGTCACAAGCACACAGCAAATCCACATCTAGGCAACCCCCTACACCAAGAGTGTCACAAATGGTATGCCCTGACCTGGAAGTGCTCAAGGAGTTTCATTGATGGCAGCGTGCTACCTGGCTGCATGTGAGACAGTATCTAACAGTCTATGGCTGTTTCCTGCACAGGAGCATTTTTGGTTGACAGCAAGCATCCTGAAATGCACTGATTTCTGTCTGGCCTTTTCACAGTGCATGTGTAATGTGGACAACAGCAGTGGCACATGGCGCTGTTGCATTGAAAACTCAGGTCCTCATGGTCAACAACAGGCACAGAATTCACTGCAACCCAGTGGGACGCAACATCAGTGCATTACCATTCCATGACCTGTGCACAGTCAGAGTATGTAGTCATACCTGAAGGAAGTAAGAGCAGCGCTGATAGCATACTATCTGTGCAAAGCAGCACCCATCTGCTTTCAGCCAACTGCCAATCTGCTGAAGTACTGCCTGCAGAGTCGTTCAGGCTATGTATCATCAAAGGGACGCACTGATTCGAGGCGGCTTGTGAGATGAGGCTGAGCATATGAATGGGAGTGCGCAAATGGAGGGCTTGCTTACTGTGTAACTCTGTGGGTCACCCAGCCTTTCTACCACAAGCACTCTATCATATTGCGTGCTGTCCCCAAAGGCATCGTTATTAGCAGTCATTACCTGCAGTGATGTTAGAGCTATTGCATGGCACGATGCTGTGACTTTGACAAAGAAGCCTGTCTGCCTGGCTGAATGCTGTGACTAGCCTGTTCTGTGATAGAAAAACTTTTTTGCCTGATAAGTCAAGAAATCTGTGAAAGGTCGTGAGAAAATGCAAGTACACAGTGTGCATGTATATAGTTTGGCATGGCAGCCAGTTCACCTGCACATTTGCAAGACCTCTCTGTTTGCATTGTCGGCTCACAAACAATTTCTGGACCATGTTGCTGCAGATCGCTGTTACGTGACTTTGAGGGTATTTTGCTGCAATGTACAAGCTCAACGAGCCCCAACTGCAGCCCAGCTCCAGAATGCGCTGACTATCACTAAGCTGTGCCCTTTGGCATGTCAGCTCTGCACAGCACAGACAGTGTGTGACTCAATGCAAAGTGAATGGTATGAAATGCTTGCATTGTGCATAGAAGGATCACCTAACATGCTGTCTTCAGCATCGTCCAAGGAAAGTTCAGGGTCTGGAAATAGACAGCAGCTGTCCTTGAACTGTTTGCCCAGCACTAGGTGACAGTATTCTGCAGGCAACTGCTACAGGTGTGAAATTCATGATCCTTCCCTTGGGAAGCTGGCCAGCTTGCGAGGAACAGGAGGGGCCTGCACCACACCTCATGGCCCTCGCATTGGGAAATGTGACTCGGCCTGCGCTGCTGATTCTTTATGATGAGTTTGGCCTCCTGGCCAAGTTCGTACTTGTCGGCTTCAGCCTGGCTCCTTTTGCGCAGCTGTGCATGCAGTGCACTGACTTACAGCTGAACGGCCATCTGAGTAAATGGCAAGAGCGTGCTTTGTGAACTTACAACTGCAGCTCTTCTTGCGACGATGAAACGTATGACGAAGTGGACCACGAAGTCTGGTATCAAACCACGCTCAACCAATTGCATGCTTGCCGTGATCAATACCCGGTAAGCTGCAGACCCCATGCTGCCCTGAGAGGTTCAGTATTGCGGACGCCTGGCAACGTCTGATGTTGCGGATCACTCCTAAACACCGCCATGCATTGCGGTGCGCCTGCTTCAAAAGCTTTCCAGCAGTTTTGACTCTTTTCCAAGGTCAAAGTGTTCTACACACCAAGAAAAACTGTTTTATAACGAAAAGCACATGTGTTAGCAAAATGAAATGTTGTAGCCACAAGCAAGCAAGCATCGAGCTGTTAATGCAGTGGCTGTTACATCAAAAGACTGCATGGTGGCTGGGTGCAATGACGGTTGCATGCTTGTGTATGCGCCCCGTACAATGTCTATCCACAGGAAGTTCAACTTCAGTTGGGGGCAGCGCCAATGCAGAGCTTGCAGACTGATGATCCCTCTACTTCATCAACTACTTGCTCCCACTGCAGTAGGTCATGTGCACGTGTACATCATGCCAACCATATCATAGGCAGGTTTGATTAACAGGCAGGTAAAAGTCCAGTGGAAGGACCCTTGCTGCTGCAAGTTTTATGGAAAATGTATAATGTAAAGAGTCGTTTTCCTGATTGTCTATTCGACACGACCCTTCGGGTCGTCTGATGGGACACCCCCGGGGGGGTGTCTCCGAGCTCCACTACGCTCCTGCCTTTGGGTTCCTACCCAATGGCCTTCTCAACCAAAAAGGGGGCCTCCCCTTTTTGGGAGGGAGGTGGGTGAGCCAGCGCACCTTCTCACCTAAACTCCTCGCGCTGTCTGACTCCCCTCCTGCATAACTTTCCACTAATTCCTTCCGCCTCAGTCCGGCTTCTTGCTTGTGCAAGACAAGTAAACCCCCTTCGGGGCTAGGAAAACGGCTGCAAGCCCGCTACTGCTAGGGCGAGTGTAGTAGAGTCAATGACGCCGTATAGAATCTGACGTAGTTACATTTCTTTTGGCGACAGACGTCCGGCGCACCCAGCAGCTTCAGTCGAACTTCCATCTTGCCTCCTCCTGAATTCGACTGGTTCTTCAGCCTCTGTTGAAGTAAAGCTTTCGTGCCGGCGACGCTTGTTGCGTCCCGGCATTGTTAACAATGGTACAAGCAAAGGT
>JAABUO010005807.1_pt1 | contig 14269 bp, 13 predicted proteins | sample 5559291 | NCBI WGS metagenome assembly JAABUO01 (sample SAMN10711878, study PRJNA513372) | rock metagenome | isolation source: Antarctica rocks | place: Antarctica: Victoria Land, Finger Mt sud | reverse complement strand
TGGAGATTGGGGTGTAGGGCTCTGGACGAACGGTCTTTGAGGTTGTAGAGATGGGCTGGTGTCCTTGGGATGAAACAGGGGGGTTGGTAATTGGTTGTTGTTTGGTTTTACCGACGGAGTGTGGATGTTTGAACCAGGTACCGGTTCTTGTAAGTACGAAGGACGTAGCCGGCTAAAAGCGCCGCTGCTTGCTGTCACCAAAGAATACCGTCACTAATTCCAGAGTCCATTATCTTTCTTCACGTATATAATATTGAAGAGTCATAACGTTGCACAATCTCTTACTCCTGAAAAGGCATAATTGATTATATATTTTTTGTCGTAACAATTACGATCATGTTATTAACTTGCACGCAGCAGAAGCTACTCGTTTACAGTACATGTATATCAAGAATCTTCAACACCTCTTCGTAATCGTCTTTTGTACAGATTAGATTAACGTACCATACGCTCCGAACATAAACCCCACCAGCGCTATTCCATCTCTCTTCGCACAGAAAAGCCCTACCTAATCCACTTCCAACAAGGGGGGAGAAACCATAAGCGCGCGAGCTTAGGCTGACAGTTTTTCATACAACAGCAACACCGAATAGCAGTTCTTACTTATCAAACGAAGTTGGTTCTGCTGATACTTGACTAAGGGAGAAGAACCCAGGGATCTTCCAACCTCAAGGGTCTAAAAGGAATAGAACACCCTTCTTCGCGGTCTGGGCATCGAAAAATTTTTCTGGGTACTAGGATAGCTTCATGCCACAAAAGTTTGAACGAACACGAGGTCGAAATGCGGTCTACCAACAAATGTAACAAGCAGCTGCGCTCTCGATATTGCGGGGTTTTGGGGGAGGGAAGTGGGAGGGAAATTGGGAAGGGGGAAGGGGAAGGGGGCCGACGATCTGTCAGAACACACAAGCTTTAATGTTTTCTTGATCTTTACTATCTTAGCAGTGAAATACAGCACAGAGCACAACGAACATCATTCCGATCTTGACGTATTTTGTGGAGAGAACTTGATTCTGTGTTATTATAAGTACGGTGGTGAAAAACACATTATTCTTGACACTCGGCCTTCAGAGAACCTTTCTTTCCTGCCAAACACGGCTCGAGATCTGCATTTCCGCAGAAAGTTCTTGGTAGGGTTGATGGTTACCGCTCATGTCTTTGTGGGAGAGATGTCTGATGAGCTGGATGAGTTGGGATCGTGTCCGTATTGGCTGGTTGAGAGAGAGGCATATCCTTAGCAATAATGATACAAGATCCGAACCTTGACCGTAATCCTATGACAATGGTCTTGAAAATATCCCATTCCGGTCCCAGAACCCCAAAGACCGCTCCTCACTCTCGCGAAAGTTCTCTTTCTTCAGATTGAAGAGGTCAATCTCCTTCTGCTCGTATTGCTTCAACCGCGGCCTCATCATGGCTTCCTTCAGCTCAATTGGATCGCTCAGCTGAGTATCATCCAGATGCATGTTCCTATTGCAACCCCGACCGAGCACCGCCATACACACACAAAACGCCAGCTGTCGACGATGATGAATCTCCACCTCCTCCAAACCTCTCACCTCTCTCAAAGCCACCAAGCCCTTTAGCTGGAAGTAACAAAGGGTAAATTCGATGCGTTTGAGGCGCGAACATGTTTTGAGCAAGCGGAAGGCGGCTTTAGGATCAGCGCCTATCCATTTAAAGACCACACTCACCACTTGCTGCCGTCGCGCGTATCCGATACGCTGCAGAAACTTCAGAAGTGTGCCGATGTTGTTGAAGGTAAAGGTATTGTGGGCATAGAGGATGTGGAAAGCTTCGAGGTATGTCTGTTTGGAGACGAGTAGGATGGAAAGGTCAAGCGGGGCAGGTTCAACGGTTACGGGGTATTGGTAGGGCTTACTGGGAGTTCCGACGAAGTAATCAGGGATGTGGAGGAGGTAGCGGTAAATAAGGTAGCGAATTTCCGGGGAAAGGAAGGTGGTTGGTAGGATTGAAAGCATTTCTCGGTGCTGGTGGGACGTTGGTTGAGGAGGCCAGAACTGAGTTGGTGACTTGGCTATTAGGTTGGCTATTGAAGACGGCCTCTGGAGCCTTGGGTTTGTTCATTTTGCGTTTCTTGTATCTAGCTGTTTGAAGTATTAGTCTCCAATTTCTTGCATCAATGATAGAAAGATAGAAATGAAGTATGCTTACCCATCCTGCTACTAGGTAGTTCGTTCATCGAGATTGTGCTTAGTCATGCTGAAAGTTTCTGAGGAATTCATGGAAGCTCAGGATGTAGAAGTAGTTGATGAAATATCAGACAATGTTGAAAATGTGTTGATGCTGGGATTCACTTCATGGAATAAGCAAACACAAAGGCATTGTTCACATGTGACATTGTGAACAATGACCTGCTGTTAGAACATGACACAAAATGTTATGCCTAGAGGAAGAGATGTATTGTCCTGGGTTTAGAGACTCATAGATGCATGGGGAGGTGCTCTTAAGCCCTCATAATCGAGAAAAGGTTGAAGTAGCGATGCGGCCAGGTAGCAAACTGGAAGGTCTCCCGCACTTCACTGGTTAGGACAGAATCTATGTAGCGACATATCGAGGCAGTAGTCTGGCGTGCGTACCTCCAATTCTTTTTGTGAAGTATTGTTACAGTTACCGACTACTCTTGTGTACTCAATGGAGTGTCCCAAGAAATCTGAGCCGGTCCCATCATGGGCCCCGATTATCAAGATTTGTTCTTCCAAGAAAAGCAAAGTAGTGCCGGGTACAGCATAATCACGCAAAGGGTATTAGGGAGCATCTGTGATAGGAAAATGCCCTCGGTCTTCTTCGACTCCGCTTGTTTCAATCTGCTCTTGCATGACATCTTCCGCAGTATCTCCTTCTTGGCCACCCTTGACACCAGTCTCAAGGCCTTTGCCTTCAGTCAAGAGCCATTCTACAACCACATATTTTCCATTGATCTCTGCTTCATAAAGGGCGTCATGGCCTGCCTTATTCGTAATGGTAGGATCAGCCCCAGCGCCTACGAGGGTTTTGACAGCTTCGAGATGACCAATTAGTGAAGCCCAGTGTAGAGGTGTATTTCCGGAGGTGTTTTGGATGTTGAGAAGCGCAGTTGGTGAATCGGTTGGAGCGGAGGCGCCCAAGATGATTAGATGCTTCAAAATATCTAGAGGAATCTCAGCTTTCTCTACTGAACTTCACCTTGAAATATGTTACCAGTATGACCATTGGCACTTGCCATGTGCAAGATCCCATTGCCGCTCAGGTCATCGATGGCTCCGGAGATGATGTGTATTTGTGAGGAATTGGCGGACTTGGCAAGAGCTTCAACGTTGGAAAGTAGCTCTTGCAAATCTCCTACACGAGCAAGGTAAATTAGGTCATCAACTTCCTCCTCAGACAACGATGGTGTCGTAGCGGAAGGCATAGTCGTAGGGTTGGGATTTTCTCGAGTAAGGTAGATATGATGGTCCGAACGCACCCAGCGGAGGGATTCATACGTTACATAGCAAAACCGCACGTGCTCTCTTGTTCTATTAATCCTGACTTTACAACAATCCCTAGTACGAATAATACAAGAATTTGACAATTGCACAACTCTTTGAGATACTATGGCTCTACGGCTGTCTTACTGTGACGTCACTGCTAAACATCGTCGCCAGCTATGTTCATTGTTATACTCATCGAGGAGAAGAAACAGTAACCGCTACCACCGTCATAGACACAGAGCACAACAGCCGTCGGTGATACTGACTGTGGAATTGTCTACAAAAGATTGTTAATACTAATGCTTCTTGGCCAGCACATGAATTTCAGAAGTGACTGACATTTCATCACTTTTCCTTTCGCAGTAGTCTCTTGTACTCTCTTCTATTTCAGCTGGCATTATCATCGATTTCAGTCCTTGTCTGTACTTTCAAAGTCTCGCTGCTCCGCCTTGTAAAAAGCAGAGGTCATTCAGAAGCATCCTCAAACTTTCTTGCTGAGTCTTACCCCTTCGCATGGATATCTGGGCATTCTCAGTGTCCCCTACCGATGTGATCGAATGGTACCTGTGGTGAGCGGGATTGTTAGAAAGAGATGCAACACATGCAACATGTGAGCTACTCTCACTGCTGCCCCACAAATATCGAATACGACCTCTTGGGTTATAAGTGCTTGATCAAAGTGCGTCGCCCGTTCAAGCGAAGGGCCTTCCCACATTGAGGTTATGAATCTTTCAGTCATTCCTAGCATGTCCTAGATTCCGTCTATACTAGAGAAAGGGGATGTTGTGATATGATCTTCCGTACATGCATCAAGTCGATGAACTTAGTCAGTGTAATGTGAACGGGGCTGATTTTCCGACGCTAGCACACAACATATGCACATGCTGCTACAACGGTGTCTTTCTCAGGTTCGTGGGACCGGTGTCGAGGCATCATATTTATGCATTGCTTGTTGGTTATGAACCTCGCGACGGAATGTTCAATCTGTTTTCTTTCTACTAAATTTTGGAGATCACTCGTGTGTTTTTAATTGTGAAGTCGTGTATAATCGCGTGGATTTCTACCATCATCTCTGAAATTGCTGTGAAATATCCTACCTCCAGGCTCGAGACGCTAGGCTCTATGATATTCTAATAAGAGCTCCGTGCTAGAGGCAGTTTTTGGCATCTCATTTCCCGTCTAAGATACAATACAGACATATTCTCAAGGCGACGCACATGTATTACTATTTCCCGTCTTCACATTATATGTGAAACATAGTATTACTCAAGTTGGGATGAACCAACACGGCTTCTGCCCTTGCCTCCAGATGTTATCCTTCATCCACTACACGTTGCGCAGAAATTGCCGATGGCGTAAGCATATTAAAGAGTTCAGTGAGGTAGCATCTTGCTGTCAGAATATAGACTCGGGGGGGTAGGGAAAAGAGATGAGTCAAAAATATATGCATAAGGCAAGTGCAAACCTGAGAAGGAACGAAAAAACCAAAAACACCAAGCGCAGCCAACCCCAACCCCCTCACTAAATCCCTCATCTCAATATTCCAGGGTTGGTAGATATAGAGAGTATGAAACGCCCGCGTACAAACACTCAATCCCATTCCTCTAAACCAGCCCAATATACACCAAAATCTCCCTAGCCCCTCCCGCATCCCCCTTCTATATGATGCAAAAACTCCACCCTCGTTCCCCGCCATCACTCCGACCCTCACCGACCCAAAACTCGCTGCCATACAGGTCGTTTCACGACGCTTTGATGGTAATTTTCTTCTTCGATGTTGTGTTTACCCACAATGGCAAGGAATACCTGATCAAGGGTTGTTTGGCTGACGGAGTAGTATTCGAATCCCAAGGACTCTTTTTGGGCCTCGAGGGTTGTGAAGAGGGTGCCTATTCCTGAGGTTTTTGTTGCTTCTGTGGTGATGGGATTGGGTTTAGGGTTAGTGAAGGTTATGTCGTCGTCAAAGAGTTTTGATGAAGTAGAAGGTGGAGATGGAGAAGCGTGCGCGGGGACGCTGAATCGTAGTTGCCCGTGGTAAGTTTTCTGCTCCACGATGGCGCCTTCGAAGTTGTCGGAAATCCACCCCTTAATGCTCTCCATCTGCTCCGAACTCGTATGCGGCGCCGTCTTCATGATCAAATGCACGTGATACCGATCCCCATGCTTCCTCCTCAAATACTCACTCGTCCCTAACGCCAACATCTTCTTCCCCATAATCCCCGCGCGGTCCGCCAGCGCATCGGCCTCCTCCATACTATGCGTCGTGAGGACGAGGCTGCGCCCGGGTACGACAGACGCCAGCGTACGCCACATGATGCGCTTGGCGCAGACGTCCATGCCGGAAGACGGCTCGTCGAGGAGGAGAACCGAGGGGTTGCCCATGAGGGCGATGGCGAGGGAGAGTTTACGCTTGTTGCCGCCGGAGAGCTTGGCGGCCATACGGTGCTGGAAGAGCTGGAGGCCGACGGCGCCGATGACTTCGCCGACGTTGTGTTCGACATCCTGAACGCCTCGGACGCGGGCATAGAAGCGCAGATGCTCGAGCACGGTCATTTGGTCGCAGGCGTCGACTTGAGGGCAGACGCCGAGGGAGTTGCGGGCGGCGGCGCGGTGTTTGCTGATAGGGATATTCTCGACAAAGACCTCGCCTGAGTTATGAGAGGGGCGGATGTCGCCGCGGATGAGGCTGATGGTGGTGCTTTTCCCGGCGCCATTGGGACCGAGGAGGGCGAAGACTTCGCCTCGTTTGACGCCGAAGGTGATGTCTTTGACAGCGACATTGGTGCCGAAGGCTTTTGTGAGGTGCATGGCTCGGAGGCCATCGTCGGGGGAGGTGTTGACGCGTTTGACTTCGGCGGCGATTTCGTCATCAGGTTGGTCGGTTTCTTCGACGTCCTCGGACTTGTAGGTTCGGCGGCGGATTTTGTCCCAGATGGAGCCGCTGTCCCACCATAAGAGGAGACCGAAGAGGAAGATGGATTGCATGATTAGGTAGAGGATCGGGCCCCCGTAAAGTGTTATTTCTCCTGGGTATGAAGCAATTGATTTGTCCCTGCAAAGCACGGAAAAGACGTTCAAGGATACGAACAAGGCACGTATTAGGCTTCCCGTGGGTGTTACGAGAGAGATGGTGAAATGTACAATGTAGATATAAGAGTCGACCTTGTCGACCGGGGCGTAGGTAAGGACGCTCAGATAGGCGATAAAATATAGGAGGAACATCACCCTAATATCAAGTTAGCACCGAACAGCATAGTTGGATGTCTTTCCAAACTCACGCTTGGACTCCAGCAGCAAAAGCAAAAGCCGCCAGTTGAGATCGTGAAACGAGCGATATGGCATAAGATAAGAGCGTGGAAGCCAGGCCATAACAAAGAAGGACAACGAAAAGATATTCCAAATGGTACCATTGGTTGCTCACTCCCCGGAAGATGATTATTGAGATTACGCTGCTGGCGAGAACGATTACGAAGTCAAAAGTGACATATGCCGGCCAAAGGCAGATGCTTCGGACCCCATTGCTGTAATGCAGTTGCCTGACATTCCTCAGCCGCTCCAGCGTTGGGTAGAGGGCGAAAAAGGCAGGGTACGCACACATTGCAAGACCAAAGTAGACGATCAACTGTAAAGTCTTGCCAGCACCAGAAACCCATGGCACGTCAAAAGACTGATATTGGGTACTAATTGATACGTTCGTAAGTAGTGTATCTAGAGCGTTTTGAGTTATGGTTGCTAGAGAGATGTCTGCGTTGCCCTTGTAAGCAAACATTGGTGGAGATCCATTCTCACCCAGGTAGAAACCCCCAGGGGTGACATTCGCAAATTGTGTGCTGATGTAATTATTGAAGTCGTTCAGGGTACCGTCAATTAAGTGCACTGATTGTTGCAGCGTGGCCAAGCCTCCTTTGCCCGGTCCTGCCGATCCAGCGCCAGGGAGTGTGGCTCCAATACGTTGAAGATCTGCTTGAGAGAGTCTGCTTGACGGTCCAACAACCAGTGTATAATTGATTTGCGTGGCCAGTGACGCAATTTGAGAGGAAGAGATCGTGGCAGTGGGAGAGCAGCCTGCGGCGACAAAACCTTTCAAGAAGAGGGTGACGAGACCCGCAGCGACGACTGGCAATAAGAAGGCTGCTAAGTAAGGGAGATAATTCCTTTGAAATACTGTCCATCGTTTGCGAAACAATGTCAGGGCTTGACGGAACATGCCGATTCTTTGACCAGTCTGAAGCTGCAAGTCCTTTTCGGATTCATCTACGTCAGAATCCTTTCCTTCCATGACAAAGGCCTCTTTGCTGGATGCTTTGGTCGGAGGGTCTGCTGTGTCCTGAAGCTTGCGCCGACCGTTGGCATTCGCATCTGCCTCTTCTGCAACGTTGAAAAATATCTCCTCAATGGAAGGCGAGTTGATTTCATAATTCGTGATGCCTGCAGCCTCTAACTCTCTGACAAACTCTGCTGCTTGGGCCGAGTCTGGCACGGTGTACACGGTCTTGTCCTCTAAGACCTTTCGTTGTATGCCAGAAAACTCTGGCAAGTTTGTCCCAGCGGCTCCAGGAATCTTGAATACATGGATTCTGTAACCTCCACCAAGTCGATGTTTTAATTCCACAGCCGACCCCTGCGCTTTGAGGTTTCCCCTCGATAGAATGGCGATTTGGTCCGATAACAGATCAGCTTCATCTAAGAAGTGAGTCGTAAAGATTATAGTCCTCGCGCCTCTCTCAGCCAGTAAGATCTGCCATAACTTTTGGCGTGCAAGAGCATCCACTCCGCTGGAGCACTCGTCCACGCAGCAAACGCGACTACCACCTGTGAACATCATGCTCAATTGCAATTTTCGCTTCTGACCGCCTGAGAGATGACATGCTTTGGCTCCAATCTTCCTGTCAATATCACATGCCGATATTAAACCTTGAATCTCAGCTTTGGAAGCTGGTTTTCCAGTCGATTTCAATCGGTTGAAAATTCGAACGTGCTCGTATGAGGTAAGTTGGTCCCAGAGGACGTTTCGCTGTGGACAAATGCCGAGTCCACCGTAGCCGTCTACAGCTATGCTGCCGGAAGTGACAGTATTCAGTCCTGCTATAGCCTCCAAAGTTGTCGACTTTCCACTGCCATTGCTGCCTAGCAAGACCATAATTTGCCCCTGTGGAATGGTGAGACTCAGGTCATCGACTGCAATTACGGTCTCCTTCCGTTTTCCGAACTGTGTAGCAATATTGCGGGCCCACCACGACGGTTTATAGCATTTCGTGAAAGCTGAGAGTTGAACGGCAGCCTGAGGGCTGTCGGAATTTCCAACGAAAGTCGTCCTCCCTTTCGATGCGGTCCCATACAACTTTCTTTCAACAAGTGCCGCTAAAAGAGGAAATACTATGATGTGGACTATGGCAATAATGAAGAAAGCAATCCCAGGAATAGTCCACGGATTCTGGGGCGCTGGCTTGACCAGATTAGTTCCTAGATTTTGACGTTCCCACCGAGCCATTAAGATTGTAAAGAAATTATAGTTCATTGGCGGGAAAAGAATGCTGAGAATTACGACGGCGCCTGTGCTAAGTTGTTTGTTGATCACTTGTGAAAGCACAGCTAGTAACAGAGAGATGATGGTAGTCGAGATACCGCTGAGCTGAGCTTTGTGAAAGAAAGCGGCCCCAAATATCGAGAATGAAGACAGTGAGAGCCCAGCTAGTAGGTTGAAGATTATCAGGATTCCCATGCTTGTTTTGGCAAATACGCCATAACCCAGAATAAGGGCTATGCCGATCCAGCCAGGGAAGAACATAATGTCGAAAGCGGCGTGATTGGCGATCAATCTGACGACCTGAGGTTCCCAGCGCCTCTTGTTCGGCATTGAAGCATCAATAATCTGGGTCATCCCTAGCTCTCTTTCCGATGCCATTAGACCCACGAGCTGGTAGATAACGCCGACGATGCCGATGAAGAATGCGACACCCAGTATGTCGATTATACCTCCCATGTATCTGACCCTAATCAGGTCATTTCTCTGCTGCTGCGTCATGGATGTGAAGAGATATTCGTCAACTTTGTTAGGCAATGCTGATTGATCAATGGTACGGTTGTGTGAGGCGATTGAAAAATCGATAGCATGCTGTAACGGAATAGGGTAGATCTCCACATCGTTATCGGCGTTGGTTGCATCGATCTTGTTCCCCAAGCCCCCATCTGCCCTCAGACTATAATTCCATATACCACCAGGTCCTTCCGTCGGAGAGCCATAGAACACAGCTGCACCATAACATGCCGAAACACCACGCAAAGAGCTCCTACATACGGTGAGCAGTTCCTCCTCTTTCGATAGTATCTGCGCAATCTTCCCCTGACCTCTGACTGTGGCCGCGACCGAGTCTGTTACGGCAGCAATATCCCCTCCTGTGAAACCGTTGTTGACGAACGCCACCGTTTTCCTCCCTCCACCTGCTGCATTGAGGGCGTTTGAGAGTGATCGTACAGGCGCTGGATTGCTGATACCATAGTGGGAAGGGGGAATGAACAGGTTGCGCGCGTATGCTAGAAATCCAGTGAAGATGCTATACCATTTGAATTAGCGTGACAAAATTAATTGACCAGAGCTCCTATCCTTACAGAGGAAGCAGAAAGCAACGAAGAGGCGTTGAGAAAGCATGGCGAACCAGCACGATCAGTATGTTCTTCTGGATCAACGTCCAGGTCTGGCGAAGGAACAGCATGGCTATGGCAGGCTCTGGTTGAGGTTCTTCCAAATTCTATTGACAGCCCATTGCGTTCTCTCACAACCACACTGCATCGTAGGTCAAGTGAAATGGAATATACTATGTATCTATGAAAAATCCATTAGGCAGAAGGATCCAATGTAAGGCCGCGTGACGGCTTTCTTTGTTGCGCCCGTAACGGGGTGAAGAACGGGGGAGTGAGCGAAATCAAAGCATCACCACTTGAAGATCGTTGCAGGGATTGCCGTACGGTATTATATATAGGGATCGGAAAAATACGTATTTCTGTAGTACATACGTGTATAATACGTATATTGGAATTTTAAGAAAAAGAGTTTAGGAAAACATTAGAAACTAGCCTGAGTACCCCTGGATTAAACGAAGAGTACCGTACTACGGTAGAAGTATGGATGTACTGTACTTCCGTATCTCACCGTTACTCTAGCACTCGGCCCGAGTGACCATTTTTGAATCCATCACAACGGAATCAAACAACCATCTGTACCTACTGCGACAATAGATGCTTTCTAAACGCTGTTCATTCCTAACCACTACACCGGTGGGATAATCCTATTGCGACACTGCCATCTGGATATGGAACAACCTGCAGCGACTGTGATTGCCTAATTACCATTCCTCGAGCCTTGGCCCACATCAGGCTTGGGTAATGCTAAAGGCACATCGACTCTGACTGCATCCACTTGAATCTGCACCGTTCCGGTTTTTACGCCTTGTAATATTTGGTGTCTTGAGCATCACTTGGTCAGTGGTGACTTTTGCATTCGAGCTCATGTTGTGATGACTTGAATCACATCGCCCGTACATGGGCTCGTGTTCTTCTATTGCTACCCAGCTTCGAAGTTCCTCTCCACCTGTTTTGTGCTCATTTCTTTAACAATTTCTAATTTCTTTCGGAGGAAAAGTGAATTTTCAGTATCACAACCGAGCCTTGGGTGAAGTGTTGAGAATGTTCGCGTCATCCTGCGCCCACTGCCTCAAAAATTTCCTTTGAATCTTTCCACTTGCTAATTTTGGCACTGCGTCGATGAAGACAACGCCTCCGTGCAGCCATTTATGCTTTGCCACCCGTGTCTTCATCCAATCTTGGATGTCTTTAGGGCGGACCTTGTCGTGTGACGTTTCTTGCAGTACTACGTAAGCTCGTGGTCACTCCTCGCTATCGATCGTCATGCCAGCCACACCCACATCAGCAATGTCGTCGTGCTGAAGTAGTATGGCTTCCAATTCTGCTGGAGCTACTTGAAGTCCATTTACTTTTATGAGTTCCTGCCGGTTGATGATGTCAGCGGATGTCTGGTTTGGATTTGAAACTCAGTACAACAGGAATGGAATACTCTTACTTTCAGCCTGTCTACGATCCAAAACGATCCTTTTTCATCATACAAAGCCACATCCCCTGTTCTAAGCCAACCGCCTGCCAACATAGAAACCCTCGTTGCCTCTTTGTTTCTCCAATACCCTGGACTGGTATTGGGTCCGCGGAAGTAAAGCTCACCTCTTTCATTTGGTCCGACTTCTCGGCCATTCTCGTCCAGAAGCTTAGCTTCGCAATTGGGTACGAGGATTCCTACGCTTCCAGTAGGATCTTCAACAGGCCCCTGAGGCATGAGCCCGCAACATGTGATTTCCGTCATTCCCCATGATTGACCGACGTTCATCTTAAATCGCTTGGCAAAATCATTCTGGAAATCTGATGACATTGGTGCTGCTGCGCATCCGATGTTCGTAACACTGCTGAGATTGTATTTGGCGGTTTCTGATCGTTTGCCGAGCATGATAAGAATTGGAGGTACTAAGTGCAGATGTGTGATTTTATGTATTTCGATAATGCGAAGAAACTCTTCGAAGGCGAAGGCCTTCATTATGTATACAGGTATAGAGGCCTTTGCGGCCATCAAAACCGCGTGCAGCTGGCCATATGCGTGGTACAACGGGAGCAAGCCTATCCAACGCTGCTGCGGCTCAGTCGCAGCGTCTTTGCCTATATTTCTCATGAAATCGGCTTGTTCGACATTGGCGATTAGATTTTGATGGGTGATCATCACGCCTTTTGGCAAGCCCGTGGTGCCGCTTGAGAAATTCACAGTCGCCAGTGTCTTCTTTGATGATTCTGTATCAAGCTTTGTCCATTGATACTTCTCACCTTCTTCCAGGGTACCAACAAACGAGCGCCAATCCTTGACTCCGTGGATTGATTCGGTTGCTTCATCATCGAAAAGATAGAGATACCCTTGTGGCAAACCAGCAAGGGTTGAGCGCGATTTGCCACTTCGCTATGGATCGGTTTTAGTTTAGATGCTCAAATGGTAGAGGAGCTTAGTGGATTAAGCTTTGGTGTAGGAAAAAATGCGCAGAGATCGGTTTTCTACACTCGTAATATGAAAACAAAATATATCCGACTCGAGGCAGCTCAACGTGATAAAATCCACACTCGTGATACGGAGACAAGATATATATGGTTTCAGGCAGCTTAACGGGACGAAATCCACACTTTTGGCCTACATTATATATAAGAGTGGGAAAGCAAAAGATTCAAATCATATATAGGAAAAGGTCCCCTCAAAGACATTTCGAATAAAGGTGGGGTCAGCTGGGTCTGTAGAGCTGTGACAAGGGAAAGTTGAGCGATAATGACGTGACCTTGAGTAATACCATTTCAAGCAACTGTCTATTTCAATACTATCCTTATTCATTGAGCATTCATTGAAGCTTCATTTGATTTCCTAATGCATGAACGTTGATGGTTAAACGAGGTCCAGACTCTTATGCCACGCGATCTCCCTTGTATGCCCCAGGCTAGCAAGTAATACTAGTATCTTACTAGCCTGGGGGGGGTGAGGCATACGAGGGTGGTGGGTGTAGATCGCGTGGCATAAGAGTGGTTAATCCTGTTGTCGAATCGTGCAATGGATGTAAGAACGCACGGACCATTATCGCTTAATCTTTCCCAACGGCTGCCTGACGTAGCGGTGTTGATCGTGTTGTTAAGTCAAGCTTACTGTATATAAGTTTTAAAGCTTCATACTTCGGTATTCCGTTTGTACAAGACCTCCGACCAACTCACTATTCTAGCTACAGAACAAGCATAAGATTAAGAGCTTACAACTGTAAGCATGGATCAAGCTGCCCGGGGCGCCTCAGCCTTGGCCGCAGGTGAATTTGGCACGGCCGAATCACACTACACCGACGCGATATTTTCCAATCCTCAAGCTGTAGACTACTACATTAAACGCTCTACAGCATATACTCGAATCTCACCTCCTGATCACAGCTCCGCTCTACAAGATGCCGAAATGGCGGTTGGTTTAGCTTCCAAGCGAGGCAAGAGGGAGCTCATAGCACATGCACAACTAAGGAGAGGAATCGCGCTTTTTGGCTTAGAGCGCTGGGCAGATGCAAGAGAATGCTTCAAATGGGTTAAGAAGCTTGACGAGAAAGAAAAGAGTCTGCAGATATGGGGAATCAAGGTTGAAGGGAAGCTCAAAGGGGTAGCGGATGGGGATGAGCGCGCAAAGGTGATGGTGAAGGAAACACCAGATGTCGAGCTACCCAAAGAGAGTACTGGGAAGAAAATGGAGAAGCCGACTGAGCAAAAAGAGGCAAAGTCAGATGTCAAACCGGAGGAAGCAAGACCATCCGCAGCGGAGACGAAGCTTGAGGGGGTACAAACTCCAGCAAACAAGATCAGACATGAGTGGTACCAGACTGCCGAGGCTGTCGTAGTTACACTGTTTGCTAAAGGCGTCCCCAAAGACAAAGCGTCTGTCGATATCCAACAACACTCCCTCTCAATCTCCTTTCCCCTCCCCACAGGATCCGACTTTGAATTCTCCCTTGACCCCTTTTACGCCCCCATCGATCACTCCACGTCATCCTTCAAAATCATGTCCACCAAAGTCGAATTCATACTCAAAAAATCCACCCCGGGCCAAAAATGGTCTACAGTCGAAGGCGCCGAACCAGCCACAAACGCAGACCCCATATCCCAGAACAGCGACCTCCCCGATCCAATCAGACGCGCCCCCCCCCACAACTCCTCCGCCACAACCAGCGCCCCCG
>JAABUO010005803.1_pt1 | contig 14273 bp, 9 predicted proteins | sample 5559291 | NCBI WGS metagenome assembly JAABUO01 (sample SAMN10711878, study PRJNA513372) | rock metagenome | isolation source: Antarctica rocks | place: Antarctica: Victoria Land, Finger Mt sud | reverse complement strand
GGAGTGGTATGCCGGCACTCCGGTTGCAAAGACGCGCTGCTCGCGCTTCGCCACGCTTCAGGCTGCGGCGTAGCTGGACACCGAATTCGCCACCAGCATCAACGTTGGGTCAGGGCCTACACCCGCAGTTGTCACACACCGTCACATACCCTGCATGTAAGGCGGTTGAATCCATGCCTGATGACGCTGTCGTTGATTCAGCAAACCACAACCTAATCAAAACAATGTCCCTGACGTAATGTTCTGCAGGAACGTCTCGAACGGCCGATTGCATATGTCGAGCAAATGCTGCGGCATCTGAAAGCCGTCCGCCACGTCTGAGATCATGCCGGTCATTTGTGATCGGTGGCAGGCGATGGCACGCCGCTTCGCGTCCAGGCTGTCAGTGATATCCAACCTGCATCCTTCGATAGGAGACCGCGGCAGCCAGGTGTTGCCGGGCAGCGTCCATCCCCAGACGGCATACGACAGATGCCGGAAGCTCGTGAGCAGGGACGCTTGGGCGATGATGCGATGTGCCGCGACGTGATCGCAATGCGGGTCGTTCTTCCAGCTTGCACACACGGTCGCGATGCCGCGCGTCCGCACATATTCCGCCAGCCGGTCCGCCGCCTGCGTCAGCGGCCTGCCGCCACGCGGCGCCGAAGCGTCCGTGTACCCCAGGAACGAAAGGTGGTCGGATTGAAGTCCCAGCACCGCCACCGCATCCGCTGCCTCCCGCTCGCGCAGCGCCTTCAACCGGGCCGGCGGAAAAGCCTGTGAGTTCGGATGCGATCTGGTTCCGTCGGTCAGGATTGCGACATACACCGTCTCCCCGGCAGCACAGGCTTGCGCGATGAGGCCGCCGCATCCGAGGCTCTCGTCATCCGCATGGGGTGCCAGGATCAGGATCGGGCGCTTCCCGGTAATTGCGGTCACATCTACAAGCGGCAGGTTCGCCATGCGCGACAACACACTGGCTGCCTGCTCCATCGGCCGCACGAATCTCCGAAGTTTCAGCAATCGTCTGGCGATGGGCCGCGCTGCAATCATTGTTCAATTCATTCCACAAACCCGGCCGCACGTTTTCGCTGCGTCAGACCAGTGACAGCTTGTGCAAAGCGTTGTAGGCCAGAATCCTCAGAACTGTTCTCATCGTGCCGCTATTCTCGAAGACGATGCCGAAGACGGCCTCGAAGTTGCGGTTCCGCAGGGCATCCTTGATCGCCACCGTCAACCGCCAATGATCGACCATCTTCTTGTGCTTGCGGATCGCGACCTCCAACCCCGCCTCCTTCAACGTCGGGGGCCGGTCGATCAGTTCCTGCTCCATCGTGGCAATCGCGAGCAGGTCGTGCACGGCGACCCGGTCGGTCAAGGAACCATGTTGGACGTTGTAGAGATAAAGCGGGCAGGGCGTCACCCACCACTTGGCGCCAAGCATCAGGCAACGGAGCGCAAACATGAAATCTTCGCCAAATCGGTTGATCGGGTATCTGACACCCGTGGCAACCAGAAACTCACGCCGGATCATGGGCTGCATAAATCCGAAACTCCGGCGACCGCCTATTCCGACATTGGTATTCTCAGCTATGAACTCGGTTGCAGTCAGTTGCCTCTCGTGCGGGATGCGCGCTTCCGAGAACATGACACGGTCAGGCTTAACGCCGTCTTTCGAGCATACCAGAATATTGTCCGAGACTATGGTTGCCCCGTTGCGTGTCGCCATTCCCAACAACTGTTCGAGCCGGGAAGGGCGGTACTGGTCGTCCGCGTCGAGCAACGCAATCCAGCTCCCCCTGGCTGCCTCGATTGCCACGTTGCGGGCGGCGCCGGGGCCGACGTTTGCGGCCAGGGTAATCAGCCTGACACGCGGCTCGGTCCGCGCGAAAGCATCGACGACCGCAACCGTGTCGTCGCGGGAACAGTCGTCCACGACAATCACCTCGAAATCCTGTTCGGTCTGGTCGATCACAGACCGCAATGCCGCCACCACACAATCCCTCGCGTTGAACGCCGGGACTATCACTGAAACCAACAAATGTTTTCTCTTACGACCGAAGTGCGGGAGGACGCTGTGCTCGCTGTCTCGATGGCCGGCAACGCGCCGACGCCCGGCTTAGCCGGAGGGAAGCTCGGGGGTAGGCCTTGGGCGCCCACCGTGCGCAATAACGCCGGCCGAGCAACACCTGCCGTCGAGGCTGTGCAACGTGCGCATTCCGGCGCAGGTTCCGCATAGGCGCCTGCTAAAGCGTATGACGATCGAAGGCGCTGCTTGGTCGCGATCAAGCCGGTTTTCCCCAACGCACAGCAAAAAGCCCGATCGCGCCGTTGCGGCGGCCGGGCAACACAACGAGCATGATCTCGCATCCACAGCGTGCATACGTCATCACAGCCCGAAGAAGGTTTTATTACCGTTAACTGGCGCACCGTGGACTTGAAACAGGAGAACCGCATGGCCACCAACGCCCTCACCGCCCGCAAGCCGATCGACCACATCATCAAGGACGGCGAGCGCCACGGCCTGTCGAAGACGTCGGGCAAGGTCAGCATCACCGCCCTGGGGATCGGCGCGATCATGGCGCCGGCATCTTCGTGCTGACCGGTACGGCGGCGGCGCGGTACGCCGGACCGGGAATCATCCTTTCCTTCATCCTGGGCGGGATCGCCTGCGGCTTCGTGGGCCTGTGCTACGCTGGGCTTGCCGCCCTGCTGCCGGTCAGCGGGGCGTTGGTGCACAATTCGGAGGCTGCGGACTTTGGTGCCTGGGCTGCGGAGCGTATAGGGCCACTTCCTCGTCCTTTGGATGACCGATGCCCTACAAGGCCAACCAGCCGCGCCGCCACAAGATCCCCCGGGCGCGCTACCAGGTCACCAACTGGCTGGACTATGACAGGGCGCTTCAGCAGCGTGGGAGCCTGACGGTGTGGGTCACGCCCGAGGCGCTCACAGCCTGGCATCCGCCCCACACCGGCGGGCGCGGCCGCCCCCGCGACTACTCGGAGGTGGCGATCGAGACCGGGCACCTGCTGCGCCTGGCCTTTGGCAGGGCGTGGCGGCAGACTGAGGGCCTGCTGCGCTCCATCACGGATTTGCTCGGTCTGAGCGTCGGTGTGCCCGACCACACGACCTTCTCCCGGCGCAGCCCTGAGTTGGTGCTTGCGACAGCACTGGCGCGAGCCCAGGCGAGTGGACCGATGCACGTGGTGATCGACGCCACCGGCCTGAAGGTTTACGGCGCTGGCGAGTGGCTGGTCGAGAAGCATGGCGAGCGCGGCACGCGGACCTGGCGCAAGTTGCACCTCGCGATTGATCCCAACAGCGGCGAGATCCTTGCGTCCGAGCTGACGACCAACGACGAGGGTGACGCCTCCCAGGTCGGCCCGCTGCTCAGTCAGCTCTCCGGCCCGATCGCCTCGGTGACGGCGGACGGCGCCTACGACGGCGAGCCTGTCTACCAGGCCGTTGCTGAACGCCAGCCCGACCCGCCCGTGGCGGTGGTCATCCCGCCACGCTCAACCGCGGTGCCGAGCGTGGCCGCGGGCACGACACCCAGCCAGCGCGACAAACACATCGAGATGATCCGGGACAAGGGGCGCATGGCTTGGCAGAAGACGACCGGCTACGGCCGGAGGTCGCACGCGGAAACGGCAATGTTCCGCTACAAGGCCCTGATCGGCAGCAGCCTTCGTGCCCGGACCCTACCTGCCCAGAAGACCGAGACCAAGGTCGGCTGTTCGGTGCTGAACCGGATGACCAGCCTCGGCATGCCAGTGTCGCAACGGAGCTGCTGAAAGTGCTCTGGACTGGTGCTCTACGTCCACCACCCGAATAATGCACCAACGCCCATTGGCATCGCTGCCGACGTTGCTAGGGTTGCATCGGCTTTGGCCGGCCCGACCAGGCGCCGGGCCGGCTGATGGCTGATGGCCCGCGCCGCTCAGGCGGAGGCGTCCGCCATGTCCAGGGGTGCCCCGCCAAGCTGTAGCCAGATCGTCTTGGTCTCGGTGTAGGCGTCCAGCGCCGACCGGCCGAGGTCGCGGCCTATGCCGGACTCGCCGCCCATCCCGCCCCAGGGCAGGCGCGGGTCGGTCGGGCCGTAGGTGTTGATCCACACCGTCCCGGCCCGGATGGCATCCGCGAAGCGGTGCGCCCGGCTCACGTCGTTGGTCCAGACGGCCGAAGCCAGGCTGTAGGCCGTGCCGTTGGTCAACCGTAGCGCCTCCGCCTCGGTGCTAAAGCGCATGATGGAGACGACGGGTCCGAAGATCTCCTCTTGCGCGATTCTCATGGCGCTTTCCACCCCGGCGAACACCGTGGGCTGCACCATGTAGCCGCGGTTGCCGATCCGCGCGCCGCCGGACACCAGCGTGGCGCCATCCTGGTGCCCGGCCTCGATGTAGCCCAGCACCGTGTCCATCTGCTTCTGCGAGATCACCGGTCCCATCGTGGTCATGGGGTCCAGCGGGTCGCCCACGCGCAGGCCCGCGACCCGGGCCACGAACCGCGCCACGAACCCATCATGCACCGCGTCCTGAACGATGATCCGCGTTGCCGCCGAGCACACCTGCCCGGCGTTGAAGAAGGCCCCCGATGCGGTCTGGCGCACCGCGGCGTCAATGTCCGCGTCGGCGAACACCACGCTAGCCGCCTTGCCGCCCAACTCCAACCCGACGCGGGTCACATGCTGCGCGGCATCCCGCATGATGGTCTTGCCCACGCCGGGCGAACCGGTGAAGGCGATCTTGTCCACCCCGGGATGCCGCACCAGGGCGGTGCCGGCCACCGTGCCGCGCCCGGGCACCACGTTCAGCACGCCCGGCGGCAGCCCGGCCTCCAGCGCCGCGGCGCCCAGCCACAGGGCCGACAGCGGGGTCAGCTCCGCCGGCTTCATAACAACGGTGCAGCCGCAGGCCAGCGCCGGGGCGACCTTCCAGACCGCGTTCATCAGCGGGAAGTTCCAGGGCACGATCGCGGCCACCACGCCCACCGGCGTGCGCCGCGTGTAGGTCAGCGCGTCGTTCCGCACCGGGATCACGTCGCCGGACAGCTTGTCGGCCCAGCCGGCGTAGTGCTCCAGGGTGTCTATGGCGTTGGCGATGTCCTGCCGCCGCGTGGCGGCCAGGGGCTTGCCGCCGTCCACGCTCTCCAGCAGCACGATCTCCTCGAAGCGGTCGCGCAGGATGCCGGCCAGGCGGTTCAGGATGCGCCCGCGGTGCGCTCCGGTCATGGCCCCCCACTGGCCCGTCAGCGCCTGGCGGGCTGCCGCCACGGCGGCGTCCACGTCGGCGGCGCCGCCCCGGGCGACCTCGGCGATGACCTCGCCATCCCAAGGGTTGAGCGTGGCGAAGCGCGCGCCGTCCTGCGCGTCGGCCCAGTCGCCGCCGATCAGGAGCTGGGTGCGGGGAAGGAAGGGGGTGGTGAGCATGGCGAACCTCGGAATGTGGCGCTGCGCCGAGTTTCGCGATGCGGTGGCAGGCGATCAAACCGGAAGTTTACAGGACCTGATCGGGAAATCCGATCAACTTTCCCTCTGCTGACAGCCTGGACGGGATGTCCACGTCCCGCGCCGCATGGAGGAAGGCGCGCGTGAGCGGCGAAAGCGGGTCGCGGCTGCTGGCCACGATGCCCACGGTCTGCGCCGTGGCGGGCTGGTCCAGCGCCAGCGCGCGCAGCCCGCCGCCCACCACGGAGGACACGCTGTGCGGCACGATGCTGGACCACCCTCCCATCCTCACATGCGCCAGCAGCGCCAACATGGATGTCGTCTCCATGCGGGGTGCGACCGGGGCGGCACCGGCATCCCGGATGCAGCGGTCGATGATCCGGCGGTTCTGCATGGATGGGGAGAGCAGGCATAACGGCACAGCGGCCGCTTCCCGCCACGAGACCCGGTCCCTGCCGGCCAGGAAGCCAGGCTGCGCCGTCAGCAGTACGTGGCGTTCCCCGTACAGCGCGTGGGTGCGGACGTTCTGCAACGGTTCGTTATCCAGGTAGGTCAGCCCGGCCTCAAGCTCGAACCCGTCCAGGCCCCGCTGTATCTGCGTGGAGGTCAGGGAGTCCACCTGCACCGTCACGCCCGGGTGCAGCCGGCAGAACGGCGTCACGACCAGCGGCGCCGCGGCCATGGCGGCCGGGATGACGCCAAGCCGCAGCCGCCCGGTCAGGCCGCCCCGCATCCGGGCCAGATCCTGCTCCAGGCTGTCCTGGTCGGCCAGCATGCGCTGCGCCCAGGCCAGCACGTTCTGGCCCTCGGCGGTCAGGGCGCGGAAGCGCTGGCCGCCGCGCTCGACCAGGGGCACCCCCAGCTCGGCCTCAAGCTGCTTGACAGCGCCTGTCAACGTGGACTGGGTCACGTGGCAGGACAGGGCGGCCCGCCCGTGGTGCCCTTCCCGGGCCAGGGCCACGAAGTAGCGGAGATGCCGCAGGTTCACTGGCGGCAGCCTGCCACGGGGCACCCGTTCACACGCGCACTTGCCGAACCCATGCGAAACCCCGTCCTTGCGCCCCAACGCGGTCCATTGTGGCCCGAACTAACGGAAGTGCCTCCTGGTACGCATAACGGGACAGATCAAGAACGAAAGGCCTGTCGGAAAACCTTCCTGCGGCAGTTTCCGTGCAATTTCCCATTCCGGCAGGGTTTGCCGTGCAGGAAATCGGCCGATTCTGAGCCTTTCAAGACAACGATCGACGGGTATCGGAAATCATCTGTTTTCCGTTGTCTCTCTGATCTAAAACCCGAATTTCCTTGTGCGTACCAGAAGGCCGTTTCGTTAGTTCGGGCCAATCAAGCTCATCAACCTGCGCACCAAGAACGACGCGATTGCGCAGGCCAAGCAGAAAGGCATCGATACCGGCGAGTGGGTAGAGCCGGTGTTGCGCGAGCGTCTGGACGAACTGGCCGGCAACTCCGCCCCGCGCGCTGCCAGCGCCGGGCAACTTGGTGTCGACCGATTGACGGGAATAATCCGCATGATCGAATTAGCTATCCGCATAGCCGAGGTGCCACAGGGGCGGCGGCATGACCCGGCGTTGCTGGCTGCGCGGCGAGTGACGATGGCGCTCCTGGCGCAGATGGTGCCGGATGAGGCGCCGAACGGGTAGAACCACGCGACAGCTAGGGCTTGACCCAACATTCGTGGCACCAGCCGCAAGGTAGCGCGGGACGGCCAGGGTTCAGACGCCTTGGAACAGGAGCTGGCCCGGGTCGGTGTCGGGGGCGGGCACGTCCAGCGGCAGGCGCGCGGCCATGTCGAGGCGGAACAGGCCATACGGGTTGACGTGCCCCCAGGCCAGGGGCGTCAGCCCGCGCCGCTCGTCCGGTCCCATCCGGGCCATCCAGGCCGGCTCGGCCAGCACGCGCTGGATCATCAGCGTGTTCACATAAACCATGCAGTTCTGCAGCAGATGCAGCGACAGCATCGTCGCTTCCTGGTCCTCCAGCCGGTTGGTGGCAATCTCGCCGCCGCGGCCGTACAGGATGAAGTCGTTGGCCGAGTTCCAGTTCTCGACCACGTTCAGCCCTTCATGGATTTCACGCCTGAGTTCCATCCGGTGCAGGTAGCGGCACAGGAACGCCGTGCGGAGCGCCTTTCCAAGCTCCACCAGCGCCTTGTAGGTCGGGTGCTGCAGGTTGGCGCGGGTGAAGCGGCGCAGGATGTCGGCGGCCGCCGCGGTGCCGAGCCGGAGCGCCGTGGCGTAGCGGACCATCTGGTCGTACTGCTGGGCGATCAGCGCCCAATCTATGGGCCGCGTCAGCACCAGTTGCAGAGCCGGGTAGGCGTCCGGCGCCCCTGTGGCGGGCCGGTAGAGCCGCTGGCGGTGGATGCCCTTCAGCCGCGGCAGGAGCTGGAACCCGAGCAGATGGCAGAACGCGAACGCCACCTCACTCTGTCCGTGGCTGTCCACATAGGTCCGGTCCACCTCCATGTCGGTGCAGTGGCGCAGGACGCCCTCGATCATGGCCGCGGCCTCGGACGATGAGCAGGTCTTCAGCTGCGAGTAGATGCAGGTGCTGCGCCGCTCGACATGCCAGTAGATCATGACGCCGCGCCCGCCGTAGCGGGCGTGCCACTCGGTCATCAGGTTCTGGTCCCAAGCCCCGAACTGCTTGCTGTCGGCGGCGCACGCCGTGGTGCCCTCGCCCCAGATGCCGGGGTGGCGAGCACGCAACGTTGCGTTCACAACCTCGGCGATGGCCTCGCGCAGGCCGTCACGATTGATGAACCGGCGCCTGACGTAGAGCAGGTCCTTGTAGGTGACGCCCTGCTGGCCGGACGCCATCCGTTTCAGGCCGGTGTTGGTGCCGATGCCGTTCAGGCACAGCAGCAAGCGCTCCTGCAACACGGAGCGCGGCAGGTTTTCGTGGTCGGTGACGGTCCGCAGCGCGGCGGTGAAGCCGATCCGCAAGTCAGCTTCCTTCAGCATATCGAGCAGGCCCGTCATGGGCCAGCGCCGGGCGATCTCCGCCTTGAGCGCGACCAGACCTCCCGGCTCCGGCTGGCGCTCCAGCGGCGACACCGCGATCCGGCCCCCGCCCCGTTTGAGGATGCGGACATATCGGTTGGTGGCCATCCCGCCGTCCAGGACCGCAAGGGCGTCCGTCATCTGCACCCGCACGCGCTCGATGAGGGCCTGCGCGTCCAGCGGCAATTTGAGGGCGGCGTAGTACTCGTCCCGGCGCGCGTCGAAATCGGCCGGGAGGTCCTGATCCGGGTCGCGGTAGCGGTCACCGCCTTCGACCCAAACCTCCTTGCAGCGGAGCTGCTCGCGCAGTGCCTGCAAGGCGCAAATCTCGTAGGCGACGCGGTTGACCCTGGTCCGGCCCTGGGCATCCTCCTCCAGAACCGCGTTGCGCCAAGCTGTCGGCACGACGCCCTCCATCGGCACGGCTTCGCTCGCGGGGTAACAGCGCATCTTGCGCGCGGCGTGGCGGGCGATCACGGCCAGGGCGTCGAGCACGGGCCGGTGCGCCTGGTTGCCGGAACGGAAGCTGAGCGCGTCCAGCACCAGCGGCAGCATGCGCCGGTAGTGGGAGCGGTAGGAGTTGTGGATCACCGTTTGCAGGTGCCGGCGGTAGGCTGGCCCGGTGTTCTCGCCTTCAGCCACCAGGTCGCGCAGGGTTTGCTCGTCCACGGCGGGGAACACTACGTCGCGCACGGCACCGTCCGGCATGGCGAGGCTGGCGGCGGCGAGTTTGAACAGCAACGCGGGCTTGCCGGTGACGCGCTTGAGGTCCGTCACGAGTTCGCCTTCAACGCGCCTCTCCGCTTTGGCGCTTATGCGGTGGACTGTGGTGATGAGCAGCTCGGTTAGCGTGTCGGCGATCTCGCGCCCGCGCACGTGGCAGAAGGCGGCCAGCAGCGTCAGCCTGATCGGGTCGGGATGGCGGCGCAGTTCGTGCAGCTCTTCAGCCCCGACCCGGCGGCGGTAGGCCAGCAGCACCCGGGAAGGCGCGCCGTCGAACAGGCCGGCAGGAAGGGCAAGGGCACGGATGCAGGCCAGCTTGGCGGCCTCCTCGTCCACACTCTGCAAACTGGCCTGGCCGGCGCCGGAGCGCAGTGCCAGCAAGGGCGGCGCCGGGCGGGTCTCGTCGGCTTCACCTCCTGTCACGCCGGGATCGGGCGGGCGCAGCAGGGCGTCCAACCCGGCGGCAGAGTCAGGCGGCAGGCGTGCGAGGAGGGCGGCGCAAAAGGCGTCCTCGTGCCGGCGCAGGACGGAGCGCACCAGCCGCTCCAGGCGTTCCGGCGAGGGCGGCTCCAGAAGCTGCGACCGGCACCGTTCGCGCGCCGCAGCCAGCAGCCGGTCCGGGCGGCGTTCCAGGGCGAGCACCTGGCCGTCCAGCCAGCGGCCGAGCGCTTCGGCGTCGTCCAGGGTTGCTTCACGGAAGCCCAGCGCCGCGCGGATTTGAGCGCGGTGGTATTCGACCGTCCTGCCGCGCCAGTCGTAGCTCGGCCAGGCAGCCGCGGGCACGCCGACCTGTGCCGCGATAGCTTCGACAGCGGCAAGCGGCACGTCCTCGGCACGCCGCGGGAAGCAGCCCTCGGCTACGGACAGCTTGAGCAGCACGGCAAAACCCAAGCGCGTAGCTCCGGTCTTGTTGCCAAGCAGCGCGCGGTCAGCGGCACGCAGCGTCCAGCGGTCGTCGGCGTCATTTGAAGCCTTGCCCGTCATCCCGGAACGGCTGCGGCCGTCAAAGGACAGCCAGCGCCCAAAGGCTGGCCAGCACGGCAAGGGCAACGGCCCCCAGGGGCCATGCCAGCCGGTAGGCGTGTGCTTCCGTCCCGGGCACGCCCAGCAGGGCGCACCCCGTGGCGACGCGTGCAGGCGAGAGCATGCACAAGGAGGAGCCGGCCGCGTTCTGCATCGCCGCTGCCCAAGCCAGATCGGCGCCGGCCGCGCGGGCCAACTCGACCTGCACCGGCATCATCAGGCCATTCGACGCCGTGTTGCTGCCGGTGAGGGCACCGCTGAGCGCCCCCAGCAAGGGGGCCAGCAGGACCGCGGCTCCGCCCAGCACCCCGTCCGCGCCGTGTGCCAGCTCTGCCGCCAGCCCTCCACCCGCCGCAACGCGCGCAAGCACCACAAAGGCGACCGTCACCAGCACCGTCCGCCATGCCCCGCGTCCGGCCGCCGCCAGGATGCCTGGCAAACGCCCAAGCCGTCCGGCCGCACCAAGCGCCGCGGCGGCCACCAGCAGGAGCCAGGCCGCCGGGTGATACAGCGGTGCAAGGGTGGGCTGCCCGGCGAACGGCTGCATGGCCCAAAGGTGCTGCAGCCCATCCCGCAGCGGCGGGACGGTCCGGGTGGCGAGCAGGATCAGCACCAGCGCGGCGTAGGGTGCCGCTTTCCGGAGCGCCGGGAGCAAGCCCGGTCCGAGCAGGGCCGGGTCGTCCCGCCAGGAACGCAACGCCAGGACACACCCGCCAGCCAACAACGCGCCAAGCTCCGGCGGCGCCACGGCGCTGGCCACCACCAGCCCGCCAGCGAGCAGCCCAGCCCAGCCCAGGCGAGATCGTCCAACCTCTCGGACCGTGTGGTCGGGCAACCGGCCGCGCGCAACAAGCCCCAGAACACCGGCACGTGGCCAATCAGGACCGGTGCCACGAACAGGGCAGTGCGGAGCTGGAGATCGTGGAAGCCGGTGCCGGCCAAGACGGCGCCGATGGCGGAGCCGACTCCCAACGACCCCCAGGCAACAAGCGACTGAGTGAGCAGGGACAAGGCCACCGCCGGCAGGCCTGATGCGCCAGCGGCCAGGATGGCCGGCACCGCCATGATCTGGCCCACGCCGAAGCCGGTGGCGCTTTCCAGGAACGGCCCAAGCAGGAGACAGGCAGCGAACAACCGGCGGCGGTCATAGCCGCAATGGACGGTGCCCGGCGCAGCAACAGGGCTTGCACCCTCCTCCCGTGCCGCCTGGATCGCCAGGTGAAAGAACAGGCCTGCGACAATGAACAGCGCCGCTTGCAGCGCAAGCCAGTCGCCCTCGGCCACGTGGCGCGCGAGGGCTGCGCCAACTGTTGCAGGGGGGCCAGGTTGCAGCAGCGCTGCGGCGGCAAGGGCCGCTGCCACGCCGGCCAAGCCCGAAGCGAGCGCGCTGACCCGGCCCGTGGCCAGCAGGATGGGCACGAGGGCAAAGGGCAGCAGGGCCAGAAGAGCGCGCACGCGGCTGCCTATCCGTCAAATGCCAAGCGCCAGGACGGTGCCTTCGGTTCCTGCTGCCGGGATAGCGCAGCACAGCAAAGCCTGCCCGGCAGGAGAACTTGCAGATGGCGGGACGGGGTAGGCTACCTCACCTGCAAGCACAGGCGCGGCGCACGCCCCGCACACCCCGGCGCGGCAGCCGTGGGCCGGCGCAAGGCCGGCGGCCTCGGCCAAGTCAAGCAGGCTGCCCGCGCCTGGTTGCCATACGGCAGTGCGGTTCGTCGCGCGGAACTCGACAGTGACCGGGCCGGCCGCGGCTGTTGCCAGACTTGGCGCGGCAGGCACTGCTGCTCCGCCCGGTGCGCGCGCGAGCGACGATGGGCCGAACGCTTCGGCGTGGATCAGCGCGTCAGGCACATCAAGCACGCGCAGGCCGCCGTACAGGTCTTGCACGAAGCCCGGCGGCCCGCACAGGTAGAACTCGTAGCCGCCGAAGGGCAGCAAGCGTTGCAGCAGGTCGGTGCCGATGCGGCCTTGAGACTGGTAGTCGCGGCCGGGCAGGTCGTCCGGCCCTGGCCGGGTCAGGGCAAAGTGGAGCCTGACGGCGCCCTCCGGCATGGCCGCGGCAAGGGACAGCACCTCGCCGAAGAACGCGCGCTCGCGGCCGTTGCGGGCCAGGTGGAAAAACCAGACCGGCCGGAAGCGCCGCGTGCGCCGGCCTTCCGCGGCCATATGGCGCAGCATGGCCAGCATGGGCGTGACGCCGATGCCGGCGGACAGCAGCACCGCCGGCCGGTCGCTGGCGGCGTCAAGGGTGAAGGTGCCCCGTGGTGCCAACGCCTCAATTAGGTCGCCCTCCCGCACGCCATCGTGCAGGAAGCAGGACACGAGGCCGGACCCGCGCTCCGGGCCGCCTTGGTGTTCCCGCTTGACGCTGATCCGCAGTACTTCGTCCGACGGTGCGCTGGACACGGTGTAGGCACGCACGACCGACTCTGTGCGGCCCGGGATGCGCAGCCGCACGGGAAGGGCCTGCCCGGCTTGCCATGTCGGCAGCGCACCGTCGGCAGGGAGGAGGTGGAGGGAGCGGACCGTGTCGCTTTCCCGCACGATGCGCGCCACCCGGTGCGGCCGCCAAACGTGCCGCAGCCGTTCGGCCGCAAGCGCCAAGTCTGCTTCGGCCCAGGTGCCGGTGGCAACCAGGTTGGGCGACGGCTCGGCCGGCTCCCAATGCAGCGGCAGGGCGCCAGCCAGGCGGATGCCCTTGGCGACACGGAAGCGCCATAAGCGCTCGGCGCCGCGGAACGCCCGCACCTCCGGGCCGTCCCAAATGATCTCAGCCCTTCCAGTGAGCAGAAGCAGCTCGCCCGTCGAGAAGTCCGGAAACAGCAGCCCGGCCCGTGGATCGAGCAGGAGGTTGCCCAGCGTGTTGAAGTGCAGGTTGCCCGAAAAGTCCGGCATCAGCAGCGTCCGGCGGTCTGCCTCGACCCGCACGAAGCCAGGCCGCCCGCCGCGGTGGGACGCGTCAAGGCCGGCAGTCGCCGGGTCGTCACCCGCCGGCTCGGCGCGTGTGGCCACGAAGAAGGTGTCGGCGCGGCCAATCAGCTCCATCGCCGGACAGTCAAGCGCGTCCAACATCTCGGCTGTGTAAGGCTTGGCGTTCGGCTGCGGAGCCGCATCCCATGCGCGCGCCTGGATGTACTGGGGGCAGTTTCCAAATGCCTGGTCCACGGCAACCGTGAAGCCGCCCCCGTCCAGCACGGCCACACGCCCATTCAAACGGTTGCGCCGCCGCGTGGCCGGATCGAGGCCAAGCAGGCCGATGGGTGCGCCAAGCAGGATGTTGCCGGCCAGCGGATCGCCGGCCTGCGGCCACGCGCCCACCCGCAGGTGCTCCGGGTCAGGCGAGGACAGGAAGCCTGGCGTCCCGCACAGGACAGAACACCAAGGCTGTCCCTGCTCGTCGGCGGACGCCACAAAAAGCCAGGGCAGCCCGGCGTAGAATGCCCGGTGCTGGCCCGGCAGGAAGGTCCGCACCATCTGCCGCGCTTGCCGTTCCAACCGGTCGCGCACGCCGAGCCGTTCCTGGATGGCCCGCTCGCCCACATGGAAGGGGGACGCCTCGCGGTCCCAGCCGCCCGAGAACATGGGCCTGTCCCGGCCCGTTAAAGGCCGGGCATGGAGACGTAGCCGGGCAGCGCCTTGACGCGCCCGATCCAGGCCTGGACGTGCGGGTAGGGCGCAAGCGGCACTTGGCCCTCGGGCGCCAAGGCAGCATACGGGAAGCAGGCCAGGTCGGCCACGGTCGGCCGATCCAGTTCCAGCCAGGTCCGCCCGTCGAGGTGGGCATCAAGCACTGCAAGGGCATCGCGTGCCTTCTGCTGGACGATGGGCAGGTCCACAGGCACGCCAAGCAAGAAGTGCAACCGCGCCAGGTTGGCCCCGTGGTGGATCTCGTTGGCCGCAAACGACAGCCATTGCTGCACGCGGCCGAGGCCCTCGGCGTCCCCGGGCAGCCACGCGCCGCTCGGGTCGTAGCGTCGTGCGAGATAGGTGAGGATGGCTTGGCTGTCGCGCAGGGTGAGGCTGCCGTCCTCCAGCACTGGTACTTGGCCAAGCGGGTTCAGGCGGAGGAACGCGCCAGCCCG
>JAABUO010005801.1_pt1 | contig 14273 bp, 13 predicted proteins | sample 5559291 | NCBI WGS metagenome assembly JAABUO01 (sample SAMN10711878, study PRJNA513372) | rock metagenome | isolation source: Antarctica rocks | place: Antarctica: Victoria Land, Finger Mt sud | reverse complement strand
GTGACCCCTACAGGAATCGTAACCGCGAACCCCGACAGCGCAACGCGCCGCGTCGGGTGTGTCTCGCAGTTCACCCTCCCGGCAGTGTCGTTGTTCCTGTCTGAGCTGGTGTTGCCGCTGGTGTAGCCCCTACCGCACATCGGCGCTATCGCGAGAGTCCGCCGTTAACCGACCTCGAAGCCTGACAGTGCACCCTCTGTAAATCCTGGCCAGTCAGGCACCAGGCACCCGGCGTGTCCTGATCAGCCGCTCTGGGTGAGATTCCCGGCCTCCCGTCACACCAGACGACGGGTGGCCAGGAGGCGTGGAGCGGACGACGTGGGTGCGGAATTGGCCAAGGGTCACATGGGGGGTCACCGAGCCGGGCAATTCCTGTCCTGCACCGTCTCGTCACGCGCCTGACGCGCGCCGGATCGCGGACCCCGACCCTGGGACTCTGACGGAGCAACCTAGGCACCTAAGTGGGTTACCAGGGGTGACCGCTGCGCTGGGCCGGCCCGTTCGCCGTAGGCGAGTACCGGCTTCGCGGTGAACGGGCCGGCGGCCGCCCACATGCCCGGCATGAGCAACCAAATTTTCTGGCTGCAAGCAGCCGAAGCCTTCCCGGCCCAAATTTTCAGCGTGTTACTCACCACCTGGATCAACAGTCGCCGCGAGCGCCGGGACCGCAACGCGAAACCCGACCGGGTAGCAGACCTGGAACGGGACTTGGCCGTCGAGCGGGCCAAGCGGGAGGCCGCCGAGCAGCCCACCGCGGACCGGGCCGAGCACATCACCGATCTGCGTCGCAGCCTGTTGATGTTGGAAGCTGGCCGACCCTCGCAGCCACCTGAGTGGAGCCTGACGCTGGTGCCGGATGCGCACGCTTCTGAGCCGCTGCGGGCGACGGGCGGGCAGGCATGGTGGCGGCGACGCGGTCGCTAACCGATTCCAGGTCGCTACGGGCGCGCCTCGTTGACCCGACGGGTGATAGGAGCAGCCCCGGGAAAAGGGGCGACCCGGCGGGTGCGCAAACACCGAACCGGGCCTAGGTCCAACGGAAGTGTCGGCTCCGCGTGACCCCTAGTCAGGCACCAGGCACCCGGAATTGGCCAAGGGTCACAGGGGGGGTCACCGAGCCGGGAAATTCCTGTCCTGCACCGTCTCCCCACGCGCCTGACGCGGTCGTGACGGGGTAACCGCGTGGAGCACAGTCAACTGAATACCAAGTGGGAGAGAACCAGCACAGAGCGGGTGAGGACGCGTTGAGCAGGCCGCTCCGCGACCGGATCCTCTGCCCGCTCCTTGGGTACACCCCCATGGGGTTCCCAGCGATTACCGCACGCTGGGCCGGTGAGGGGGATCGGCGGCCGCGTCTCTACCAGTCCGTACCGTGCGGCGTGGGTGTGTGTCGTGGTCCGGGGCGTAGGGAGCGGTGTTCGGTGGTGCTGGTGAGCCACCCCGCTTGTATGAGCTTGGGAGTGATCTCGCGGGCCGTGTTGCGCGGCCACCTCATGGTGGAGCGGAGTTCGGTCCATGTGGGTCCGGTGCCGGTGTCGGCGACGATGCGGGCGACGGCCGCCGCGGCGGCCGCGCCGTCCCGGGTGGCGATTTCGGCCACGTCGGCGGCTTCCTGGACCCGGCGGGCCCGCCGCGCTGCCTTGTCGGCCACGAGTCCGGCGACGGCGGCCGGGGTCGGGGTCATCCCACCCCGGACCAGTTGCAGCCACGCGGAGCGCTTGTCGGGGTCGTCGTGGGGTATGGGGTGCGGTGCGAGTTTGGCGATGGCCGCGGGGGTGACCTCGCGGCGTGCTGTGCGTAGGGCGTGCTCGGCGTGCTGTTCAGCGGTACTCACCACGGGAGGCGGCGGCGGTGCGGTGTCCGGGACGGCCTTCGGGGATTCGCCATGGTCTGGACCCGCCGCCCGCGTCGGCGCTGACCGTGTCGGCGCTGGGGTGATGCCCAGGTAGGTCAGCGTTGCGGTGGTGGCGGGGCCGGGCTCGGCAGGGGCCCGCAGTCGGTAACCACCCGGCACCGGGACGGCCCAGCAGTCGGGGAACGCGGCGAGGTCGCCACCGATCTGGATGAGGATCGGCAGACCCCGGCGCAGCGCGGTCCGCACCGCGGTGTCCGCGGCTCCTGTGAGCGTGCCCGCGGGCAGGGCGACGGCGAGGGCATCGGCAACGTCGACGTCGGGGGCCACGGTCCAGCCGTAGCGGTGGGCGAGGGCGGCAGCAGCCTTGGCCTCCCCCACCGCCGCCACCCGCAGCGGACCGTGCCGGCGGCCGGCTCGGGCGCTGAGGGCTGCGGTGTACCGGGTCCGGGCGTCCTCGCCCATGACCGGGCGCGGCGACGCGGTGATGGTGGTGCTCATGGCTGTGCTCTCCCTTGTCCCGCCCCGGCCTCAACAGGCAGGTCGTGGCCATCGTCTCCGATGATCGCCCGGCGCTGCGTCACCGGCGCCCGTGCCCCCTGCGTGTCGGCGGAGCAATCCCCAGCACCCGAGGAGGCTGCGTGCGACCGGTCCGCAGCCAGCCCCACGCTCCTTCGAAGATGCTGCCGCGCCACCGCTCCGCGCTGGCTTGCCCCCGATTCGATGGTGCGTGTCCGGGTCGGCGGTCGCGCAGTAGATCGGCGATCGCGGTGACGGCGCGCGGCGCTTTGCGGTGGTGCTCATGCTGGCACCGGCTCGGCCTGCGCGAGGTAAGGCCAGGCATGTTTGAACACGGCGTAGATGAGCGCAAGCAGCATCTTGACGATCCACATAGTCGCCTTGAGCATCTCGATGAGCGTGGCGGCGAAACCACCGCGGGAGGAGCCGTCACCGCGCGGCCCTTGCCTGGCAGTCACCGAAGCAGCCGCGGGAGCCGATGTCGTGGGGCCGCGGCGCCGAGCGGTCCGCTGTGGAGATGAACTCGTCTGCCGCCAACTCATCCCCGTACCCGGCACCCCCACCGACGTGGTCCGCCGGCCCGAACTATTCACCGTGTACCGCATGTGCTTGGTCCCCGCCGACACCCCAACACTTTTCTTGTTGAGGTTGAGCTTCACCCCACCACCAAGATTGATCGACTTGCGATACCGCATCCCCATGAGGAACTTCCCTGCTCTGTGGGCAAGTCCACCGGGCACCGTGGGCTTATGGGCCAGTGTGCCCCACCGACTCGGTACACGAGCCAATCAACTGGCTGCGACTGCCGGGACGTGAAGTGTCGCCTGGGGAATTTTCCCCCACCTCAACGGCACGTCCACGAGCAGTGCCTACCTGTTCCTGCGCTGCCACCATCTCGGCCGAGCCGCCGGTAACACGCTGGGGATGGGTTCGGGCCCAAGTGGCACCACTGGGACGGGCGAAACGGGTTCGGGCCGAGTAGGGCCAGCCTCCAGCATCCGCAGCGCAGCACGCAGGTCAGCCAGACTCCGCTCACGCTCGGCGGCGACCTGCTCAACAGCCGCACGCTGAGCACGCTCAACCGTCAGTTGAGTCTCAAGCTGTATGACACGCTGAGCTAGGTCGTGAGCAGGGCCATTCTCGGACTGAGCATGCTCACTGAGCGGGGCTGAGCGGCCCGGTCGTAGGCCAGCGGCCAACAGGTCGCCTACCGGGACGATCCAGCCGCGCTCGGGGTCCTTGACGGCGTTGGGGAACTTGCCTGTCTCCCGGTAGCGACGAACCGTGGACCTGCTCACTGAGCAGTGCTGAGCAGCCTCACTGAGCGTCCACAATGGGCGTTGCTGGGCACCCTGCTCAGTGATCATGCTCAGAGCATCACCCGAGCAGGCTCATGAGCGGGGCAGGCGCGCCAAGGTCGGTCACCGCTGAGCGGGCGCTGAGTACGCCGCTAAGCGACGCGTGTGCGGGCGTGGCACTCGTACGTGCGTCAAATGACGCACCTGATCTGTCCCCCACGCGTGCGCGGGCGCGTGGGCACCTCATTCGGGCGCGAGTGGATACATTCTGAGAGCCCTGATGCGTGCAGCGCCGCTATAGCGCCCGAGCAGCCCGTGTCAATAGTGTCGTTGAAGGGGATCCGAGGATCGGCACTACAGCGGCGCGAACCCGGAGGGGTCCAGCCCCGCGGCGCGGTACCGGCTCCACCGATCGTCCGGAGCGGGAGTCGTGTTGCGCATGCCTGCCGCGTTCAAGGCATCGTCCTCGGCCTTGGTGATGATGACGCGTTCAGGCGAGGCCTCAATCGCAAGGCGCAGCACTTCTTCATCCGCTGGCACATCAGCTAACAGCCGCCGGATGAGGACGCTGACTGGAAGGACGTGCTCGAAGACAAGGCCGCCATGGTGCCCCCGTGCGCGACGCTCCCGCGCGGCCGGCAACCTGCCGCTGCACACCCTGAACCAGAACCACATCTGGTGCGCCGTCGTCGTCCTCGCCGCCGAGATCACCGCCTGGATGCAGCTGCTCGCCCTCACCAGCACGAACGCCCGCCGGTGGGAACCCAAGAGGCTGCGGCTGCGGCTTTTCACCATCGCCGCCACCCTCACCCGACACGGCAGGGCGACGGTGCTGACGCTGAATCAGAAACACCCCTGGGCCACCCTCGCCCACGACGCCATTACCGCGCTGCGCGGGGCCACCGCCCCCGGCTGACGCACCCACCCCCCACCCGCCTCCGACAGCACGAAACCCCCCGGGCCCTGGACCCGACGCCCACCCGAGGCGACACCGGGCGAACTGTCACACCCCCATGTCACGATCAGCGACGAGAACGACCCCGCCACCGGCCACCCAGCCGTCAGCCGGCCGGCGAAAGATCCGGGCTAGGACCCCGCAAGACACGCCCGCCACGCCGGAAAGGGCACCAGCATCGATGGTTGCCGGGAATGCCCACTCAGCTCTCCGGGCCGCTCTGTGCCAGGTCCCACTGAGAAGATCTCCGGCTCAGCGCATGATCGCGGTGAGCAGGTCAGGCCCGAGCCGGGCCAGCGTCAGCGTGTTGAGCCGGTGGTACACGAGCCGACCCTGCCGCTGCGAGCGGACCATTCCGACGGAGCGCAGCTGGGACAGGTGCCGAGACACCTGAGGGCGGGTGTATCCGGTGCGGGTCGCCAGCTCGGAGGTGGTGATCTCCTCGCCGAGAAGGTGTCTGCACAGCCCGAGCCGGCCGGGATCGGACAGCACGGCCAGGCACCGCCGCATCGATTCGAGCGTGTGCGCCGACTGTGGCGGGCGCGCCGGGAAGTGCACCACTACCGGCAGACCGGGGTCGGACTTGACCAGCAGGTGCGGCCAGGTGTGCACGGATGGGACCAGCAGGCAGGGTCGGCTGTTGCCGAGCTCCACCCGGTCGGACTGCAGCTTGTCGAAGCGCACCTCCGGCGGGTGGTGCACCACGGTCGCGGTCGCGCTGAGAGAGCCGATCACCTGCACCAGGCTCTGCTGGCGTAACCGGGCCCTCAGCGTGCTGGCCGCGTCATCCAACGCCGGATGGACCCGCCGCCACTCAGCGGCGAAGAACTCCTCGTCGCACAGCTCCAGGGCGCCCAGCAGGTCGCGGCGCAGCCGGTCCGGGTCATCAAGCAGGCTGCGGGCCAGCTCGCCGCGGCTGAAGGATCGTTGTTCGCAGGTCCGAACGAACTCCTCCTCGGCGACCGCGTCGCCTCGGGGGTCGAGCACGCCGGTGGAGTTGCCGCGGATCCCGTTGGCGGCCAGACCGACGAAAAGTTCCATCGGCATCCGCCGCACGGCCTCGAGCCCGTCGGCGAGGGTGGTGCCAGGGGTGGGATCGGTCGGTAGCAGTAGCCGACAGCGGTACCGCGCCCACAGTGGCTGGAACCGGCTCACCATCGAGGCCAGTTGCGGTGACATCGTTCCGCGGACGTGCGTCAGCCAGTCGCGAACCTCAGGGTGGTGTTCGAACTCGGCGAAGCTGTGCAAGCAGGCCATCAACTCGCCGAGCGCGGACGTCGTCGGCCTGACGTCGGCGACGCGGGCGTCAGACAAGACCAACGCGATGCTCACCGAAGAATTCTATCGTGTCACTCGACGACAGTTACCGCACTCGCGGCAACTGTCGGTCTCATGATGGCGGACCGCTACTAGTGTCGCCGCAACGCCCGACGGAACCGCCCGACTGAGAGAGGTGCGCAAACCTTGCAGGCATTTCTGCACACCTTCTTCGATCCGAGCGTGATCGTTGACCTCCTCCCGACGCTGCTCACCGAGGGCCTGCGCAACACGCTGCTGATCGCGGTGCTGGCCATCGTGTTCGGCCTCGTGGTCGGGGTTGTGTTGGCGATGCTGCTGTTGTCGCGTCGGTGGTGGGTTCGGCTTCCGGCCCGTGTCTACGTCGACGTCTTCCGTGGCCTACCGGCCATTGTCACGGTGAGCCTGGTCGGGCTCGGTCTGCCGGCCGCAGGTCTGCGGCCGTTCGGTCGCTCTGCGCTGGGCTACGCGGTCCTGGCTGTGGGGCTCATCTCGGCTGCCTACTCGGCGGAGATCTTCCGCTCCGGGATCCAGAGCGTGCCCACCGGTCAGCTGCAGGCCGCTCGCAGCCTAGGTATGAGCTACCTGTCCGCGATGCGGCTGATCGTGGTACCGCAGGGCATCCGCAACGTGCTGCCTGCGGTGGCTGGCCAGTTCATCGTCGACATCAAGGAGAGTGCGCTGGTCTACCTGCTGGGTCTCAGCATCGGCCAGCGAGAGCTGTACTTCATCGCCCAGGAGAACCAGGCGGCCACCTACAACTCCTCCGGGCTGGTGGCCGCTGGTCTGTGTTACCTGGTGATCACCATCCCGTTGACTTACGCGGTGAACTGGTGGGACCGGCAGCTGCGCACCGGACGCCAGCCGAGTGCCCCAGTCGAGTCGGCGCCGCCGACCCAGGAGGAGGCCACAATGACCCCGGCGGGGGGGCTGTCGTGAGCGTCGACGCCACCACCCAGGTGGGCACAGCCATCAGCGTCGACGACGTGCACAAGTCCTTCGGTCGCACCCAGGTGCTGCGGGGGGTGTCCTTCGACGTCGATCACCGCGAGACCGTCTGCGTGATCGGGCCGTCCGGGTCGGGTAAGTCAACGTTGCTCCAGTGCCTGAACATGCTCGAGCCGCCGGACGCCGGGCAAATCGAAATTGCTGGTTCCCGCATCACCGGCGGCGACGTGAACATCGACGCCGTCCGGGCCCGGGTGGGCATGGTCTTCCAGCACTTCAACTTGTTTCCGCACATGAGCGTGCTGCGCAACGTGACGGCCGCGATGATCCACGTCCGTAAGCTCGACCGACAACAGGCCGAGCAGACGGCGCTCGAACAGCTCGACCGCCTCGGCCTCAAGCACCTGGCCCAACAGCGTCCCGGAGCGCTGTCCGGCGGTCAGCAGCAGCGGGTGGCGATCGCGCGGGCGCTGGCGATGGATCCGGCCGTGATGCTGTTCGACGAAGCCACCTCCGCCCTCGACCCTGAGCTGGTCAAAGGTGTGCTGGCGGTGATGCGGGATCTGGCCCTCAGCGGTATGACCATGATGGTCGTCACGCACGAGATGGGGTTCGCCAAAGAGGTCGCGGACCGCGTGTTGTTCATGGACCAGGGCGTGATCGCCGAGTCCGGTCCCGCCGTCCAGCTGCTGGAGCATCCGTCCACACCCCGTCTGCAGGGCTTCCTCTCCGAGGTCCTCTAGCGACAGGTCGCTGCCCGTTCGCCGTCCGCATCCGCTACCCAAATCGTCTCGGCCGCACCGTCCGTCACAAAGAAGGGAACTACCGTGCTTGCATCTCTGTCTCGCCGTGCCGGTCTGGTCGCAGCTACAGCGCTGCTCTGCAGCGTCGGGCTTGCTGGCTGTGGCTCGTCCAGCAACAACACGCCACCGCAGGCCGGCGGCAGCCCCGCTACGTCCTACGGCCTGATCAGCGCTGGTGTCATCCAGGCCGCCAGCGACGGCCAGCAGCCTCCGTTCGTCACCGCCGACAGCGGCGGCCATCTTCAGGGGTTCGTCATTGACCTGATCAACAAGGCTGCGCAAGACCTCGGTCTCGAGGTCAACTACAAGGTGACCAGCGTGCCGTCTGCGCTGGCAGGTCTCACCACCGGGCAGTACGACCTGGTTGCCAACGGTCTCGGTGTCACGTCGGCGCGAGAGCAGTCGGTGGCGTTCACCAAGCCCATCTACTGGAGCACCACCGCCGTAGTGACGAAGATGTCCAGCACGGCGTCGTCACTCAACGACTTCAGCGGCAAGCACGTCGGTGTGGTCACCGGGGCGGTGCAGGAGAGCTTCATCACCGACAAGATGCCCGGCGCGGTCTCGACGAAGTTTCAGAAAGCCGGTGCCGGGATGACCCAGCTCGAGTCCGGCAGCATCGATGCGTTCGTCATCGGCGGCCCGGACGCCGAGGAGTACCTCAAGCAGTACTCCGACCTCAAGATTGCGGTATCCGCCCCGGTCGATCGCCCCACCTCGCTGGCGGTACCGAAGACCGAGCCGAAGCTGCAGGCCGCTCTGAACACTGAGCTGCAGAAGATGATCGATGACGGCACCTACCAGAAGTTCTACGAGAAGTACTTCGTGACCCCACCAATCAAGCAGCTGGTCGACGCGTGGCCGAAGTTGGCCGCCGCCGCGAGCAGCTCGGCCACGCCGACCTCGTGACCTCGTTCGACCGACTGACGATCGACGACACCAAGCGGGCCCCGGGGGTCTGGGAGCGGGAGGACCTGGCCGCTGGCGGACAGGTGTGGCGGAGGGTCGTGGCTTTCCCGATGCGGGACGGCGTGACACTGGTTGCCGACCTGTACGCCCCGGACCCCGATTGCGGGCCCGGGCCGGTGGTGCTTGAGCGAACCCCGTATGGCCGGCGGGCGCTGCGGTCCTCGGACGGTGCGCTCCAAGGCGAGGACCCAGCGTCCCCGTCCGCGCTCAGCGCCTATCTGGTGGACGCCGGGTTTCTGGTGCTCAGACAGGACTGCCGGGGCCGCGGGGACTCGCAGGGCACGTTCGTGAAATACCTGAACGAAGGTGCCGATGGGATCGACACGGTGACGTGGATCGCAGCCCAGCCGTGGTGTGACGGCCGGATCGCCACCATCGGGGTTTCCTACTCGGCGCACACCCAGGCGGCGCTGGCCGCCCTAGGCCCCTCGCACGTGGCCGCCATGTGGCTCGACTCAGGCGGGTTCGCCAGCGCGTATGAGACCGGCTTCCGGATGGGCGGCGCCTTCGAGCTCAAGCAGGCAACCTGGGCCTACCGCCAGGCGCTGCTGAGCCCGGCGGCGGTAGATGACCCTCTCGTGCGCGCGGCACTCACCACGGAAGACCTCACCGAGTGGTTCACCGCCCTACCGTGGCGGCGGAGGACCTCGCCGCTGCGCTCAGCGCCGGAATACGAGGATTACCTCATCACAGCGTGGGAGCACGAGGATTTCGACGAGTACTGGCGGCAGCCTGGCCTCTATGCGCGCGACTCCTACGATTCTTTTCCAGACGCGCCGAGCATGCACATCTCCAGCTGGTACGACCCCTACATCCGGACTGCGGTGGAGAACTTCGCCGAGCTGTCGGCGAAGAAGGACAAGCCAGCGTACCTGGTGCTGGGTCCGTGGACGCACGGGGCGCGCAGCGTCTCCTACGCCGGGGACATCGACTTCGGGCCCGCGGCCACCCTGGACGGCAACCTCGATCGCGACTACCACCGCTTCCGGCGTCGGTGGCTCACGGTGGCCCTGGACCTCTCCGATGACCGCGCCACCATGCCGAGAGTGCAGTACTTCTTGATGGGCGGGGGGTCCGGCGCTCGCGACGACGAGGGTCGGCTGCAGCACGGCGGTCAGTGGTGCACCGCCCCGACCTGGCCCCCGTGCGGTGTGTCGTCGATGGACCTGCACCTACACGCTGACGGCCAGCTGCAGGTGGCGGCCCCGACCGTTGGTCAGGCGTACGTCGAGTACGACTTCGACCCACGTCATCCAGTTCCCACCATTGGCGGCCAGGTGACCTCCGGCGAGCCGGTAATGGTCGGCGGTGGCTTCGACCAGACCCCGGACGACCGCACGTACGGCGCCCAACCGCCGTACCTGCCGTTGGACAGCCGGGCTGACGTCCTGTCCTTCACCACCGAGCCGCTGGAGCAGGACGTGCTCGTGGCCGGCCAGGTCACCGCGCACCTGTACGTCGCCAGCTCGGCGGTCGACACCGACTTCACCGTGAAGCTTGTCGACTGCTACCCGCCAAGCGCCGACTACCCGCGCGGATTCGCGCTCAACCTGGTCGACGGCATCCTGCGGGCCCGGTACCGAGTATCTATCGCCGAGCCCGAGCTGCTCGTGCCGCATCAGGTGTGCGCGCTAGAGGTCGAGCTGCCGGACACCGCCAACCGATTCGCTGCCGGGCACCGAATCCGCGTCGACGTGTCTTCCAGCAACTTTCCCCGGTTCGACGTCAACCCGAACACCGGGGGCAGCACCGCAGCGTCCCGCCGGCAGGTAGTGGCCACCAACCGTCTACATCTGGACGCGACCCACCCGTCCCGGGTGGTGCTGCCTGTGCTGCGGCAGCCGCCAAGGGCCCTACCTGCTCCTCTACACACCCCGCCCTCAGGGCACGGCTTCGAGGCGTAGAGCCTCGCCAGCGCGGCCATCGTTGGGGCCTGCTACGACGCCAGCTCAACAGCAGAGGTGGGCAAACGGCACCTTGGACCCGCTCGCGCTGCATCGGATACCGGGTCGTCCGACTTGCTGGCCGCCCCGCCGGGGTCCCCTCTGTCGAGGATGACCCCTTATTATACACGGGTCGAACACCGCCACCGACCACATCGCGGTGACCCGGTCCGTCCTGGCGCAGCTGCCCGGCCACCAGCCCGGTCGGCGCCCGGGCCGGCGGGTGCTGATCCGCACTGATGGGGCCGGGTCGAGCCACGCCTTCCTGGACTGGCTCACCGCCCAGCGGTTGTCGTACTCGGTCGGGTTCGCCCTGCCCACCAACACCGGCGAGCTGCTGGCGATGATGGACCACTCCGTGTGGACCCCGGCCTACAACGCCGACGGGGCAGTGCGGGAGGGGGCGGGTGCCGCGGAGCTCACCGGGATGCTCACCCTGACCGGGTGGCCGAAGGGCATGCGGGTCATCGCCCGCAAGGAACGCCCCCACCCTGGGGCGCAGCTGCGGATCACCGACCCCGACGGGCTGCGGGTCACCGCCTTCGCCACCAACAGCACCCGTGGCCAGCTCCCCGACCTGGAGCTGCGCCACCGGCGCCGAGCGAGGGCCGAAGACCGCATCCGGTGCGCGAAGGACAGCGGGTTGCGCAACCTGCCGCTGCACACCCTGAACCAGAACCACATCTGGTGCGCCGTCGTCGTCCTCGCCGCCGAGATCACCGCCTGGATGCAGCTGCTCGCCCTCACCAGCACGAACGCCCGCCGGTGGGAACCCAAGAGGCTGCGGCTGCGGCTTTTCACCATCGCCGCCACCCTCACCCGACACGGCAGGGCGACGGTGCTGACGCTGAATCAGAAACACCCCTGGGCCACCCTCGCCCACGACGCCATTACCGCGCTGCGCGGGGCCACCGCCCCCGGCTGACGCACCCACCCCCCACCCGCCTCCGACAGCACGAAACCCCCCGGGCCCTGGACCCGACGCCCACCCGAGGCGACACCGGGCGAACTGTCACACCCCCATGTCACGATCAGCGACGAGAACGACCCCGCCACCGGCCACCCAGCCGTCAGCCGGCCGGCGAAAGATCCGGGCTAGGGGACGCGATCGGCTCAGTAACGGCTCGCAGATGCCACACAGGGCGGGGTCTGCGTATAGCGCGGCCAGCATTGTGGGGGTTTGCTCGCCCGGCTGTTGAAGTAACGGGTCCGGTGGGGGTTTTACGACTCGTCGGCGGGGATGAGGTCGAGCATTCGGTAGTAGCGGGCGATCGAGGCGAGCGGGATACGAGCGGTGCTCCGGCCCTGCGGTGGAATCCCTGCGCGAGCTTCCACCCATGGCGCCTCACGGTGGGTCAGCTCGCTGAGCTGGTCACCGGACCAGTCTCCGAACTCGGCCAGCACCGACCGCAGGGTCTCCACCGCCGCCGGACGGGTGCGAACGGTCGAGAGGTCGCCACCTCCGATCGTGCTGATCGAGTACCTCCCGCGGTGCTGTTCGTACAACTCGCGCACCACGGGTCCGGCCGCCCACGCCTCGATGTCCTCGCGGAACAGCCGCCCATGACCTGAAGCGATGTGACGGGCTTGCGCGTAGTAGCAGAGCTTCTGCAGCTTCCAGGTGTCCAGCGGGGACCGTTCGTCCAGGATGGCCGCAGCGACGTCCAACACGCTCAGAGGTTCCTGCGTGACCGCGTCGGGTGGTCCGCTGGTGCGCGCCAGCAACTCCTCCTCCGACTCATCGAAGCGCAGCTCGCGCGCCTCGGCCCTGGTCATCGTCATGGCCACAGTGTGCCTCACCGGGCGCCCCGCTGAACAGGGAAAGCGGTGGCCAGCGCGTAGACGTCGGGCTCGTCCAGCGGGTGCAGAACCACCAGGTAAGAGGCCGACCTGACAGTGACCCGCACTAGCCACCGGAACCCGTGGTCGGGGTGTTCGTCCTCCCAAGCCTGAAGCCCCTGGACTCGCACGACGGCTTTCTCGACTTCGTGGGACGACACCCCGTGGCTCTCCCGGATTTTGGTGCGCACCCGCGGTGAGATGACCAGTTCCTCGACCCAGAAGGTACACACGGCTGGCCATCATGCCCGGTGACCCTCGCCGGGTCGTTGTCTAGTGAACCGCTGAGACGACCGTAGAGGACACGCTCGGCTCTGCACTTGTACGCCGGGAGTGCAGCCGTTCTGTGTCGGCGGAGCCCCTGCCGTTGTAGTCACCGAACCACGCCGGGACAGCGGACCAAAATGTTGGAACAGCAGCCGAAGCCTTCCCGGCCCAAATTTTCAGCGTGTTACTCACCAACTGGATCAACAGTCGCCGCGAGCGCCGGGACCGCAACGCGAAACACGACCGGGTAGCAGACCTGGAACGGGACTTGGCCGTCGAGCGGGCCAAGCGGGAGGCCGCCGAGCAGCTCGCCGCGGACCGGGCCGAGCAGCTCGCCGCGAACCGGGCCAAGCACATCACCGACCTGCGTCGCAGCCTGTTGATGTTGGAAGCTGGCCGACCCGCGCAGCCACCTGAGCGGAGCCTGACGCTGGTGCCGGATGCGCACGCTCCTGAGCCGCTGCGGGCGACGGGCGGGCAGGCATGGTGGCGGCGACGCGGTCGCTAACCGATTCTAGGTCGCTACGGGCGCGCCTCGTTGACGCGGGGGGTTCCGGCTGACTGGATAGGAGCAGCCCCCGGAAAAGGGGCGACCCGGCTGGTGCGTCTAACACCGAACCGGGTCTAGGACCTCACGGATTGCGCCCGCGTGCCCCTTAGCAAGATCGTAACCGCGAACCCCGACAGCGCAACGCGCCGCGTCGGGTGTGTCTCGCCTTTCACCCTCCTCGCAGTGTCGCTGTTCCTGTCTGAGCTGGTGTTGCCGCTGGTGTAGCCCCTACCGCACATCGGCGCTATCGCGAGAGTCCGCCGTTAACCGACCTCGAAGCCTGACAGTGCACCCTCTGTAAATCCTGGCCAGTCAGGCACCAGGCACCCGGCGTGTCCTGATCAGCCGCTCTGGGTGAGATTCCCGGCCTCCCGTCACACCAGACGACGGGTGGTCAGGAGGCGTGGAGCGGACGACGTGGGTGCGGAATTGGCCAAGGGTCACATGGGGGGTCACCGAGCCGGGCAACCCCTGTCCTGCACCGCCTCAGACGCGTGGTAAGGCGGTGCAGGACAGGGGTTGCCGCGTGGAGCACAGTCAACTGAGTACCACGTGGGAGAGAACCAGCACGGAGCGGGTGCGGGCGCGTTGAGCTGGTTCTCTGCGCGACCGGATCTTCTGCCCGCCACCTGGGGGCGGGCGCGTGGGTTTCCCAGCGATTACCGCACGCTGGGCCGGTGAGGGGGATCGGCGGCCGCGTCTCTCTACCAGTCCTCACCGTGCGGCGTGGGTGTGTGTCGTGGTCCGGGGCGTAGGGAGCGGTGTTCGGTGGTGCTGGTGAGCCACCCCGCTTGTATGAGCTTGGGAGTGATCTCGCGGGCCGTGTTGCGCGGCCACCTCATGGTGGAGCGGAGTTCGGTCCATGTGGGTCCGGTGCCGGTGTCGGCGACGATGCGGGCGACGGCCGCCGCGGCGGCCGCGCCGTCCCGGGTGGCGATTTCGGCCACGTCGGCGGCTTCCTGGACCCGGCGGGCCCGCCGCGCTGCCTTGTCGGCCACGAGTCCGGCGACGGCGGCCGGGGTCGGGGTCATCCC
>JAABUO010005800.1_pt1 | contig 14276 bp, 8 predicted proteins | sample 5559291 | NCBI WGS metagenome assembly JAABUO01 (sample SAMN10711878, study PRJNA513372) | rock metagenome | isolation source: Antarctica rocks | place: Antarctica: Victoria Land, Finger Mt sud | reverse complement strand
ATGCAAGCAGTACACACAGGCAATGAAAGGTGTGAGGGGTCTGCTGCTGCAGCGCACCAGCCCTGGGCATGAGGGCTTGACCTACATTGCTGAGAGGAAATGCGGCAAGGGGCCATTTGAACCCAAGCTGGACCACCTTGCCTGTTTTTTGCAAGGTGTGACAGTCTTGAACTCTTTGTTAAGGATATCAGCTGCATCAGTTGGGCTGGCAGCTGGCCTTGGGGTGGTGCCTCCTGCTTGTGTGATGGTGTCTTGAAAGCATTAACTTTGGCAAGTATGTGAATATTTGTCCTTGATATTGATGTTTCTTGTGAGTGTGCACTTGCGAGGAGCGCAATGTCAACAGCAATTAGCGACAAGCTTGACTGCTGCAGGACTTGCCAACCTGTTGAGACCAGAGGCTTTGCAGTCCATGTTCTTCTTTGACTTTGACATTGCAAAGAATGGTCTCAGTGCTGCTGAAGTGAGAAGTTCGACACACACAAAGTACAGCTGGCTGTCAGATGAGCCTAGCGCAAAGAAGCGCTCTGTGCAGCAGCGCACAAGTTATGCAAAGCAGAAGGTCAGCACAGCTGCTAGACACTCCTGCTGATACAGCAATGTCGCATTGTGTATGACTGCTCCACTGCTTTGCCGCATGGCGTCTCTACCTGGGCTGGGTGTGGCATGTCACAAGCATCAGAACCTGAGTGCAAGTCTGTCTGATGCAGGCAGTACAAACGGGTGATGAAAGGTGTGAGGGATCTGCTGCTGCAGCGCACCAGCCTTGAAAGCTTGATCTACATTGTTGAGAGTAAGTGCGGCGAGGGGCCATTTGGGAACCCAAGCTGGACCAATTTGCCTGTTTCTTGCCAGGTTTGGCAGTCTTGAACTCTTTGCTTAGGATATCAGCTGCATCAGTTGGGCTGGCAGCTGGCCCTGGGGTGGTGCCTCCTGCTTGTGTGATGGTGCATTGAAAGCATTGGATTTGGCAAATATGTGAATGAGCATATTTGTCCTTGCTTTTGATGTTTCTTGTGAGTGTGCACTTGCGAGGAGCGCAATGTCACAAGCAACCAATGTCATGCTTGACTGCTGCAGGACTTGCCAACCTGTTGAGACCACAGGCTTTGTAGTCCCTGTTCTTCTTGCATCGAGCTACCAGGGATTTCCAGTATAATGACCTGAGCAAAGTGAAATTTGGAGCCGATATCAACTTGCGCATGTTTACTTACGGCACCTTGTACAGCCTACAACAATCGTCAACGGTCTATCTGCTTTGCTATACATTGCAGCATTTCCTCTTTTCTGACTGCTCAATGTAAAGTCATAAGTCAGATGACAACCGCTTTAGCAATTTTTGTTTTGTACCTGCAAGCAATTGCAATGAAAGCAGGGTTTGCTGCAGCTGGCTGTACAAGCTTTTACAAGCTTATGTAAAGCCTGCACAACAAGCAAGCTGCCTGCCTTGATGTGACAATACTCTGGGCAAGTGCACACTGCTTTGTGTGACACACTGAGTGTTACACAAGAACCATTCCCAGCACTGGCCTGGCTGCCTCTGGCTTTGGTTTGCTGCACAGGTTTTCGTAGGTCAACGCACAGTCATGGTCAAAGCTTTGCAGCAAGCGCTACGGACAACATTGTCTCCACCGGTCTCAGCTACACCTGCGTACAGTAGCCCACTAGGTCTGCCTGAACGCACCGCCAGTCAGGCCGACCTGTCGTCGCCCACCGAGTATTTTTGCTGAGCAGGCATGCCTCGTGGACACAGACTTTTGACGGCAACTGTAGCTGCCTGAAGGTTGTAAACCCACTGACACGCCATTGGGAAGTATCCCGCCAACTGCAGTACCAGTAAACATCGGCTTGTGTAGTCACAGTACAGCGAAGCAACAACAAAACAGAACAGCACAACTCCAGTCCTGATCTGGTCTGAGCAGAAGGTCCTGACGCCGCAGCGATATGGGAGCAGCGATATCTCATACCGTCCGTCAGGGCAGGTACGCCCCCATCGTCTTTTGACCAAGAAGATCAGCATATCAAGCATATCAAGCAAGTACTGCTGCAATCAACTGCAAATTGGTTTGGTGCTTTCAGGCAATCCTCACAGGTGCAACAGTACGCCAGGCTACTGACCAGCTACAGTCAAAGACCGCCAGATCCAAGGCAGTGCATTCTTGCAAATGCGCGCATGACTGCCTGTTTGCAGCAGCAGTCAACCTTCTGCACAGGTATGTCACCTTGCTTGCCCGCTCAAGTCCTCAACAGCTTCAACATCTGATCTTGCATGCTGATTGAGCTTGAGGTGCACATGTCATCCTGCAGAGACAGCATCTGGTGCCAGCAATGAGAATGACGGCTGGCAACAGTCGCCAAAAGAGCAGCCCAAACAGGTTGGGCCCATCATCAGCCTGCTTGCAAAAGAGCTGCAGGCACAGTGGCAAAAAGAGCGTAACATGCACCTTGGCAACAGCATCATCAGGCCTCACAGCAAGCACAAGGTGTGGTGGTCATGCGATCAGTGTCCAGACAGCCTTCCCCATGTCTGGGCGGCCACTGTCAGAGACAGGTCAAGAGGATCAGGCTGTCCTTACTGCTCAGGAAGCAAAGTATGCCAGCATAACACACTGGCCAGAAAGGCGCCGCAGGTTGCCCAATTCTGGGATGCCAAAATGAACCATCCGCTATCTCCTGACCAAGTGACTTTCTCCAGCAACATAAGAGCGCACTGGAAATGCAGTGTTTGCTTGCACGAGTGGCAAGCCCCAGTGATGCTGAAGGCACGCAACAACACTGGGTGTCCCAAGTGTGCAAAGGCAAATGGCGGCAGGAGAGCAGATGGAACCAGGCAGAAGCATTCTACATTTGCAGCTGCAAAGCATGCCTTGCTGGAGCAATGGGACCATGACAAGAACAGAGGAAACGGGAGTTTCCCTGACAACACATCTTTACAAAGCAACAAACGCATTTGGTGGCGTTGTCATGCATGTCCACAGGGCCAGATACACAGCTGGCAAACTCGCCCATCTCATCGAACTGGTGGCAAAATTGCATCAGGGTGCCCATTCTGCGCCGGGCATAAAGTTTGTGAATGCAACTCTTTAGACACTATTTATCCTGATGTCGCTGCTGACTTTGACACTCAAAACAATGGCATCAGTGCTGCTGAAGTGACAAGTTCAACACACACAAAGTACAGATGGCTGTCAGATGAGCCTGGAGCCGCGAAGCGGTCTGTGAGTCAGCGCACTCAGAATGCAAAGATGAAGTCATCACAGCCGCTAGGTGCAACTGACTTATAGCACAGAGTGGTGTGTATTGACAGCTTTGGTCTTTCATTGTACTTGCAAGCGACCAGTTGCTATATGCTCTGACTGCGCTAGTGAGGATGCTTCAGCAGAAGTGGGCGGATCTTTTGTTTGCATGCTAAAGACCCTCTTTAATATGGGTAAGCTCTGCTCTGTACAATGACCCTTGTTTCAACCGTGCTCAGTCATACTGCATGACTGCATTGGTCCTTGTTTCAACCTAGCTCAATCGTACTGCATTTTTGCAAAGCAAGGCCACATATCATCTTGCTAGACTGCAAGTATGACTGCATGTGTGATGCAGGCCATGCTTCTGAGGTAAGGGCGGCTTATTGGGAAGTTGCCAATGCAAGCAATGGTGGTGTATGTGAGGGTTTATCTGTTCAGCATGGCTAGGTTCTGAGTCTGGTTTTTCACTCAGGGTCAAGCTGAGCCTTTTCCCTGAAAATGGACAGCTGCCATGAGCCTCTCCTTGATCATTATGTCCTGACAGGTGATGCCTTGCTGTTGATTTTTCAGTTGTTTAAAACTGCATTACATGTTTACTTGATTGGATCCACAGCTCATCCTGTGTCTGCATCATTGGTCTGTGCAACATGTGTTGCCTGCCTGATTTCTCTGCTGTGAATCACACCAGCCATGTCAAACACACAACAGCTGATGCATACAATGCTGCTGCTTCAAGCAGATTGCTGAAAGTGCTGTGAACATGGCAGTTGCATGCACGAAGGCAGACAATGCAGCACAAAGGCAGACATCTGCAACTCCAGTTGATGCCCACAGCACTACAGCATGGCTTTGTGTTTCCTGCTGGTGACAGGTGTCAGCATCTCAATGCACACCTCGTCCATGCAGGCAGTGTAGAAAGGCAATGAAGGCTGCCAGTCTGCAGTTGCTGCCCAGCAGTCCTGGACCTCAAGCTACATGAGAGTAGACGACATGATGGGTGAGCTGAAACTCAAAATGCACCATCTAATGTTGCAAGTCTCATGTAGTCCAGTAAGGCCTCTGTTTGCACATCAGAGGCCTTACTGGCACAATCAGCTGTGCAGCCCACTTGTTCAAGCTGACATGTCTCTTCTCTTTCTGTGTAAGACCAAGGGGCCATCTCCCATAGCATAGCTTATTCAACATGCCACAAGCTGGACATTGGCATGACACAACCCAAATTGTGTGACACAGCTCAGATGTGCTGCCATTCCAAGTGATGTTACATGCTGTGCGTGTGGTGTCATGCAGGCCTGCTGGTGTCTTCCACACCTTCGTTGACTCACCTTGGAGAAGATGTTGCATGGTATGTGCTGTATTGCACTATCCTGACAGCTCTGGCTTATAGCAGCACTCTTCTTCACTTAGCATGACAGAGGGCTGGCTGCGGCAAGCAACATGACATGGCTCAAGCAACAGGTGAGATCTGGTGTCACTTGTACCATGGTATCAAGCTCCCTCAGAGTCTTTTTTGGACATTGCAGACCCCCATAGGACCACCTAGCCTATGGTTTAAGCGATTCGCCTCTCAGGCTTTCGGTCGGCGGTTCGATTCCAGGTTTTTTGGAACTTGGTCTTTGGATTGACGGCGGTCTAAGTAGGTACAGGTTCGTCCTGGATTGATATGCAGCGCGGTGCTTGCCACATCGGCTGCACACCCTTGGGTGATAAAAATAAGCCTGCTGTATGGCCTTCTGAATTGAGGTGAGGCATACCTGATACCTACCTGGCTATTGCGAGAGCAAAGGCTGGCACAGGTGAAAATCAATCAATCAATCAATTAGACAGTGCGTCACCTACAGCTATGACCGCAGATGAAGGCAGCCAGTGATTATAGAGCTTTGAACATGCGCGTCACACATTCTGGCACCATTGCACCCTGAACAGCTGCATGCCATTTTATGGGATTACTTTGGTATATGGTCACAATGTATGCCCATGTACAACTCTCCAGGCATGTTGGTGCATGATGCCTTCAGTCTATGCTTGATGACTGAGGTAAGCATTGACACTTGTCTGTAAGTCTTTTGCATGCCTATGGTTGTCCTTTGTCGTCATGTCATCAATCTGTATCCTGCTGGCTGTGCTTGTCTGGGCTGCTATTATTGCCACATATACAAGCGTGGAGGACCCCTTGGCTCAACTATCTCTGTCTATCTCTACCTGCCTGCCTGCCTGCCTGCCTGCCTGCCTGCCTGCCTGCCTGTCTGTCTCTCTGTCTGTCGGTCTGCCTGCCTGCCTGCCTGCCTGTCTGTCTGTCTGTCTGTCTGTCTGTCTGTCTGTCTGTCTGTCTGTCTGTCTGTCTGTCTGTCTGTCTGTCGCGCCGTATGAGTGTGTCTTGTCTTAGGTGTTGCTGCTGGTGCTGCAGGTGTCACCCCCCACACAGTCCGCTTGGACAAAAGAGGCAGCAAGCCAACCTTACGTCCTGCCGGGCACCAATGCAGTTGCTCTATTGTGAGTGCGCGCTGTGTGATTGAATCTTGTCTTACAGCAGCAGTCAAAAGTCTGCATCCAAACATTTGCATTGCTGTACATTGCAGCATTTCTTGCATCCTCAACTGCCTTGGTATCATGAGTCAGCTCATCACTGGGGATTACGTAATCAAGTTTGAAAGGAATAGCTTTAGAGTTCAGCTGTCAGCGAGGGGTATAGCAATCTGCGTTGGCCTTTGTTTCAGCCGTGCTCAATCATCCTGCATTTTTGCATTGGCCTTTGTTTCAACCCTGCTCATTTATACTGCATCTTTGTGAAACAAGGCCACATATCATGTGTTAGGCTGCAAATATGGCTGCATGTGTGATGCAGGCCATGCTCCAGTGGTAAGGGCGGCTTATGGAGAAGTTGCCAATGCAAGTCATGGTGTCTGTGAGGGTTTGTCTGTTCACCATTGCGGAGTGCTTGGTCAGTGTCCGGCTGAGCCTTTTTCCCTGACAATGGACAGCTGCCATGAACTTCTATTTGATCATTACATCGTGACAGGTGATGGCCTGCTGTCATTAATTTAATTGCTTTCACTTGCATGCCGTATTTGCTCGCATGGATCGACAGCTCATGTTGCGTCTGCATCATTGCCATGTGTTGCCTGCTTGATTCCTCCGTTGTGGATCACACCAGCAATGTCAATAAACAACATGTATAAACTGCTGATGCAAACAGTCATGCCACATTCATGTGCAAGCACGAGGCAGAGTGAAAACTTATGCAGTACAAGGATAAGACACATGTCTCTTGAGTGCACTTTGTTGCCGCATCTACTGCTTGTGCTTGAGGCTCACAGCTGCCTCACTTGCACGCATGCACACAGGCAAGACAAAGGCAGGGGAGCATGTGTCTAACTGCTCCACTGCCTTGCTGCATGGCATCTCTACTTGGGCTGATTGTAGTATCTGACAGGCGTCAGAACCTGAGTGCCTCTGATGCAGGCAGTACAAATAGGCGACGAAAGGTTTGAGGGATCTGCAGCTGCAACGCGCCAGCTTTGAAGGCTTGATCTCAAAATGCACCAGCCTTGAAGCCTTGATCTACATTGTTGAGAGAATATGCGGCAAGGGGCCGTCTGCACCCAAGCTGGATTTACCTTGCCTGTTTCTTGCCAGGTGTGGCAGTCTTGAACTCTTTGTTCAGGATATCAGCTGCATCAGTTGGGCTGGCAGCCGGCCTTGGGGTGGTGCCTCCTGCTTGTGTGATGGTGCTTTGAAGGCATGACATTTGGCATGTATGTGAATGAGCTTGTCTTTGACAATAATATATCTTGTGAGTGTGCACTTGCGAGGAGCGCAATGTGACCAGCAAGCTAGTGACATGCTGGACTGCTGCAGAACTCACACGGCTGTTGTTGTTGTTGTTTGTTGACACCAGACACTAGCGCCTGTTCTTCTTGCATCAAGCTACCAGGGACCTGTAGTATCAAGACCTGAGAATTTCAGCAGAGTGGAATTTGGAACCTATATCAACTTGCACATGTTTACTTGCAGCACCTTGTGCAGCCTACAGCAATAGTCAACTGCCTATCTTCAATCATTTGCTTTGCTGTACATTGCAGCATTTCCTTGAGTTTCTGACTGCTCGTTGTAAAGTTGTAAGTCAGTTGGCAACCGCTCTAGCAATTTTTGTTCTGTACCTGCAAGCAACTGCAATTGGGAGCACAAGCTTTGCTTTACGCTATTGTGAAATTTGCGCAATAAAAAAGCTGCCTGCCTTGGTGACCCTCGGTGTGACAATGCTCTGGGCAAGTGCACACTGCTTTGTGTGACAAGCTGAGTACTACACAAGAAGGGTTCCCAGCACTGGCCCTATGAGGCCTGGCTGCCTATGGCTTTTTCTTAGTGGTTTTCTTAGTGGCCTATGGCTTTAGCTTGCTGCACAGCAGCAGAGATTGGGCCCTGGAGACAACAGGTTTTCTAGGTCAACGCACAGTCATGGTCAAAGCTTTGCAGCAAGCGCTACGGACAACATCTTTTCCACCGGTTTCAACAACACCTGCGTACAGTAGCCTACTAGGTCTACCTGAACGCACCGCCAGTCAGGTCGACCTGTCGTCGCCCACCGAGTATTTCTGCTGAGCCGGCACGGCTCAAGGACAAAGACTTTTGACGGCAACTGTAGCTGCCTGAAGGTTGCAAATCCACCGAGACGCCATTACGAATTGTCCTTTTATTCTACAGCGGCACAAGTAAAACATCTGCTTGTATAGTCAGGGTACAGCGAAGCAATAAGTAAACAGCACAGCATAGCCCCAGACCTGATCTGCTCTGAGCAGACGGTCCTCACGCCGAAGCCATATGGGAGCAGCAATATCTCATACCGTCCGTCAGGGCAGGTACGCCGCGATGGTCTTTGGAACAAGAAGATCAGCATAGCAAGCTTGTTCTGCTGCAATCAACTGCAAATTTCAGATCTTTTCAACAAGAAGATCTGCATATCAAGCTTGTACTGCTGCAATCAACTGCGAATCTCAAGTCTTGCTTTGGTGCATTCAGGCAATCCTCACAGATGCAACAGTGCGCTAGGCTGCTGACCAGCTACGGTCAAAGGTTGCCAGATCCAAGGCAGTGCATTCTTGCAAATGCGCGCATGACTGCCTGTTTGCAGCAGCAGTCAACCTTCTGCACAGGTATGTCACCTTGCTTGCCCGCTCAAGTCTTCAAAAGCTTCAACATTGGATATTGCATGCTGATTGAGTTTGAGGCGCACATGTCGAACTGCAGGGACAGCATCTGATGTCAGCAGTGAGATCGACAGCTGGCAACAGTCGCCAAAAGAGCAGCCCAAACAGGTTGGGCCCATCATCAGCATGCTTGCAAAAGAGCTGCAGGCACAGTGGCAAGAAGAGCGCAACATGCACCTTGGCAACAGTGTCATCAGGCCTCACAGCAACCACAAGGTCTGGTGGTCATGTGATCAGTGTCCAGACAGCCTTCCCCATGTCTGGGAGGCAATTGTCAACAATAGGACCCAAGGGGCAGGCTGTCCTTACTGCTCAGGAAGCAAAGTATGCCAGCATAACACACTGGCCAGGAAGGCACCACAGATTGCACAGTTTTGGGATGCCAACATGAACCATCCTCTGTCTCCTGACCAAGTCACCGTCTTCAGCAACATCAGAGTGCGTTGGAAATGCAGTGTTTGCTTGCACGAGTGGCAAGCTTCAGTGGCGATGAAGGCACGCAGCAACACTGGGTGCCCCAAATGCGCAAAGGCAAATGGCAACACGAGAGCAGACGGCACCAGGCAGAATCATCCTTCTTTTGCCAAAGCCAAGCATGCCTTGCTGGAGCAATGGATCATGACAGAAACAGAGAAAACGGAAATTTCCCTGGCGACACATCCTTACGAAGCGTCAAGCTCATTTGGTGGCGCTGTCGTGAATGTCCAAAGGGCCGGATGCACAGCTGGCAAGCTCAGCCACACAATCGAACTGGCAAAAGAGCAACTGGGTGCCCTTTCTGTGTGGGGCAAAGGCTTTGTGAATGCAATTCTTTGGAGACTGTTTGTCCTGATATTGCTGCTGACTTTGACGTCCATAAGAACGGTGTTAGTCCTGCTGAAGTGACGAGTTCAACAAGCACAAAGTACAGCTGGCTGTCAGATGAGCTTGGAGCCAAGAAGCGGTCTGTGACTCAGCGCACTCAGTATGCAAAGAGGAAGTCATCACAGCTGCTAGGCGGAAATGACTCATAGCACAGAGTGGTGTGTGTTGTACTTACGTGTTTCATCCTTCATTGTACCTGCCAGCAGCCTGTTGCCAAATGCTCTGACTGCGCTAGTGAGGATGCTACAGCAAGAGTGGGCGAACCTTTTATTTACCTGCAAAGACCCTCTTTGTTGTTGGTAAGCTCTGCTCTTTGCATTGGCCCTTGTTTCAACCCTGCTCAGTCATACTGCAGCTTTGCATTGGCCCATGTTTCAACCCTGCTCAACCATACTGCATTATTGCAAAGCAAGGCCTCATATCAGTAGTGCTAGACTGCAAATATGACTGCATGTGTGTTGCAGGCCATGCTTCTGAGGTAAGGGTGGCTTATGGGGAAGTTGCCAATGCAAGCAGTGGGGGTATCTGTGAGAGTGTGTTTGTTCAGCATGGCTGAGTTCTCGATCTGGGGTTTCACACAGGGTCAAGGTGAGCCTTTTCCCTGAAAATGGATAGCTGCCATGAACTCCTCCTTAAGCCTTACATTGTGTCAGGTGATGCCTTGCTGCTACTTCTTCAATTGCTTTCATTTGCATGACATGTTTGCTGGAATATTTCCCCCGCTCATGCTGCGTCTTCATCATTGACCTTTGTTGCCTGCCTGATCTCCCTGTCGTGGGCCACACCAGCCATGTCAGTACAAAACAGCTGATGCGTACAATGCTGCTGCTTCAAGCATACTGCCGAAAGTGCTGTGTACACGGCAATTGCATGCATGAAGGCAGACAATGCAACACAAAGGCAGACATATGCAATTCCATTTGATGCCCACAGCGGTACAGCATGGCTTTGCGTTTCATGCTGGTGACAGGTGTCAGCATCCTCTTCCATGCAGGCAGTGCAAAAGGGCAATGGAGACTGTCACAGTAGTCCTGGAACTGAGGCTACATGAGAGTAGACGCCATGACAAGTGAGCTGAACCCTAAAACGCACCATCTAATGCTGCCAGTCTCACCTAGTCCAGTATGGCCTCTGTTTGCACAACATAGGCTGTACTGGACTAGCTGTGAAGGGGTGGCACACTCAGCTGTGTGGGCCAATTGTTCAAGCTGACATGTCTCTTCTCATTCTGTCTTGGACCAATGGGCCATCAACCACAGTATAGCTTGATGCCACAAGCTGGACACTGGCATGACACAGCCCACATTATGCAACATAGGCCGCTCTGTTACTGCATCTACTGCTTGTGCTTGAGGCTCGATCTTCTTGTTGAGAGCAAGTGCGTCAAGGGGCCATTTGAACGCAAGCTGGACCACCTTGCCTGTTTTTTTGCCAGGTGTGACAGTCTTGAACTCTTTGCTCAAGGTATCAGCTGCATCAGTTGGGCTGGCGGCTGGCCTTGGGGTGGTGCCTCTTGCTTGTGTGATGGTGCGTTAAAGGCATGAGATTTGGCATGTATGTGATTGAGCTTGTCTTTGACATTAATGTATCTTGTGAGTATGCACTTGCAAGGAACGCAATGTCACCAGCAATTAGCGACATGCTGGACTGCTGCAGGACTTGCCAACCTGTTGAAACCAGAGGCTTTGCAGTCCATGTTCTTCTTGCATCAAGCTACCAGAGACCCCCAATTTCAAGACTTGAGAAGTTCAGTGAAGCAGAGTTTGGCATCTATATCAACTTGCGCATGTTTACTTACGCCACCTTGTACAGCCTACAGCATTTGTCAACGGTCTATCTTCAGACGTGTGCTTTGCAGCATCTCCTTATTGCTGACTGCTCAATGTAATGTCATAAGTCAGATGGCAACCGCTCTAGCAATTTTTGTGCTGTACGGCAAGCGATTGCAATGAAAGCAGGGCTTGTTGGTTGCATAAGCTTTGCTTTGAACTACTGCAAAGCTTGCGCAACGCTGTTAACAAGCAAGCTGCCTGCCTTAATGTGGCAATACTCTGAGCAAGTGCACACTGCCTTGTGTGACAAGCTGGGTACTACACGAGAAGAGTTCCAAACACTGGCCCTTTGAGGCCTGGCTGCCTATGGCTTTGGCTTGCTGCACAGCAGCAGAGATCGCCAATCTCAGATTGGCTCCCAGGTTTTCTAGGTCAACGCACAGTCATGGTCAAAGCTTTGCAGCAAGCGCTACGGACGACATCTTTTCCACCGGTCTCAGCTAAACCTGCGTACAGTAGCCTACTAGGTATACCTGAACTCACCGCCAGTCAGGTCGACCTGTCGTCGCCCACCGAGTATTTCTGCTGAGCAGGCATAACTCACGGACACAGACTTTGGACGGCAACTGTAGCTGCTTGAAGGTTGTAAACCCACTGAGGCGCCATTGAGAAGTATCCTGTCATCTGCAGCGGCGCAAGTGAAACATCAGATTGTGTAGTCACAAGACAGCGAAGCAACAAGTAAGCAGAATAGCACAGTTCTAGACCTGATCTGCTCTGAGCAGACGGTCCTGACGCCGCAGCAATATGGGAGCAGCGATATCTCATACCGTTCGTCAGGGCAGGTACCTCGATGGTCTTTTGCTCAAGAAGATCAGCATATCAAGCATGTACTGCTGCAATCAGCTCAGATCTTGCTTTGATGCTTTCAGGCAATCCTCACAGGTGCAACAGTACGCCAGGCTGCTGACCAGCTACAGTCAAGGACCGCCAGATCCAAGGCAATGCATTCTTGCAAACGCGCGTATGACTGCCTGTTTGCAGCATCAGTCAACCCTCTGCACAGGTGTGTCACCTTGCTCGCCCGCTTAAGTCCTCAACAGCTTCAACATCTGATCTTGCATGCTGATTGAGCTTGAGGCGCACATGTCAATCTGCAGAGACAGCATCTGGTGTCAGCAATGAGAATGACAGCTGGCAACAGCCACCAAAAGCGCAGCCCAAGCAGGTTGGGCCCACCATCAGCATGCTTGCAAAAGCGCTGCAGGCACAGTGGCAAAAAGAGCGGAACATGCACCTTGGCAACAGAATCACCAGGCCACACAGCAACCACAAGGTGTGGTGGTCATGTGATCAGTGTCCAGACAACCTTCCCCATGTCTGGGAGGCCACTGTGACTGACAGGTCAAGAGGATCAGGCTGTCCTTACTGTTTAGGAAGAAAAGTATGCCAGCATAACACACTGGCCAGAAAGGCACCACAGGTTGCACAATTTTGGGGTGCCAACATGAATCATCCTCTGTCTCCTGACCAAGTCACCGTCTTCAGCAACATCAGAGCGCATTGGAAATGCAGTGTTTGCTTGCACGAGTGGCAAGCTTTAGTGGCGATGAAGGCACGCAACAGCACCGGGTGCCCCAAATGTGCAAAGGCAAATGGCAACATGAGAGCAGACGGCACCAGGCAGAAGCAGCCTACTTTTGCCAAAGCAAAGCATGCCTTGTTGGAGCAATGGGACCATGAAAAGAACATAGAAAATGGGAATTTCCCTGACAACACATCCTTACAAAGCAACAAACGCATTTGGTGGCATTGTCATGCATGTCCAAAGGGCCAGATACACAGCTGGCAAGCTCGCCCATCTCATCGAACTTCTGGCAAAAATGCATCAGGGTGCCCATTCTGCGCCGGGCATAGAGTTTGTGAATGCAACTCTTTAGAGAGTGTTTATCCTGATGTCGCTGCTGACTTTGACACTCAAAACAATGGCATCAGTGCTGCTGAAGTGACAAGTTCAACACACACAAAGTACAGCTGGCTGTCAGATGAGCTTGGAGCCAAGAAGCGGTCTGTGACTCAGCGCACTCAGCATGCCAAGAGGCAGTCATCACAGCCGCTAAGTGCAACTGACTTATAGCACAGAGTGGTGTTTTTTGTACTGACAGTTTTAGTCCTTCATCGTACTTGTAAGCGACCAGTTGCTATATGCTCTGACTGCGCTAGTGAGGATGCTTCAGCAGAAGTGGGCGGACCTTTTTTTTGCATGCGAAAGACCCTCTTTAATATGGGTAAGCTCTGCTCTTTACAATGACCCTTGTTTCAGCCGTGCTCAGTCATACTGCATGACTGCATTGGCCCTTGTTTCAACCTAGCTCAATCATACTGCATGTTTGCAAAGCTAGGCCACATATCATCTTGCTAGACTGCAAATATGACTGCACGTGTGATGCAGGCCATGCTTCTGAGGTAAGGGCGGCTTATGGGGAAGTTGCCAATGCAAGCAATGCTGGTGTATGTGAGGGTTTGTCTGTTCAGCATGGCTGGGTTCTCAGTCTGGTTTTCACTCAGGGTCAAGCTGAGCTTTTTCCCTGACAATGGACTGCTGCCATGAACTCCTCTTTGATCATGATGTCGTGACAGGTGATGCCTTGCTGTTGTTCTTTCAGTTGCTTTGAATTGCATTATATGTTTACTTGATTGGATCCACAGCTCATCCTGTGTCTGCATCATTGGTCTGTGTAACCTGTGTTGCCTGCCTGATTCCTCTGTTGTGGATCACACCAGCCATGTCAACATACAACAGCTGATGCGAACCATGCTGCTGCTTCAAGCAAACTGCAGAACGTACTGTATGCGTGGAGATGCTTGCATGAAGGCAGACAATGCAGTACAAAGGCAGACATTCAAAATTTATGTTGCTGCCCGCAGCACTGCAGCATGACTCTGTGTTTATGACCACTGGTGACAGGTGTCAGCATCTCAAAGTACACCCCTTTCATGTAGGCAGTACAGAAGGGCAATGAAGGCTGTCAGTCTGCAGTTGCCGCCCAGCAGTCTTGGACCTGAGGCTACACTGGTGTGAGTAGACGCCATGACAGGTGAGCTGAACCTAAAAATGCTGCCAGTCTCAGCTAGTCCAGTAAGGCAAACAGAAGCCTTACTACACTAGCTGTGAAGAGGTGGCACACTCAGCT
>JAABUO010005795.1_pt1 | contig 14286 bp, 21 predicted proteins | sample 5559291 | NCBI WGS metagenome assembly JAABUO01 (sample SAMN10711878, study PRJNA513372) | rock metagenome | isolation source: Antarctica rocks | place: Antarctica: Victoria Land, Finger Mt sud | reverse complement strand
CTGGCAGTGGATGCAACGTACAAATACACTGTCCTACTGAGGAAAGCAGAATTCCAGGTAAAACTCAGATGCATGCACACATATACGACCTCAGACGCTGCTGTTATACTTTTGATGGGCTTGTCAGGATTGCCTGTGCTCTGCTGATAGAACAATAGTTCTTCTTGCTTTTTTTCTTTTTTTTGGGGTGGGAAGACATACACACTACACCTTTACAAAATTTACATCATACTATAAACTGTGCTGGAGAGATTGACAAGGCAATGGGAACATGATGAAGTCTTGCTTCATCTCTCCTGTCAAGCATAGGATGACACAGTTCTAGGTCTGTCTGTTGTATCATATGTGCTTGACTTTTCTGTGCAGTCAAAGTACACTGCCTATACTCTATTGTCTACCCAGTGCTGTCTACCAATTATTGTCTACTGTATACCAATGACTGTGTCCAAATGCCAAGCATTTTGTGCAACCTGTAGGCTGCTGCAGCTGTTTTGAATGAGCTGAATAGCAAGACCGTAGCAGGATGTGGTGCGGAGTACGGCGGTTTCTCTAGTCTGTCTGTAGGTGCGTCACACAATGCACATGACAATTAGCATTGCATTGCACCCGTATGGTTTTGGCATTTTCTGGGCGTCCGGTTGTGGCATGTTGATCTGTGATGTGTGCAGTCTCTGCAATGGCCTGCAATCCATAAATCAACTAACCTTTTCTGTCCTTCAGATGCAGCAGAGGAGTCAATAGACAATGACAGGAAAGCCAACGCTTACTAATCACTATAAGCACAGACCAAGCACAATGCAATGGCACTGGGTGCCTGGCACAGGCCATTTGTCCAGGGCTGACTTGAACCTCTACTTACAGGTGGACAGTTACATTGAGAGGGAGTTTGAGGCTTAAGCAAGTTGTGTAGGCCACACAGACCGTCTTTGCAAGATTGCTTCAAGAGGCGCTGGGAGGCCTGAGCAATATTGCAACACGTAACAGCATGCTTGTTGAGTGGCATCCTTGCTAGAACGCGTTGTATGATGCAAGACAACAAAATTTTCACTCCACTATGCTGCTGGCAGATAGAAACAACATATGTGTGCAAGCTGTTTGCAGTACTCTCCCTCTGGGATGTATCATGCCTCTACAAAGCAGAATACAAGCTTGGTACAGGGGCTGTCCGAGTACTGTTTCCAGCAGGCGCCATGCATGCAAACATATTTATATATAGCTAACAGGCCAGCAGCAGCTTTAGGGATGATAAACAATTCGTTCTGAGGCAAACAGGGCATCAGCAGTACACGCAAAATGTAGTTCTGCTCTTCAGACATGCTGCAATTCATGTGGCATGCATGGCTGGCGCAAACATGTGCATCCGACCGTCAACACAGCAGTCTTTTGAATGAACGCCCAGTCAGGTGCTAGGTTCCAACACCTCCTAGAGGCTCAATCATCAATAAGCTTTGCTACCGCAATGCATGTGATTGATATGCAGGTCCCATTTGAGGATACCCTAGCACATATGACTTGCATGTACAGCATTGGGCGTGCAGTACCTGCCTCTATTAGCTGTATAGCATAGCTAGTAGCAGATCATCCTTGCATTGCGTGTCAACGTGGAGTTATCTACATACAGCGTAATTAAAGCAACAGCAAGCATGCAAGGAGGGCGCAATTCTGTTTTCCTGAATCTAGGCATGAACAACATGTCACAGCAACTCTACAGCAGCTCAAAGATCTGTTCAAAATTGTGCCAGGCAACAACCATACATGGACGTGTTCACAGCTATGTAGTATACAGAAATAAGTAGGTATGCAAGTGCCATATGTGATTTTCAAGCTTCCTGGGAAATGACATCGGGAAGCAGCTGCGAGTTATCGCCAGTCTTTCTGCTTGGAGCTGCAGGCCCAGCATGGTGGAACAGAACCAAGGTGCCGGTCAGGAATAGAAACACCTGAATGACGGCTGCAAGCTGGATGACTGACGAGTACAAGGCTGACCCTGAAAGTTGCATGCCATTCTGAACAAAGGTTGTCTTCTCTTGCACTCCCACCTGCCATAGAAGGCTACATGTTGAAATCAGCATTGAAGGTGTCACTCTACACTTTCAAGTATCCTCAAAGCCAATGCACAGGATATGGACATACAAGGTAGCCATTCTGATGATGTAGCTTGGTACAGCATATGGCAGCTTGTTTGGGCAGACTCAGTCAAATGGTTACCCATGACTGCAAACACAGCCATGCAAATGTGCCTTGCAAGACACATGGTACTTACAGCCATGGTAGCAAGTCCTGCGGTGAACGTCGCTCGGCCAAAGAATTGGTGGATGGGAGCCATGGCTCGTCTGTTGCGGATTGCTACTTTTGGAAACAAGTACACATACAGTCCCACCAAGTACTGCAGCATAATGATACTGTCAGCTGCGCAATAGCTCATCAATATGATTATCACGTCTGCGACCCTTCTCTTGAGCACTCTGACAGTGACACTATACAGCCTGATCAGGAAAATGTGGCAGTCATCACCAGGACAACATAGACAAAGTTCCATGTGTTGAGTGTTTGCACATGATCGTAAAAGTTGAGGCAGTTGCAGTCACATTTGGTATGCTGGTGACATTCAGAATGCAAGGATCACGTAAAAGCAAAAGCCCACCTGTGCTGTGACCACTGACAGAGTGGTCAACCCAAGCCAGCTGTGCGGACTGTAGAAGTTTGGAATGGGATCAGGCCTTTTCCGTGTATGGCTGGAGATTGCAGCAGCAATCGCTCCGATGATGCAGGCCAAGGCCAGACTGTGCAGTGCGGCGTGCAACTGCTTCCTCTGGGGCCTGCATGCACAAACAGCACGCCGCTCAGGCTTTCCAAGCATGCAAGCAGGCATCCTTCGAGCGTTTGGTTTGTTGCGTGCGATTTTGCGCAACGCATTGTTCAATGCGCCACAGCGCGCACCGTTCTAGGGCAGGTCCAAGAGGAGCACGATAAGCCAGCACTGCCTCTGCCATGAGGACAGGATACGCGAGCGACATCAGCAGTGGATGCCAGTTGAAGATCCCAGATGTGTCAGTGGCGTTTGTTCCGGTGCTGACTGCTGTGAATGCCAGACCTCCAAGATCTTTGAACACCCACACCGTGACCAGGATAAACGTTGTAAATTCACAACCTCGCGTCAACCAAGTGAACCATCTTGGAGGCGGGGGACCCAGGAAGGTCTTTGCAACGCCACCATCTTCGTATTCATCGATTGCCATCTCTGTTGGTGCTACACGTCGAGAAGCCACCCGCTGCAGTGCACCACTTGACCGATCAATCGGCGCTTGCACTGCTGTTCCGCGTCCTGCGGAATGCTGTCTTGCGCGGATACTCTGGGACTCCTGCGACACTAGTGCTGTGATCGCTGCAGGTCGATTTGCAGGTTCTGGTTCAGCTGAACCTTGCGTAAAACGCTCGTGTCAGCACCTGCAAGTTGGAGTAACTGTACCGGTAATTCTGCTTCTTCTTGTTCTCTCTTCCCACAAAAACATCCGGCGCAGTCCATTCGTCTCATTGCCTTCTGCAAGTGCTTGTCAATCTTTCCCTGCAGTGTGATTGCTGAGACGCTTCAAGACGCACGGTACCTGCCAGCAAAGACGCCTCCCGTTTATGCCATCGAACCCATCTCCAGCTTATACCTACAGACACTAGACCTCTGGCTATAGTTGCAGCAACTTGGCGTGTTGTAGCGAGTTTGAGGCCAAGGTAAGCACTGAGTCTTCCGAATGACTTGTTGGCAGCATCAAGTTTTCCAATTTGTTTAGCAGCTTAACTTGCTCTGCTCAGGTTTTGACTGAACTCAGCTACAGAGCATCATGGCAACGCCAGCAGGCACCTTCAGAGCAGACTGCACGTGTGGAAAGGTGGTTTTTACAGTCACTGGGGAGCCACTTGCTCAGTTTTACTGCCACTGCAGTGACTGCTCTAGATATCACTCCACTCATTATGTGGAGGTGTTGGTGTACCGTGACAAACCTGATGAGGAGTCACACATCAGGCTTCTGGAAGGAGAACAGTACGTCAACTGTTTCAGCAGTGGCGGCCAAGTGCGCCATTTTTGTAGAGAGTGTGGCACTGCTGTATTCAACAAGAAGGAATCCTCTGGCATGATGGGGACTTTTCCTGTGCTGCTGGATGGCTTCAAGTTTCAGCCCACCATGCACTTGTATTGCAGCCAGAGCAAGGCTTACTTGAAAGGCATTACTGATGGTTTGCCAAAGTTCAAGGACCTGCCTACTGAGCTAGGTGGTACTGGGGAGTTTGCTGTTGCAAAGTGGCAGCGTGAATGGAGCAACTCACCAACACGATGTGCCAGTCCTGTGCCCAAGTAAGGTGGCCCATGTTGCCCAACCTTTTGCAGAACACCAGCGTATTATTTCTGCAGTGGTCCAATCAGTTGCCAGGACAGCAGTAGCGTTGATATGATTGCACCATGTATATGCCCTATATAGTGGTATCAATGTATCTAGGGTTTACCTGATTGTTCATCAACTTCAATCACAAGCAAATTGTATCGAGTAGATCCTCAGTCCAATACTTGCAATGGTCCTTGCACAACTGCAACAACATTGTTTATAGCTTCAATGAATCTCCACTGTCCGCGCATTTGCAACTGTTGCCATTCAAATATGACAATTAGACAGTTCTGCACTTTGCAATAGAATTTACTATTGCTGTAGGGCATTTGAGATTCACAGTTTGGAAATGCGCTACACAGTGTATCATCAAGCTTGTTCCAAAAAGCAGTTCATCAATCAAACAAAACACATTGCTACCACTACAGACTGCACAAGCATTTTTCAGAACCTGCTAGTTCCAAGTCATATGAGACACAATGATGACAGCAGTCAGCTTGCAAAGCATATGCACTGCTGTTGTGCAAACACAGTCTTGTCTCTAGTGTGCCATGTGAAGGATTTCTGTGTTGCGCCTCCACAGCTCCATTGCACCAAACCAGAAAATCGCTGCAAGCAGTGCCAATGCAACTCCACCACGTTGCACCTGGCTCAAAGGAAGCTGACTGAACCTGTAGCATCCTCAAGACAGTTAGCCCTGTTCAAAGTCCATTTTGCAGACTGCAAACATTAGTATCTTAACTAATCGACTTTCAGATTACTTGACAATGGTTTGAAGCACAAAATCAAAGAGGAAGAAGAGTCATGAGCGAAACTTTGGTGTACTGCAGCAGCTAGCGTGCTGGCCAGAATGAGATGACTGCATTAGCATCAGTGTTTGTGCGAACGGCTGTTTCATGAGCAAGCTTTTGTACCTGTACATTGACTTGGGCCAGACCAGACTTCCATCAGCAGAGCCTGTCAAGAGGTCAATGCATGGTGGCAAGGCCTGACCGCTGTCTCTGCAGGGAACGTCATCTGCAAGAATGGCCTGAACACCCCCCTCTATCCTAGCACCATCTTGGATGGCAAAACTACTCTCTGCGTGAGCATCCTCTGATGCATCATCACTGTGATCCTGCTTGGTGGTCTGGATGTCTATCTCATTGCATGACACACCAATGGATGCTTGCAGGACCTCAGCCTTGGCAACCAGGGATGTTGCTTCCTGCAAAGCACCATGCCAAGCTGCCCTGCGCTTGCCGAACCAGAGCATGCATCTGCAATGATTTGACCACAACTTGGAAAGCATGTTGCCGTAAGTGCTATACCTTGTAAAGGTCATCCAAGCAAGTGCTATGTAACCCCTCCAATGACCTATCCTGTCATGTGTTTTTGCATAACCACAGGACGTCTTTCATCATACAGCAACAATGCTAATGACACTGCAAAGACAACAGTGAAACTGTAACAACCAACCATGTGTTAGTGACAGCCCAGCAATCTTGACAGTGGTCCGCCATGTAGTGGAGGCACAGCAGATGCACAGGCAGCAAGCTTGTAGGTGGACGGACCAGGTCTATGATCCTTGTTCTGAGGTCAGAAAAGCACTGTACAACCCAGTTCTCCATCTTCTCATTCATCAAGTCCAACCGGCTTTGGACTTCTGCCTGCTGCTGCTGCAGAATCTGCTCCAGCTGTTTCTGGTCCACCAGCGCATCTAGTACAGAAAAGGTGCTTTAGCAAGTCTTGAAGGAGACAATACAAAGAAACAGTGTGTTGCAAAACTATATTTTGCTAATTTGCACCAATTGCAGCCTAAGCTACCAAAAACGGGCATACAAAAGCAGTGCCATTGCTTGCCAGTTATCAAGACCTAATGTCAAGTAGTCTCAGCGTCTTTAGCTTATCCCAAAGCTCACAGGTACAAGACAGCTGACACCTGCTTGCAGGTGGGGAACCTGCTGCAGCAGAGCGTGACTTTGAGCATGCTGCAAAGTCAGACCCTCAGAGTCAAGCATGATAAATGCTCTTGACTGCACATGAGTGCTGCAGAGCCAAAGTTCCACTGCAGTGTCAAGGTGACAACAGCATGGCAGCCTGCTTGAGCTGTGCAGCTCACAGGCCTCCTGGTCCAACACGGCAGTTTGCTCAATACACAGAGGGTGTAGTCAACCAAACCTGCCAGCTGATCCTCTAACTCCTCCTTGACAACCACAGCCATTGAGTTGCCATTAGCACTCTGCCGCTCAAAGGAATCCTCTCTTGGAGGGGAGCCATAGAGCTCATCCTCGTCCTCTTCTCTTGCTGCACAACATGCAGACGCATCATTCAGATGAGCTGACAAAATCATTCACAGGATGCAATGCATGAGTGCTCGTCATGTTTTGTGCAAGGCACAGCAGATGTGCTAGGCCTGCAGTGGAATGATGGAAGCAGATCAACCAGGCAACCACCAGCATTGAGTCTGAGCAATGCAGCAACCTGGATCCCTCATTGACTGGAACACAATATGTACAAAAGCAAAATCTCAAGCCCTCACAAGTGGCCTTTGAATTAGTGTGCTGGGGAAGCGCACCACGTTTGCAGTAATACAGGTGCAACAATGATGAGACTGTAAGAATGTGATGCACTGCGTCTTTACTTTGAGCTGGGTGCAGAAGCAAAGCAGAGCACAGCTCAGTCCACAGAGAAGCAGATACAGTGACATCATATTCTTTGACAACATCGTTAGTCATGCGTGAGCAACTCTGCTGTGATCAAAAGTAGCCTGAAAAGCTCCATTTGCAGCAAGCTCCTGACCCCTTACTTTGTTCCACAGCTGCATCAAGCTCCAGCTTCTCCTCCTGTTGTGCTCTGGCTGCTGCTTCATCCAGGATGGCAGCCAGAGCTTCTTCCATGATGGTCCAGTCTTCAGGAGAGGGCAGCCTGTCCACTCTCCCCATCAATGCGTCCACTTGCCTATGACCAAGCAGCAACTGATGTCCCTGTTCTCGCCTGCTAGTGCAGTGTCATACGGCATGTACCTGAGGCTGGACAGCATGTCGGCACTGTGTATGCTGTGCTTCTGCAGATACTGACTACAGGAAGAAGGGAAAGGTGACTTTCCTGTCTAGGCGAGATGACAGGATGACACAGGATGATGTCCATATACTATACTCAAGGAGAAGGACAAGGTGACTTGCCTGTCTAGGCGAGAAATGACCTCTGCCAGGTCCTGCTCAATGTGGTGTACAATCTGCTCAGGGAAACTGGCTGTGTCCAGCTGCTTCTGAGACAACGCTGTTAGCTGCTCCTGCATCAAAGAAGATGAAGAAGATTATAAGCTTTGACAGCATTGACAGCAGACTCAAGTGACACGCTGTGGTTTGACAGCAACAACCACCAAGTTGATGAAGGCTTCCAATGGCCCTGCGCAAGATGTTGAAAACGATGGCTTGGAAGCAAGTAGCACGCTGCTATTGTGGACCTACCTGCATGCTGTCCAGCTGTGTCTGCACCTGCTGCTGGTGATGCAGGAAGCTTTGCTCCAGGGTTTCTACACGCTGCAATGTCCTAGCGTCAACTGCAAGTCACAAACCATAGTCAAACCTTGGCAGGCTCAGGCTCAATGGCCAGCAACCCAGGTAAGCATGTAAATTGCAAATTCAAGTCAGGTGCTGAGAAACCAAACAGTGCTTGGTTGCTGGCCAAAGATATGGATGCAGTGGCCTGCAAGCACAAGTGCAAGCAAGGAAATCTTTGAGACCTGGCGTTCCCGTGCAATGGCAGAGCGCATGACAAGACATATCTTCAATGCAACGCCATGCAACTGTGTTCCTTTTACACAGGTGCAAGAGTGTGGTCTCCTGGTGCAATGCTACCTGGATAAACTGGTAGGAAGGTCTCAGCCCACAAAGGCCGCAGAGTGCCAGCAGGAGCATCCTCCTGTGACAGCAGGCGACGTGCAGTGAGAGAGTGTACCTGCCATATGAGATCCAGGAGACTTTCTGGCACTGCTGGTTTCAGGCAGAGCATTCTCCTTGTCGTCAGGGTTGGGATACTGGGGGGACTTGGGGGGTGACAAGCGGCTTTCAGGCTTGGCCCACTGAGGGGACTTGGGGGCTGATAATTGGGGCTGTTGTGGGCTGTCAAAACCCTGCAGCCAGTGATGTAACCAGATGGCAAGCCAGACAGGGTAACGCTGCTCGATGGCGTGTATGCAAATGTCTGAGCAGAATGCTGCGGCAAATGACTGTGCGACAGCAATAACAAGCTTGGCGTACTGGAGCCTGCACTGCCATATATGTTGGCTAGCATGAGGCAGCCAGGGCTGCTTTCTATGCTAAGTATAGTTTGAGTTATGTGACACATGTTTTGCTGTAAGCATCTGTGCTGAGGGACCAGCTCAGATGGCACAGGGAGAGATGGTGACAGTGATGTTTCTTACCTGAAAGACCAGGTCTTGCGGCATACGGTTGCTTGTCTTGGTCAACATTGATGTCAGTACAGGGGTGACAGCACTTGCAGCTTGTATGTGGGGGTTACTCACAGGTGCTGGCCTGAAAGGGGTACCACTCAAGGATTTGGCTGGCTCAGTCTGCAGTGCTGGCGCTGACAGCGGTGTGCGCTTGCCTTCCCTGTCCTGCGGTCGAATTATAACATTTAGGCTTCTTGTGCTTGTTTGCTGCACAGCTTTTCTGTGGCAGCATGTATCAGAATAGGGCAAGGCACCTCTGTGTCTGAGTCACTGTCAGATAGAAATTCGACTTGACGCCGCCTTGTGCTGCGCCTCATCAACGACTTGTATGACATAGCACAGGTTCCACAGCTTTTCCTGCCCCCCAACAGGCTTGTGTGCTATCAAACTGCACAAGTCAGGCAAACTTGAGCTCCTAAAGTACAGGTAAAGATGGCCGGGGTAATGGTATGTGCCTATAAGACTCACCCGCTTGCTTCGTGCACGGAGAAGGGCAAATGTTAGTCCGAAGCGGCTCAAGCCGAGCCTTCTGCAAGCTGATCTTCAATATTTACACGGAGTAGGCGGTGGAGAGCAGGTCTGTCACTAGTTCCGGTTGATGGCATAAAGTATGCGCAGGCTTCTGAGATATTTGCTGCGCCTGATGGTCTCGTTTACACAAGCGTATGAACTTGCACAGTCAACTTGTGATTTTCAAATTTGCTTAATCCGTACGTCGTATACGCGCCACGTAATTCAGCGCGCAGAGCGTGGACTTAACCCTATTGACTAAAAGCTTTGATCTTGATGGAGTGCCATCACAAGCATCTGGTTCAGGGCCTATCTTTGTGGCCAAGTATGTAATATGCAAGGACTTGCCAGGTCAAAATGATCATAGGAAGAAGCAAAGTGAGCCGCCGCTGTGGCAACTCAGGCCCCTCATAAACTTGAGAGGGCCGCAATGGTGGCTGCAAGACTGAATCCAGGGGGTGCATTGACGCAAATTCAATCGCCACGTTCTGGACTGCCTGAAGGCTGAAGTCAAATACATCAGCAAACAAGGCCAGGACAGCGGCACAAGTGTCATTAATGAAGTGTTATTGTCAACTGTGCTGCAAAACAGGCGAAAGCAGCAACACCAAGTCGTAGTTCGTCAGAGATCTTGGCAATGTCACTGAAATTTCGTTTGATGGTTGAGTCGCAAACAAAGGCTGTCACTTTATGCAATCCAGAAATAAGCCAACTTCGCCAAATAAACCTCATTCCCACTGTGGGAATCTCGTTGATTAAGCGATTGGTTGATTTGGTTGATTGATTGATTTCGACTAGCCAGTTTCGCGGCACCTGTTCATCTTCGCTTTTGCTGATCAGTGTCAGCAGCGCTACCGCTTGACTGAGCCCTGAAACTTTGATCAGCGCACGCCTTCTGGGTTGCAGCCCAAACGCAGCAGCCGCTGGGACGTCAAGCGGCGAATCTGCTGCTTTGTGTCAGCTTAGCCAGCTAGAAGCACCCATTCATATTCTGTTCAGCGTTTGGTGTTGACTGGCAACGCTTGTGATTCTCCAAAGCACAAGAAAGCTTCCAACACTTCAGGTGCCTGCTACACTCGCTGAATAGATTCTGTTTGCAGCTGTGCAGTAAGGGCTTGCACTGCATGTAACAACTTCTCTGTCTCTGTGCAAGGCAAGTTTAGTCTTTCTCCAGATCACTTGCTATAAAAGGAGGGTTTATTGTTCTGCAGAGTATGGCAAGTGCAGCTGAAGCTGCAGAGGTCAGTAAGCAGCTGCTGACAGAGCCTGCTTCTGCCAGCTTGTCAGAACTGCCCTATGCTCCTAGCCTGAGCTTTGGTCAAGTACCCATCCAAGCAGAACAGTCACAGCCACTGCCCTCGCAGTCATCATACCTCCAGTTTGATGGCTTAGTGCAGAACTATCAGGCTTTGGCAGCAGACCTACAGCTGGGAAGTCTGGGCCGCCCAAGCAGCAGTGCTGCAGCATCCAGCACCATGCTGCAGCCACCTGAAGAAGCTCTGTCAGGTACCCAGCAAGCAATGCTAGCTGCGCAGCACGCTATGGCCACAGCACGCTACAGCGCCCCCTCCCATACCCTCATGCAGTACCCCATCGCAACCCCCAGCAACTTGGACCAATCAGAGGCAGAGCCAGGTCTAACCTTGACAGGAGAGCTTCAACAGGCAATCACTCATTTGAGTGGCTACCCAGCTGATGCCATCCCTGGCAATGGGGAGGTTCCCATGGACCCCAGCAGACCCCTGGCTCAAGAAGATGACCAGGCTTCAGTAGAGACACAGGATCTGAACACGTCCCCTGGCACCAAGAAAGGGCGTCTCAGGAGGAGCGTAAGGAAGAAGAGAGCACGAGAGGGAGGAGAGCAGACCAGCCGAAAGGCGCCCACGCCCATCACGCTTGCTGTCACGCCTGTGCTTGCAGCCATCACCCAAGCACAGCCCATCCAGTGCCTGGAGGGAGAGAATCAGGACTGTCCAGGTTTGCTACCACTGTGACACGTCATTTATGACAATGCATTGCACTGCTCAGATAGTGCAGCCCCTTTTGACTCATGTTACTTGGGTTGATTAGTACAGCTTTGCATGTGTACTGCAGCACAGCTGAGGCCTATCGTTTACATGCGCATTATGATCATGTGCACATGTCTGTCACCACACAGGACATATTGCATTCAAGTACATCTGTCCATTCTGTGTACTCAAATGTTGTGGTGATTTCCAGAGCTGATCATACAGTCCACTACGCCTGAGGACATCATGGAGACAGCCAAGAACTTTCTGATGGAGCAAACCAAGCAGGGCAGCCCCAAGGGCCGCAAGACCCGGCCTCAGGAAGCCCTTGCTAAGGTCAGATGACTGTCAGCCCCCTGTTTCCCATTGATGACTTATGCTTGACACATGCTTGACTCATGCTGGACTTGTGCTTGACTCACGCTTGACTTCCGCGGCCCATCTGAGTTGATTGCACTGATACCCAGGTGATGTGCTGTCATTGCATGCATGTAAGATCCACAAAACAGCTTCTACCAAGAGCCCGGGGCTGAGACGCTTTACTTTACAAATGTTGTTCACTGCTCCTCAGGACTTCTCAAGACCAAATATTCACTATAGAATAGACGGTATCTGAAGCAGTGACGTTTATGCATTCCCAGGAGCTGCACGTTCATCTGTTGTATGGCTGCAGGTGCTTGGATTGCCCATTGTGTTGGCAGTGTTGGCTCAGTATCCCATAGCGAAGGCTGCAAGGGAACTTGGGGTGGGGGAGACCTGCCTGAAGAGCGCATGCAGGCAGGCCAACATCAAGCGCTGGCCGCACCGAGCCATGCAGAGCGTCGCCAAGCTGTCCATTGACAACCAGTATTCTGGGGTGAGACCTGAGCTTGAGAATTTGCATCAGAAGAGTCAGCTTCTCTTCCATTTGCTGAAGACAATGTTGTCATGTGTTGGTGGGTTGTCCTTCAAGTCTGGCCTCAAACAAAGCAGCTGACTTGCAGCACTCAGACTCCAAGCTACATGTCGATTTTTCTGGCTGTCTATTGGTGTGGATAGTCAATTTGGTGTGTCACCATGTGCTAAGTTGCTCAAACATGGTCATCAGTAGCTATCATTGTGGCAGGTTTGCAAAGAAGAGGCTGACCGCATGCGTCTGGGCTTGCCGTTATCCGGAGAGTTTCGTAAGACTCGTCAAAAGAAATACAAGGAGAAGCATGAGCAGGGGCGCATAGCTGCAGCTGGTCTGTGTTTGCTAAGAGGTGAAAATGGTACTCCGGAAGGCGATGAAGTTGGTGCTGAGCTGTCAGAGCAGCAGCTGACTGATCAGCAAGTAGACCAACAAGTCCAGCAGCAGCCTGATCCAGCAGCGCCTGATGCTGCATTGCCTGTGATCGAAATGCCAGCAGTGGAGGTGATAGGACAAGCTGTACCGGAGGTGCCAGTGACACAGGCAGAAGCAGCTGTAGAGCAGTAGTGTCAACAACAGTGCCTGATAGTCCTGTTGTTGGTGACTCTGGAGGATTGCAGTACCAGGGACAGAGAGAGAGGTTGCAATGCTCGAGCCAGACCAAAAGTCTCATCACCTGTAAATACTGATCACCACACCGCATGTTCGCGGAGAGTTGTAACGCCAGAGGTACGTCAGGAAGCAACTTAGATCAATGCAATGTCGTTGTCCGTCCAGGGCTGCTGCTGAGAAGACGGCGGTGTAATGCTAACGCCGAAGCAAAGTATCTTACGCTTGTACGACTTCACGCATTGATGGCATGCTCACTCCCTATCTAAGGCGCCAAAAGTAGCTGTCATGCCCTTGGCTACGGAGTAAGACGTGTTGCTCACGGCTGTGCGTCACTCGTCTACTTGATCAATACTGAAATGTGTGTTGCAGATGGGCGTTGGGTTTCTCGCGGGGCTCCTTGCTGTACTCTGCAGCTGAGACCCTTGTATCTGTGTGCGGAAACTGCCTTTCCTTTCACGACCAGCAGACTGCCAAGCAGGTGTGAATTGTTACGTCATGCTGCAATGTTGAGCATATGCTGCTGCCCTTTTGCTAAGGTGATAACCAAGCAGCAACTTGCAGCATCTACTGACTGGAGCTGCCAGGGGGATTGAGTGTTTTGCTGTCACTAGAGCTCACAACCTAGTTGCTTATGCTGAGAAGGTAAGCGTGTGTGTACTCCTGGCTCAGAGATACAAAGTCACTGTGCACCCCATCTAACAATCATCATGTCAAGCAGGGGCTAGCTCCTCAACTGCATATTCACAGCACCACTGATCTGAGCCTCCTGCAAAAGATCAGTTGGGGTACACAAGCAGGCTATGTTGCAATTGCCTTCTCTGGAGATGGGAAACGGCTTGCGGCAATTGAGCAAGAACAAAACAGTCGACTTGTGGTGTGGGGCTGGGAAGAGGTACAAGACATGCAGCCACCTGCTTGCTATTTCCTTACACGCTTCCCCTGAAAGACATTCCATTTTTGCCTCTCATTCTCTGCAACTACTGCCATGACTTGTGTTCACTCACAGCACAGTTTGACTGCCATTTCTTGGTGCAGAGCACACAGCTTTTTACTGGCGAGTCAGAACATGCAGTCAGTCAGCTCAGCTTTCACCCCTCTGATCCCGATCTGCTCTGCACTCTTGGTGAAAGTGGCTTGTCCTTGTGGCATGTTGACAAACATGCCGGTCAGAGTCAGCTGCAGCAGGTTCCTGTGCAAATATCAGGTGGGTCCAAAATTAGAGCAGTCTTTTGCCGAGAGCATGCGGTGCATGACTCAATCATCATGGTGCCATACAGCATCAGGGTGTGCCATCTCCCTGTATATTGCGCTAGGGCAAAATATACACACAGCACAGCACAGCACAGCACAGCACAGCACAGCATGGCAAAGGCCTGCTCAGCACAACCTAGCATAGCTCTGTACAGCTGTCCCACTGCAGCATGACATGTCACTAAAACAAGCAAAAACAGA
>JAABUO010005794.1_pt1 | contig 14293 bp, 20 predicted proteins | sample 5559291 | NCBI WGS metagenome assembly JAABUO01 (sample SAMN10711878, study PRJNA513372) | rock metagenome | isolation source: Antarctica rocks | place: Antarctica: Victoria Land, Finger Mt sud | reverse complement strand
CGGCGCGCCGCCGCTGGCTCTGGACCGGCCGGTGGGCGCGGCCGAGCTGCGCGCCGCCAAGCGCGCGTTCATGCGCATGGCCACGCAGGGCGGCTGCGGCGTGCGCATAACCGGCCGCGCGACTGCCACGCGCAGCTTCGCAGACTACCTGCGCGGCCACCTCGAGGGCTGATCTGAGGGAGCGCATGGAGCCTGTTTCGATCAGCATGTGTTAGGGCTGTCAGTTCAGTAAAAAAGAAAGGGCCTGTCTGCCTTTTGTCTGCGGAGTTGCATGTGGCGGCTCGTGGGTGGTTATGCACAGGCCGCAGCCGCCCTGTGCGGCCACCTACAAGGCTGTTATCAGCCTCTAGATGAGTCTGGAAGCGTACAGCAGGACTGTGTGTCCTGGACATCTGCCAAGCACATGTGCCAAGAGTAAATTGCTCAATGCGCCTACCGCTTGCCATTGTTATGAGTGACGTGCTCTTTAGCTCAAGGTGAAAACGCATGTTGAAGCAGTGTCCACAATCTTCGTGATGCGGAGAGCGGCCCTTGGCATACCTCCAGGCCCTCTTACACCAACCACGTAGGAGCCGCTTCACCGCACAACTCTGTGCAGCACGCAATACATAGGGATGTGCGCATGCTGTCCTATCGTTCCGTTTCGGTGCAACGGCGCAGCTTCACAAACATCCCAGAGCTTGTCTTTCTAGCGCCGCCCACGCGGTGGTGCCAGAGGAGGCCGCCTTCCGCCGCGCCGCCCGCACAACGGTCTTCCTTCTCACGCCCAGTCGGCCTGCTAATGTTCAGCCAACACCCACCCTACCCACCTTCCTCTCTCTGAAGCATGCCGTTACCCTGATATGCCATTCCCACCGGCCCGCAGCTCCCAAGCCCAGCCGGCCTATTGATCTTCAGCCAACACCCACATCACCCACGTTTCCCTCTGTGAAGCACGCCGCCATCCTAATATGCCCTTCCCAACGGTCCCATCGGCCTGCAGGTCCCATGTCACAGCAGCACCTGCCTCACTGCCTCGCCCAGTCCCCATGACAGATGGAGGTCCCTGCTTGGCCCCCCAGCGACAGCGCCCCAGCTCCGCTGACTCGCGGCACTGGCCATTGCAGGGGCTGCAATACACGTGCCAGGCATGGCACGCCTGCGTTCCCCAGAGCAGCGCCCACGTTTGGCCCAGGCCACAAAGCAAGGCATGCCATTACTCACCAAGTCCATGATGCCTGCTACACGCGCACCGCAGCTAGAAAGTTGGCCTTGTGCCTTTGCACGCCCCTTAACCATGCCTGCTACCAGGTGAGGCAAACATGCTCAACACAATGCGGAACAGAGCAGCCACGACCAAAGCCTCCACACCATCCCCTTGCCCACCAGCCCCAAACGCACTGCATGCCGCACATGGCCGCACACCTCAGGGTGCCAGCCCTGCCGAGCGGCAGCGAGGTGCAAATGTGCATGTTTTGGTCCCTGCACATGCAGGCAAATGTCGCCAGCCTAACCCCGCGCGCCAGCAGCAGATCTTTAAACTCTCTGCGCTGGCGCTTCTCCCGGCTGCCGCAGGACCCACGCGTGCCCAGTCCGGGACCCACCGGCGCGCTTCAGCCAGCCCCTTTGAAAACAGGGCGGCGTGTCTGGCGCCGCGCGCAACAGGACGGCACCGCGCAGCTGACAAGCGCTCAGCCAGGCGGCTGTGGCCGCAGGTCGCAGCACTACGCTACACAGAAGCTGCATGGCTGAATACAACGGGCGTGGGACGCCCAGGGCCCCGGCCGTGTGCGCTCAGCATGCACACGGGCACAGTCTTTGGGGTAGCATTTCTGACAAAACTCGTCGACCAGTCCCTTTCTGCTTCTTCGCACCAACACCAACGCAATGGGCCATGAAACAGCCACAGCCCGATGAAGCACCTCAGTGCAAGGCAGATGCTATATGCAGCTACAAACAGGCCCGCGCACACGCTAGCAGCACAGCATGGCCGCGCAAGCGTCCCGGCCGTGCCGCTCTTGCACTTGGCGCTCCTTGCAAGTGCGCGAGCCTGTGCTTGAGCGCGCAGCTTCACAGGCGCCAGGCAGAAAACACGCTGCGCATGAGCGACCGCAACCCTAATACCTACCCCGCCCTTCTCCCACCACCTGCACCTAGTACAGGTGCAGGTCTACCGCGTCGACGCGCAGGCGCTCCGGCTGCGTTGCGCCGCAGGCGGCGCCAGCAGGCCGGCTGTCGGCTGGGGCAGGCGGTCGGGCGCCGGCGCCAGATAAAAGCCCGGTCCGGCCCACAGTGCGGGCGCGGCCGCGCCGCGCTTGCTCGCTGTGACCCTGTCGGCGCACTGTGCAGGGGCGCCTGCAGCGCGCGGCACAGACGGGCCACACTGGTCGCGGCTGCCGGCTTCCAGCGCCGCTGAAGCTGTTGCTGGGGCTGCCGCTGCACTGGGCCGCACGGCAGCTGCACCGCAGCGGTCCTCACGCAGCGGCAGCTGCACCGCGGCTGGTGCGCTGGCAGCGTGCGCAGGCCCTGCGCCGCGCGCGGCGACTGGTCCCGCGTCCGGCGCAGGCTCACGTTCGTTGGCGCTGCTCTCCGCACTGCCGGCGGCCGCGGCCTTGCCGGAGCGACTGCGCCGCCGCCGCGCGCGCGCCGGCGGCGCCGGCGCGGCCGCTGGCGCGCCCGCCTCGCGTCCTGCTTGCTCATGCCCGTGCCCGGGCGCAGCTCGCGCGCCAGGTCGTGCTCCGCGCGGCGCGGCGCTGGTGGGGCCGCGGCCCTCGTCAGAAGCGCCGGGGCCAGGGCTCCTCACTTGCGCCAGACCAGCCTGGCACGGCAGCTCGGCGCCGCCCTCATCATCAGCCGCGCTTGCGCCCGGCTTTGCGGGACGCGCTCTGCGCCTGCGTTTGCCGGCGCGCCCCGCGTCAGTGGCACCTGCAGTTAGGGCTCCTCACCAAAAAGAATACGCCAGCCTCGGGGCACATAAGCGAGGCGCCGCGCCTGCTGCTCCTGGCGTGCTTGGGCTGTGGATGCGCCGCACCCGCCGCACTGGGCGGCGAGCTCGCTGCGCTGACGGGGTGCGACATCGCGCGCCAGGTCGCGCTCAACCTCCCACTGCAGCGTCTGTTTGTCCTAGGTCGCTGGCAGCAAGGCCTGCTGCCACACGGAAGAGTGCGGAGGCGTGCTAATGGCAGCTCTGGCGGTCTCGCGTCAAGGCTAAACCCCCCTTACCCTCGGGTGCGCAGGTTCAAGCTGGACTGCAGAGCACACGGGAGGCCTCTGACCTTTGGACTCCAGACACGGCTGGCTCCTTATCAGAGAGCTGTAATGGCGGGGCGCGGCTCGTATGGTACGCTGCCATCGCACGGTGACTTTGATGCGGATGATGGCGTGCCCGCCCCGCCCCCGCCAGTGAGCACAATCGCGCGCCGGCGGCCCACGCCGGACGACAATGCGGCAGCGCCCGACGGTCACCACTTCATCTCGACAGCGCAGTCGACCGAGGGGCTGGGCATCCAGTCGCCAACTTCCGGCGCTTTTGGCGCTGCGCTGCACAGCCAGAGGGAGGGAGGGAAGCCCGGCAATATGGCGGACACACTGCAAGGTGCGGGTCCAGCATGCAGCATTGACCGCGCAATCCAGTCCCTTTGCAGCATGCGCGCCCCAGAGCCCAGCCTCCAACTTGGCAGACCTGATGACAGTCACTGTTGATACGCTAAGCAGTACGGAGTCCAAGCCTGGCGGAGCTTGCCTTCAGGCCAGGATGGTACACTGCAAACACCGTAGGACACACCTAGGCACCCCCCTTCCCCAGTGCTCTTGCACAGCTGGCACCTGGTTGCTTGTCCCAGTTTGACAGGCGTGTGCTCTCCGACCGCGCAAATGCTCAGCGTCACTCGCGCAATGCATTGTACTCTGCTGTGTTTGAACGTCGTCTGGCGCCGCGCATGGAAAGCAGTGCGCCTCACCATCTACACACTGCTGCGCAGCCATCAAGACGCGCGCCGGCATCGTGGCCAGCTATGCGGCAAACGTGGTCCGCGAGAAGACCGCCGACCTCAAGCAGCACGACTGGAGCAGGGACCTGTCGACTATCAAGGGGTGAGCTCAGAGTCAGAGCCGCTCTTCTCCCCGGCGACACTTTACCAGCCAGGTCCACCGCAGCGCTTCTCCTTGTTGCGGAGTTGGTAGCAGGGTGTGCAAGCAACAGCTGCTCCCTCGCTCAGAGCCTTTCTAATTCTTTCTGTCCTTGGGTGTCATTGAGATCAGCGCCCGCGTGCTGTATGGGTAGGCATACATGCCCCACATGCCCCGCACTGACACACCTGACCTGCTTAGGCTCAGGTCTTGTTCCACAGCATGCACTGGTTTGGACGGTGCCGCTTCCCTCTCCCGCTCACCCTCGTGCTCACTCGTACCCGCTCGAATGCAAGCCTCTGCATCCCCATGGCACCTGCACGCACACAAAGTAGCACACGCCTGGCACCCTGCTGCGCGGCGGGCGACCGGGGCGCTGCCGCGACCCATAAGAGCCGCGCCTCCGCGGCGCCGCGGCGGCCCTCCGGTCCTCGCTCCCCCGCTGCGGGGCATCATTCCCCACACGCGCCGCGGCGCGGCAGGGCCGCCGAGCGCGTGTCGACTGCGGCCGGCGCGGGCCTGCGCCAGGCCGCCGACGGCCTGGGCCGCCGCATCGCGGGCGGCCCGCTGTCCAGCATCTGCCGCGGCGAGTCGCTCGCGCGGCCCTGCCCGCGCGTGCTGCTCGTCAGCGGCGCCTACCTGGCCGCGGGCGGCCTGGACGCGCCCGGCCTGTTCCGCGAGGACGCGCCCGCCGAGCTGGTGCACTACCTGGCCGGCGCGTTCGACGAGGGTGCGCGCCAGCCTTGATCCTCCTCCGGAGCCCTGAACAGGTCATGTGAGACTGAGCTGGTGCACTGCCTGGCCGGCGCGTTCGACGAGGGTGCGCACCAGCCTTGTTCTTGCCGTCAAGCGCTATGGTCAAATGCCGCGGACCTGCTGCTGGTGCTAGACCCTGACAGGGGCTTTGATGCTCTTTGGCATTGGAATGACTGGCGTGTCGATTCTCACGCGGTGTACCATGCGGCAGGCCACGGCGCGGTGCTGCCGCCGGCGGGCACGTCGCCGCACGTGGTGGCCGGCGCGCTGAAGCTGTTCCTGCTCACGCTGCCGGAGCCGCTGCTGACGTACAAGTGCGCGCCCGCGCCGCCGCCGCCGGCCCCTGCCAGGCCGCGCTCCGCACGCCGGGCGTGAAAGTGCACACGCCTGCTGCCGTGACGCGTGTCCTGACCGTGCTGCCGGAAGCACTGCCCGTCATCCGAGCGTGCTGACGGCGCGCTGACGGGCCCGACTGCCGGCGCATGACGCCCAGCGTGCCTTGCCAGCCTGCCGGCCCGTGTGCACCCAAAGCGCCCGGCAAAGGTGTCCTTCCCCCCCTGCAGCGCCTCGCGGCCCGTTCGCCCAGGCATTCCGCTTCGCTCTGTGTCTCCCCATCTTGACAGCCCGCGCAATGCGAGGTCTCAGTCCGTCTTGTGCTTGACGTGCGGGTCCGCCTCTGCCTGGCAGAGCGGTGAGGCTGTCCGACCCACGCGCGCGCGCGTGCTGTGCACAGGCTGCTGCCGGACATCATCAAAGCGGGCGAGGAGGCGCCCCGGCGCGCGGCGGGCCTGGTGCAGCAGCTGCCGCCCGCCAACCTGTCCACGCTGCAGGTGGGCGCTTGCTCATTCGTGGTGGTTTTGGTTGCTCTGTGTGGGCGCCTTGACGGCCAGCCTGGCGCAGGAAGGTGCGCCTGTCAATCTGTCAGGGCTGGCATTGCGCGCTGTGTCCAGACAGGGCTCTATGGCTTCTTATCCTGTTGCTGGGCTTCTTTGGCTTGGATGATGCAGTGTCGGCGCTGCCTACTCATGCATGTTCAGGCCTGGACTTACAAGCGCGCCAGAACCGAGAAGAGCCCAAACTAGCGGTTGTAATGCTGCGCGCCGCTCCTGCCGGTGTAGCTCTGAGCTGAGCGCTCGGGCAGGCGGCGGCCGATACTTGAGCAGAGCTTCTACCTCCCTGCGGGCCTGCGTATGGGCGTGGTGTTGATTGTGGCTGGCCTGCCCAGCACAGAGGGGTAGGGTAGGTTTAGCATCACGGCCGCGCCGGCAGGTCCTGCTGGACCTGCTGCACCGGGTGGCCACGCGGTCGAGTGTGAACGGCATGGACGCGGCCGCGCTGGCCGACGCGCTCGCGCCCTGCCTCGCCTGGCAACCGCCGCCGCCGCGCAAGGCGCGCGCCCGCACGGCGGTGGCGCGGCTGGGCGTGTGGGCCCCTGCCTGTATTCTTTGCCTGTTATATGTCTTTAGTTGCAGCGGAGTGCTGCCGTAAGGCGTATCAGTCATGGTGGAGAACGCTTGATGGGTTACGAGGATCCGAGGGCTGCTCTTTGGACCTCCTTACACCCTATCTTGAGTGCGAGGGGCATGCTGTACCAGAGTCATGCCGGCAACCAAGCAGAACGCTCGCGGTTCACATCTGTCAGGCACGCTCGCCTGAGCTCGCACGAGGTTTGCGCAGGGCTACACGATGGTGGAGGGCTCGCCGCGGTGGCGCCGCGGCACCGCCGCGCAGGAGGCCGCGTTTGCGGCGGCCGAGGCGGCGGTCGCCGCAGCGGAATCGCCTACCGCCCTCGCGGACCGGTCCGAGCTCGACGCTCGCCAGGTGCGCGCGCGCGGCAGGAGGCCGGCCCTGCTTGCGCGCCGGTCCCACTGTCCTGCTCCCTCGTTGCCAGGGAACCGCCGCGGTCCTGCGCAAGTCGCCTGCACAGACACGCTCGTGTGGTGCTCAACGCAGCAGCCCGCCATGCGAAATTTGTCCTCTCGGATGCGCCGTGGTGCAGAGCACAGTTCATGCCTGGGTGCCGCGGCAGAAAGGCAGTCCGGCGGAAATCAGCAAGACCATGCTGAGTGCTTTGCTTCAGAGCACATGCGCCCAACTGCAGCGGCGTTTTTCTCGTCTGACAGCGCCGGCGCTCGCGCGGCGCAGCTGCGCGCCGTCGCGGCGGTGCTGGCTGCGATGATCTCGGCCTACCGCGGCCCCGGCGAGGGCGACAGCAGCCCCCTGTACTCGCTGCACCCAGGCGTGCTCGGCAGCGCCGGCCTCGCCGCCGCCGAGCATGGCGACGACGCAGGCGCCGGCGATGGCGCGGGCGGCGGGGGCGGCGCGGGCGGCCGGAGCGAGCGCGAGCGCCCTGCGGCCGGGCACCATGTCGCGGACGCTCCCACCTTGCTGTAGCGCACCGGCGGGGAAGCGTGCCCCGCTGCGCGGCGTGTGAGCAGGTGCGGCGGCGGCCGCACAGGGCGTTGCTGAGGCGCGCGGCCGCGTGCGCGTTGTCGTGAGCGGCGGCACAGGCCTGGCAGCGGGGGCAACACTGCAGCAGGACATGGCACTGAAGACATACGCACTTTGTGTCGCGTTGCTTGAGGAGCTGGTAGCGAGTGGAGTCCTTGCCCAATGCTACGCTGTGTGCCCTGGCAGAGCATGGCATGCATATCCATGTGCTCCTCCCCGGAAGGAAGCGTGTTTGGGAAGCACGGGCGCTTGTGTGTTGGACAAATCGAACCATTGTGGCTGTACAGCAGCTGGTGATAGCCTTCTGTTATTGCAGTGTTCAACCCGCTGCGGTGCACTTCACCCGCTGCTTGAGGGCTGGGCAGTGTGTCTACTGCACTGCTGGTGGGCCGGGAGGCGCTGCTTTGCAAGCACCGTTCGGAGAGAAGCGAGCGAGGCTTCACGCTTGCCTGACTTCAGAGCGGATTAGCGGCAAAAAGTAGAGCTGAGGTCGCCAGCGTACCAGACGTGCCTGCGTTTGCATGAGGCTCCTGTCGAGCTTCTGCTAAGGCGGACGGACTTTGTGTGTGCTAATTCGCCCGCATGCAGTCTGTTTGTGAAGAGCAGATTAGGAGCGCGGCTTGTATCCGCATGTAAGTCACTACATATACAAAGATATTTCATGCATGGTAAAGGTGTTCCTGCTGGGCAAGGAGTGACAGGTAAAATAATCAAGCCTACTGTAAATTTGAATTGATAAGGCCCCCCCCTTCTATTCTCGGTGAGAAGAGCTCCCCATGGACATGCCATAAAATAAAATGAGTCAACGGGCGCATAGCAGGCAGCAAAGCCCCCTTTGCTAGCCTCGCCTTTCTGTGCACTCTGTTGGAAGCTGAGCTATCTTGCCTCTCAAACAACAATCGGTGGAGGATCTGAGGAGCGTGGAAACGTTGGCGGCGCAGCTGCAGGCCTGCACAGTGCATCACAGGCAGCAACCAGAGCGTGACGCGCGAGCGTGCACAAGCCGCGAGCAGACAGCGGGATGGCCAGCTGGTTCAGCAGGCATGAGGCGCTGGACCAGGTCGTGCCCCCGAGCGGCTGGTGGGTACGGTTGAAGACCGGCTTGGGCCTGGAGGCGGAGGAAGTAGAGCCAACGCTGCTCAACTCCCTGGATGCAGCATCTACGCTTAACCGCACCCAGGTGCGCCTGCGCTTGCGCCCCGGTCAAGCTGAAACGCAGCGCCGAGGCAGAGGCTGAGGGCCGCGTGGGGCGTCCCAGCGGGTCTACGGCTTTGTTTTCTGCCTCGGCCTTTCCGTCGTCTTTGGACTCCTGGTAAACTCCGCGTCTGTGCACGCGCTGCTGGACACAGCCCAGTGCCGTGCAAAGACTCACGTCCTGGTCCGCATGCAGGCAACCTGGTTCTTCCTGAGCCCAACCCGGTGTGCCACAAGCTGACCTGTTTCGCCAGCCTCACGCCTGAACCAGCACCTATGGTAGTCATACCGAGCGCACTGACGCCCGGTGGCGCGCGCTCCCCAACTCCCAGGTTTGCGGTGTTGTACACGTTCTCCAACCTGCTCATGATCGCCAGGTGCACCCATCAACTTGCTGGAGCACTGCACTGCACTTGCAAGGCAGCAGCACTGACCGCCATGTGCTGGTGCAGCACAATGTTCCTGATGGGGCCGCTCAAGCAGCTGAAGAGCATGTTCGACAAAGGCAGAGTTGTAGCGACGCTGGTGTACCTAGCGGCCATGGCCCTGACTTTGATATCGGCAATATACGTGCGCGCCTGCGGCCCGGTGTCGCTGCTGCCTGCGCTCTGGTGTTGCTGCTCCGGTGCAGTCAAAGCTGTATCCTGACTGGCTGCCCAGCGCTCCTTGCACTGCTGGCTGAGAGGCGGCCGCCCCGTGTGCGCAGTTCCAAAGCTTCGTTCTCACTGTGATGTTCTTCATCGTCCAGCTTGGCGCAATGGTCTGGTACGCGTTGAGCTACATCCCCTTTGCGCGGGAGATGGCCATGCGGCTGTTTGGGAGCCTGACGTGAGAGTGCCTGGACCCCTGAACTGCACCCCAGCGCAAGTTTCTGCTGGCTAGCTAAGAGAGTGTGAGGACCATCACCAAATATGCACGACGGCTTGCTCTCCGAGGCAGGTTGCCCGTGCTGCGTTGCTGTGCGACAGCAGATAGCATGTCAGCAGCACTAGCGGTATGTGCTCAGGTGCCATGGCATGTCCACGACAGTGTCCGCACTGCTTTAATGCTGCAGGACAGGACCGGAAGTGTAATGAACGCATCTGTAAGCGCTTTTGTATGCTCCTTCGTGCATGTCAGAGTCTTACACGCCAGGCATTTGCATCCAACCAGCCATGTGGCTGAGCTCGGTGCCCCTTCATGGCAGCAAAGCCAGGCGGGTCCCAAGCAACCAATGCGACTGGAGTTCTGCACAAACCGCAAGCCTGGGCCAGATTCCAAGCGGCATGTAGGTTCACCACTGCGTGCTCCGTTGCATATGTGTGTAACCCCAGGCATGGCATAGCGCTCAAGTACACCATACGCACATTGCCTACCGCACACTTTAATCAGGAACAGTCCCTGCTGCGAGCCTATGCGAATACCCAAGAATGCGCGCGGCGCACCACCGTGCCCACTTGGCCGTCCGCAGGCGCACACACCATGTGCCACACGGCAGGCTCTCATCCTCCGGAACTGGCGCACAGCGCTCGACCCATGCCCCACAACATGCACCCCTGACAGACACCCTGCGGGTCACCGCGCGTCGCCGAAGCTGGCGGAGACGAGCCAGGACTCGTCGTCGGCCTGCGGCAGGGGCGCGCTCGCGCGCTTGCGCGCGGACGCCAGCTCCGCGCCGCGCGCCGCCAGCTCCTCGCTCAGCCGGTCGCGCTGCGCGGCGGCCTCGGCCAGCTCCCCGCGCGCCTGCGGGGACACCGCGCCAGGGCAGGAGGTCAGCGATGAGGCACAGGCTTGGGCGCTCCGTGCGTCGCCCTGCCCGGTGGCTGGCCGAGCCGCCGGGTGCCTGCAGGGTTGCTGACGGCCCCTGCATGTACGGTTGTAGGAGTGGCCGGGCCACAGTGCAGGCATGGCGACTGCCTGCCGGAGTGGGCAGGCTTGACGCACGACGTTGCGCACGTGCGCCTGACGCATGCGCGCTAGGTGTTCGCGCCTGCACGCCACAGCGGGCGCCGATCAAGAGACGTGGACGCGCCTGCTTCCCTGCAGGGCTTGCATCGCGACCAGGGTTCCGAGGGCTCACCTGACACAGGCGGGCCTCCAGCCGCGAGGCCCGGCGCTCCATGTCGGCGCAGCGCTCGTCGGCGCCCCCTGCCGCGCGTGCGCGTGCCTGCCGCGCGCGCAGCTGCGTTAGCAGACGGCCCAGGCTGCACCAGCCGCCAGGACGGGGCGCGCGGCGCGTGGCGCGCGCGGCGCCGCTGGTCGCCCGCCCGGGAGAGCTGCAGCATGCCCATCAGCATCAGCCAGTGATTCTTGGGCAGTTGCAGGTAAAACGCTGTCCAGAAGGGATAGTATGCTCCAAGTCTGTCACCAGGTCTCTCACGCATACAGGGAGCGCTGCCACGCCTCGCGCCTGCTGCAGGTCGGCCTCCATGCGGCGCCGCGCGTCCTCCGCAGCTGCGGCCGCGCGCTCCGCGGCGCGCGCGCGCGCCGCCTCGGCCGCCTCGCGCTCCTCGGCCGCCGCCAGCTCGGCTGACAGGTCGCCCAGCGCGGCCGCGTCGCGCTGCGTCTCCTCCGCGTCGGTGGCCTGTGCGGGGCGGCGCCTCAGGCGCGCATGCCTACGCCCCCGCCCCTGGGCCCTTGCTGGTTACGCGCTGCTGACGCAGTTGCCGCGCGCGGCCGGTGCTTCTGCTCGTTGGTCTGCGCGGTCTTGCTCAAGCGCCAGCTACAAATGTGCATTTGTGTGCTCTCCTGGCACAGCGGCAGCCATCGTCCGCGCTGGCAGCCCCGGCATGCGCAGCGCCGGAGCATGAGCAGCAGGGCAGCCAGGCAGGCCGCTGGGGGCCGGCCGGCCGGTCGGCGCGGGGCGCCCGGCGCGCCTGCATGAGCAGCTGGCGCTCCAGCTCGTCGGTCTGGCGCCGCTCCGCGGCCAGCGCGGCGCGCGCCTCGGCCAGCGTGGCGTCGCGCGCGCGCAGCTCCGCCGCCAGCCGCTCCAGCTCCTGCGCACGCCAGCGCCATCATATTTCGTTACCCTAATGCCCTATACCCGCCACTTCCCTCGCCCTCCTCGTTCGGCGTGAGCAGTGGGTGTGCGGGCGCGCGTCTGCTCCTCCGCCCTCGTGCCCAGCGCGGTAGGCGTGCGAGCACGCACGGATGCCCGACGCAGCCAAGGAACCCGGGCGCTCGGCGCCCCGGCCCCGAGGGCGACCCAGGGGCTGCCCGAAAGAGCTGACTTGCTGTGGGGGGGTGCTTCGGCCGCGGCCTCAGCGCTGCTGCGCACGCACCGGACCCACACGTCGCTAGATTCGCATGCGCCGGATCCGCGAGATTTAGAAAACTTTCACTCGACGATGGGGCGGGGGCGCCACCTGCTGCAGCTGGAAGGCGCTGCCGGCCATGCCGCGGTCGCGGCGCAGCGCGGCCTCCGCGGCCACGCCGCGCTGCTCCGCGGCGCGCAGGTCCGCGGCGCGCGCCGCGGCCTCCGCCTGCGCGGCCTGCGCGCGCGCGCGCGCGCGCTGAGCAGCGCGGCAGCCCGCCTGGAGCGCCCGGGGCCTACAGGCGCCCCGGTGCGCGGCGGCTTTGTTGTGAGAGATGCATGGGCAGCCCCCGCGCTGCAGCTGTGCTGGCTGCAGGCGGGAGGCCTGCGGGCATCGGCCGGGCTGTGGCAGGCCCAGGCCCGGAGAGCAAATTTCATGCATTGAAAGAGAGCGCGTGCTTGTTTGCGGAGTCCTGTGTGCAGCTGGGATGTGGGGCGCCCGCAAAAGAATGACAAAAATGTGGGACATAAAAAGGTTGCATGTGATCCAAATGATCCAAAGCAAACAGGTAATCCAAAGCGCAGTGCAAAACCCATGCGAGAGCTGCTCACCTGCAGCTGGCGCGCGAGGCCGTCCTCGGCCGCGCGCCGCTCCGCCACCTGCGCCTCCAGCGCGCGGATGGCCGCCGCCTGGCGCGCCGCCTCCGCGCGCGCGGCCGCGGCCGCTCCGGCTGCCGCCGCGGACGCGGCCGCCTGCCAGCGCAGGGGCGCGCTCACTGGCCTGCCAGCCGTGCGCGCGCAAGCGCGCAGGCGGCGTCCGGCTGCGTCGCACGCTCTCCAACAGGCACGTAAAAGGTGGGCCCTGCTGACCCCGTACACCTGGCAGGCCCTTGGCGTGACGCGGCGGCATGGTCCGCGCCTTTACATGAGAAGCTGGTCGCAGGCGCGCTGCTGCCTCTCTTGCGGCGGCGCCGAGGGCTACCCAGTGCCACTTTGATGCTTGCCAACAGACGGTAAGCCGGCGGGCGGGACGCGGGGCGGGCAGGCGCGGCACGCCGGCAACAGTATCGTGGGCAACCGCACCAGCTCCTCGGTGCGCGCAGCCAGCTGCGCGCGCAGCCCGGCGCGCTCCTCGCCGGCGGCCGCCAGCCGGCGCTCGGCCGCTGCGTGCGCAGCGGCGGCCTTGCTGGCGCGCGCCTCCGCGGCCTTCAGCGCGGCCTCCAGCTGCACCACGTGCGCCTGCGCGGCCGGCGGGAGAGCGGCGCTGGTGCACATGGGCGGGAGCAGGGTAGGGTAGGGTAGGATTTTGGACGCTGTCACTGCCGAATGCACATGTACGCTGCCAAGGCAGCCGTGCAGCGCTGGCAGGCAAGCAGGCAGCCATGCACCCTAACCCCTGCGGTGTGCAGCACGCGCCTCGAGCCACAGTGGCGTCTCCACATGGCTAATTCCCATTCTGCACGCGCGCTGTGACGTGCAGGTGGAGCGGCACGTGGCGCCCCTGCAGGCATGGCCCAACAAGGCCGCAAGGCACGGGCCAGCAGCGCAAGGTGACGCGTGAGCGCACCCGCTGGTCGGCGACACGGCGGTCCGCGGCGGCGGCTGCCTCCGCAGCATCCCTCTCCGCGGCCACGCGCTGCGCCGCCATGTCCCGGCCAAGCCCGGCGACCTCCGCCTGCACGGGGCAGCAGGCCTTGGGGCGTGCGACCCGCTGATGCACCCGGTGGCTACCCCATCGCCTGAGCAGTCCTGGCAGGCTGGACGAGGTTAGCAAAATGCAAGTCCTTGCCGGGATCGATCCCGCCTGTCGCTCGCATGGTGTCCGCCCCGGATGCAACCCGAGCGCGGCAAGGTCTGTACCCTAACCCCAATTTTAGCGCGCGCGCCGCTGGTGCACCTGCAGCCGCGCGCGCTCTGCCTCCAGCGCCGCGATGCGCTGCCGCGCGGCCTGCGCGCGCGATGGCGAGATGTCGTCGCGCGCGGCCGCCTCCAGCTGCGCGCGCGCGGCCGCCAGCGCCGACTCTGCCGCTGCCGCCTGCGCGAGCGCCGCGGCGCTGTCGATGGGAAAGCTCGATATTAGATAGCTGCAGCCGCCGCCGCCGACGCGCACGGCGCCGCGAGCGTCCTTGGGGCCCGCCGCGACGCATGAGTGGCGCAGCGCCAGGACGCGTGCCCGCCCTTAAACATGAAGCAAAGCAAGGAAGAGCAGTACCGCTCGCGCAAACGCCGCAATTTAAGCGCAGCGCGCAGCTCCGGCACCAGGGCCCAGCCTCTCCACTTGAGGGCTCCGGAACGGAGCTTGCTTTCACGTCGGGACACGCGCCGCAGGCGCCGCACCCGCTGCCGCAGCTCGGCCTCGCGCGCGCTGGCCGTGGCTAGGCCGGCCTCCGCGCGCTCGGCGCGCTGCGCGGCGGCGGCGACCGCCGACGCCGCGGCCGCCGCCGCGTCCTCGCGCCCGGCCAGCTCGATCTCCAGGCCCGCCAGGCGCGCCGCCTTGGGCCGCAGCGCCTCCGCCTGCACTCGGGGTTACGGTTAGGGTAGGGAGCGCCTCCC
>JAABUO010005792.1_pt1 | contig 14299 bp, 12 predicted proteins | sample 5559291 | NCBI WGS metagenome assembly JAABUO01 (sample SAMN10711878, study PRJNA513372) | rock metagenome | isolation source: Antarctica rocks | place: Antarctica: Victoria Land, Finger Mt sud | reverse complement strand
ACGACCGTCTCTCTGGCGCCAATCGGATGCCCTCCCTGGCCGCCCTCATCACCCAACGCGCGGCTGAGGCCCACGCCCCCGTGGCGCTCGCAGCGGCCTAGCCCCCCGACTTTTCGATAAGATACCCTCAGCAGATGAACAAGATATTTGGACATGGCGATTATATGGTTCATGCTTGTGTACGAGCATGCCTTGCCTATAACGCCGACATGAGGCACATGATAGTATGCTATCGCCTTGGCAATCAGCAAACGCACCTCATTCTCCGGAGCTAGGGTATCGGTTTCTTCATAAGCGAACGAGTTACTCCATTGGAATACGCCTGTGTATTGGTAGATGGGGCTGCCCATACCAACGAAGCTCCAACGCGAATCGCCCAAGCGGCTCATCTTGCTCACCGGCACGGCGGCCCACTCACTGATCGGCACGACGGAAAGATTGCGACAGACGGGGCTGTCGCCAGTTGTACGTTGCGGGTCGGTGTCCTTGAAGAAAAGCTCGCCGTCTGTGTCGACCCCATCACCGTCAGTAGTGGCAAGCGTACCTTGGTCGATGTCAGCGCGGTAATTTGGTTCGTGTTCGAGCCCACGTTCTTCGAGGGCATCTAGTGCTACATTCGCCGCCATGATTTGCACCCCTGGTATCTTCGCTAGCTATCGCACCACGCGGGTGAGCACCGGGAGGTGGACCAACCCTTCACGCGCTCGCCTCCATGCATCCGCGACCTGCCCTTGATCACGCCAGCGACCCAAGATGTCATACCACGTGACAAGCTCCTGGGGGTAGCCGCCCGACTCGTAGTCGACATGCGACAACGTCGGGGGACGCAACGCTTCCACGTCCAAGATGCGTCGCGCAATGAAAGGCAGCGACTCAGGGAAAAACATGGCCTTGTCACATTGTCCGCACTTGTTGAAACAACTGCATGGCTCGCCGGGTTTAATGTACTCTTCGTGGCCGGGCCATGTAGGCTGGAGGGCGTCGAGGCACGCAGCGACGAAGACATCGGCGTTGGGGGCTATGATCCGGACTATATCCGCCTCCGTCACACCTAAGTTCTGCGCCTGTGGTGGCCGACAAGTACGTCCGCGTGCTCGGAGCCAGCTCGTCTGACGATGTGATGGAGGTCCCCTGGAGCCGACACGACTCATTCCGCCCAGATTGGTGCGCGCTGTCTGCCTACTTAGTAGACGACGTCGCAGCGGCGCTATCGACTAACACAAACATCACAAGAGATATCGGCGCATCCCTCCCGCATGGAATGGCTAACGAACGGGGTGAATGGCCTATCAGCATGTTTGACGGCGGCGTGCTGACCCACGAGGAAACCGCATCTTTATGCGTTCGGCTGCATCTTAATCCACGTACTGCTGTGTCCCGCGAGTCGTTCAAAGAGCGTGAAGGTGATAGTGTGATGGCAGGCGCTGCATTTTACGTAGTAAAGCCAATGAACAATACTGGGGCGTGGCGTGCATACTGGCGCAAGCGTCATAGAACTAACCGTCTAGTTGCTGCATTTGCGGGACATCGTGCAAGCTGGCAAACGGATACCCTTCTCCTCTCGCCGCACTCGTACCCCGTCGATGTTATCCTTGCACCCGAGGAGGTCATTCCCACCCTGAAGCAGACAGTGTCAAATATATCTTGTCTCGTGTCTGCCGACGGGCAATGCTTGTCATCAGCCACAAAATCCCGGTAGCCGTTATTTCTATCACCCCTGATCCTCCTTGAGGATAACAATGATCGCATTATAGTGACCCGATGGGATGGAAAGTGGTTGATCGATACGGAGCATTCCTTCACCATCGACCTCCACACGGCCTTCGAATGCTTGCACAGCATGTGCAGGGGACATACGTACAACCGACGAGCCTGTCGATTCAGCACTGATCTGCTGACCATCGCGCGAAGATGTCGAGCTAGTCCGATTCACCTTTGCGTCCTGGATCAAGGATTGCATAACCACCCAAAAATACGGCATCTTATTCCGTGTGCCCCACACCCCGCCTGACGTGGCTTCCTTTTTGATATTGCCGCGTTCCCTAGTCCTCGCCCGCGCAACGTAGAGAAGATTGCCGTATTCCCCCTCAGTGAGACCGCTGGCGTCCCAGAGGTTGTAGGCTTGCGTACGACTACTAGCCGGCGCTTCATCGTGAAACTCCCGAGCAACCTCGCTGACGATATCTTCAATATATGATGACACAGCCTTCGAGCGAGTATCATCCCGACCACTACTCATACACACCTCCATCGACTTCGTCTTTACAATAGCACGCTTGTTCAATGAGGGTTGGCGGTTATCCGCGCACCATAGATGCTTGGATCAAAGGTGTTGCGCACCTATCGTCGGTAAAAACCTAACATGTATCGAAGGGGATCGGGCCGGATAGGCTCATGCTAAGGTCAGACAACGAGTGGAAAACCTGACACATATGCAGTTCCTCAGAAACCTGACACGTAGACGAGGATTCTGACACCGAGGGGGTGCCATCACGCACGATTTACTCACTCACGCGGTTCGTGTCAGACATCCCGTGGGCAGATAAAGGTTGGTTGCCACGTCGTGGTGCAAGAGAGCCTGACCGTCGGGGACTACTCCCTGTTTGGCGAGGGTGTCTCGATCCACGACGATAACCACGTCATCGGGCGCGGTCCCGAGCCCATCGCCTCGCGCGGGCTCGTCACGCGGCCCGTCGCGATCGGCCGCAACGTGTGGGTCGGGGCGAGGGCCGTCATCCTGCCCGGCGTCCACATCGGGGACAACGCCGTCGTCGGCGCCGGCGCCGTGGTCACGCGTGACGTGCCGCCCTACACCGTCGTCGCGGGTGTTCCCGCGCGCATTATAAAGGAGTTGTAAGCCATTGATGGCGCATCGCCGCTCGTTCGAGGAGACCGTGACCGCGGCGTTGGAGTTGGCGCGCGCTTTGCCGGAGGGACAACAACAGCGGGCTGTCGGCACATTGCTGGCGTTGGCGTATCATTATGTTGGACGGGAATCGTTCGACCGGTTGGTGGAGGAGCTCATGGCGACGAATGTGTTGGAGTCGGTGCTCGAGCGGAGTTTACGGCAGGGCCTGGAGCGAGGTATGGCACAAGGCTTGGAGCAGGGCAAAGCCCAAGCGAGGCGCGACGATATAATGAAGGTTGTGATTAGTCGCTTCGGTTCGCTGTCAGAGCCGCTGGCCGCGCGCGTCACCACGATCTCTGAGCCGGCCCATCTTGACACGTTGTTCGGCCTCTCGCTGTCGGCTCCCACACTCGAAGACTTTATTCAAGCCCTCGACTTGTCATAACAAGCGGCTTGATGCGTAGATCTATGTGTCGTCCTCGTTGGCGGCATTGGCTTCGGCGCGGCGTTTGGAGAGGTCGCTCGAGAGCTTCTGGACGACGCGCTGACCCTCGATGCGCGTAGACTGGCCGAGTGGGTGGCGGAACGCGCGCATAAAGAAGTCGTCGAGCTTCAGCAGCGCCTGCGCATCTGAGATCGCCGTCCCTTCTAGCTCAGCGATGGATGTAGCCAGCCGCTTGAGCTTGTCCAGCATGTCGGGCGGGATAGCGTCGTAGTCTGGCGGCGCGTCGTCGTCTAATTGTCGCGGCGCGGGGGACGGCGCGGTGTATGGCGTGACCGCGTCGAGTACGCGCGGCGCTGGCGTTTCAGTCGTCGCAGCGTCTTCCTCGTCGTCGTCGTCCATTTCCCCTCCACTGTCCTCGTCCTGGTCTGGAGATGGGCGCGTCGCCGGGACGGCCGGGGGCGTCCGGGGGGCGAACTTTATGCCGCCCATACCGCGTTGCAACCCTGGTATCGCCGCTATATCGACGGGTTCGTCAGGCTCATCAGCTGTGGCCGGCGCGGCCGGACGCGCCGCCGGTAGTTCCCGCTCCCCAGTCTTGCCGGCGCCGGCAACGTGGTAGGGGACGCCCAACTCTTCTTGCACGGCGTGCTCGAGGCCGGTCATCTCGCGTAGGGCGCGCGCCTTCGCGCGCAACTCGGCCAGCGTGGTGAGGAAGGGGCGCCACGCGGCGGGCGCGGAGGCCGGAGACGCCTCCCCGACGGCGCCGAAACCGCCGTCGCGCGTGCGCGCGATAGCCTGGACCACGGCGCTATGTCCGTTGCCCTCAGCTGGAGCCTGTACGACCTGTACCTCGACCGCGATCAGTCCCTCATCGCGGGCCAGCGACAGGAACTCATTGTAGGCGACCGCGTCGCTATCCGACGCTTCGGTATACATAATAGCGCTATATCCTCCCGCACACGATTACTTTCCGCATTTTACCATGAGGCCGGTGTCTTATCGACGAGATATCAGAGCGTGACGTTAGGCGCCGTAGGACCATATGAGCCATAGAACCATGTGCGGGGCCATGCTATGATGGGCGGTAGTATGGACAAGAATACCGCGCGCCCCATGGAGAGCATAGTGAGAACAGGCACGAACTACACGCGCTGGCTCTACGCGCTGGTCGTGTTGCTGACCATCATCGCTGGACTCTATCTGTCGGGGTGGATCTACGGCGTCCTGACCGCCACCGGCGATATCCTCACGCTGTATTTCACGGCGTGGCTGCTGCAATTCTTTTTCACACCCGTCGTCGACGCACTGGCGCGTCGCGGTGTCCCGCGCCTCGTCGGTGTCTCGTTTGTGTATATCGTCCTGACGCTGGCCATTGCCGCCGTGCTTGTATGGACAGTACCGGCCGCGTACGACCAGGGACGCTACGTGGTGAATCAACTGAGCGAGGGGAAGACCTATGGTTTCATCTCCAACATCACGACCGGTATCGAGAAGTTCCTGATCGCGCACAATGTGCCGCCGAAGGATATCAGCACGTTTACCAGCGATTGGAGCGTTAACCTGAAGAAAGGAGCGCCAAACGCGGGTAGGCAGCTGCAAAAGGTTATCCGCGCCCACGCCGACCCTAGTATCCTGGCTAGCAGCACCCCCGCGTTCCTCGACTTTATCAACACGGTCCAGGGCCTACTCATCAATGTCGTATTGGTGCTCATCCTGGCTTTTTATATGACGTTGGACGGGCACAAGCTCGTGCGCCGCGCCCTGTCCTATTTCCCGCCCTCCGTGAGCGAGATCATGCGGAGCGTGTACCTCATCATCAATCGCAAGTTCGGCGGTTACCTGCGCGGACAAATCATCCTGGCGGCGAGTTACGGCGCCTTGACCTATATCATCGCTATCGGCTTCGGATTGCAGTACGCTGTGTTAATTGCTGTCCTCGCGGCGGTCATGATGCTCATCCCGTATGTCGGGGCTATCGCGGCCGTCGCGTTTCCAATGGCCGGTTACGTGCTGACGTACGTCACGGCCCCCGTGTTTCCGGTCGGCAGCCTCGTGCTGCTGTTTGTCTTCCTGTTCGTGGCGCAGCATATCGTGCTTAACCTGCTGGCGCCGCGCGTCATGAGCAGCGCTGTGGGTATGCATCCCGTCCTGGTCATCCTTGGCCTGTTGCTTGGTACCAAGATAGCCGGGTTATGGGGCGCCATCTTCGGCGTGCCGATTTTCGGCGTGCTTCTTGATACCGCGGACCTCATCTACCGCCGCGTGATGGACCGGCGCTACGGCTTCCAGCCGCCCCTCACGGAGAGTATTGACAAAGACGACGATACCGATCCGTTGCACCGGCCGGCCACCGCTATGGGAGGACAAACGCGGGGCGAATCGACGGCGGAAGAGGCCGCGCGCGACGCCCATAAGGAGCAGGCCACGCTGCCGCGCGTGAGCGCGGCTCGTAGAAAGTAGAAAGTAGTAAGAGATACTTTCTACTTTCTACTTTCTACTCACATTCATGCTTCGACGGTCATCTCATCCACGACGTCGACGACGCCAGGGATGCGCGTGGCGATCTCGGCGGCGAGGTCGGTGTCGTCCAGGCTCTGCACACGGCCGCGCAGGTAGACAACGCCATCGACCGTGTAGACATGCAGGTTGAGGGTACTCGTCGCCGCGTCGGAGCCCAAAAGATCGCGCACGCGTTCGGTGATCTCATCGTCGCCCGGCGTCCCCGCGCGCTCCTCGTAGCCCTCGCTCGTCCCGGCGAAACCCTGCGCCACCTCGATCGTGTCGCGGCCACCGGGGACGACCGGCGGGTCCGTCGGCGCGATATAGGGCTCGGCATAATCCGCGGCGACCAGGGGGTCGTCCGTGACGTCGGTTCTGTCGTCGGAGTCTTCCAGGCCGAGCGTCCCCGTATCCTCCTCATCGATGCCGGCGCGGCTCGGGCGCAGGGGGTCTCGCGAATTGTCGTAGTCGACCATTAGTAGCTCTCCTCATCGTTATCGTTTGGGCTGTGGGCGGATAGGCGTCCGACGATTGGCCCAGGCGCTGCTGCCGATCGTCGGACGTTGTCTCGTGATAGCCACTCATACAAGATACGGCGCACGGCTGCATACATAGTCAGGGGCGCGTGTAGTAGGTGTAGTAGCACGTCGCGTTCCAGAGAGGTCGCGTTGTTTGTGGTGTCTATCCGTCGTTTGTCCCGGTCGCGGGCGTGTCCGGCCTGAGCGGTGGGGTCAGGGTCAGGGACACGCCGATGGTCCAGACGAGCGCGCCCGTCCAGCCGCCCAGCACATCGCTCGGATCGTCCGCGCCTAGGGCCACCCGCACGACGCCGACCAGCACGATCAGGGGTGCGGCCAGGGCGAGGAGCGACCAGCGCCGGCGCCACAGGAGGGCGCCGGGGGGCGTCGGGGAGGGGGCGGCCGCTTGCTCTCCCGTGGTCTCCCGTGTGATCCCCGCGTGCTCGACGCAGCGCAGGCAGAGAGACCGCTCACCGTCGGGACCCCGGACCACGTACGCGGTGTCGTCGAGGATCACATCGCCGTGGCGCAAGCTCGCTAGGGCCACGGGGTCGGAGCCGACGCGCGCGGGATCGAGGATGCGCGTGCCGCAGCGGTCGCACCGCACGGACTGGCCGGGCGCGTCGCGCGTCGCGATCGTGCGGACGAGGGTATAGGCGTGCGGATCGCGGACCATGGCCGGGCGGGGTCTCGTGGTGGGGTCTGGCGGCATGGATGGCTTGTCCTTCGGGTATCCCCCGATCGGGGGATACCCCTTCAGCATAGACGAGGGGCATGAACGCCGCGTGAAACGCGCCGGCGGACAGGGCGCGGGTGGGGCCGAGGGCCACACGCGCGCGCATCGCTCCCTCTCGTTCGCCCCGGCCCCCCTCGCGGGACACCGCATCACACAGCCCCACGCGCGAGCGCGTACACGATGTACGCGACGTAGAGGATCAGCAGAGCCACGCCGGTCCGCCGATGCAGGGACGGCTGCCGGAAGAGCAGGGTGACGAGGAGGGTCGCGGCCAGCAGGAGGGGCACGTCCACATGCGCGACGGTCGGGGCCACGGCCAGCCCGTGGCCGCCGGACAGGGCGGCCAGGCCCAGCACGAGCGTGAGCAGGAAGATGTTAGAGCCGGTGGCGTTGGCCGTGACGACGCCGCCCTGGCCGCGCAGCCCGCCGATCAGGCTGATCGCCTTGTCCGGCAGCGTCGTGCCGATCGACACGACGGTCGCGCCGATGGTGTACTCGGACAGGCCGATCCGCTGCGCGATGTGGATCGATCCCTGCACGATCAGCTCAGCCCCAACCGAGATGACGACGAGCCCCAGCACGAGGACGGCGATGGGGCGCAGCGCGGACTCGCCCACCGGCGCGTCGTCGTCATCATCGTCGTCCTCGGGGGGACGCAACCAGCCGCGCCGGATGACGACCAGGACCGAGGCGACGTAGACGACGAAGGCGGCGACCAGCGCGCCCCCTTCCGTCCGTGTGACGCGGCCGCCGAACGCGAAGAGGCAAGCCAGCACGGTCACGCCCAACATGACCAGGCCGTAGACGCGGGCGCTGCGGTCGAGCACGAGCGGCCGCTTACCGAGCAGGCCCAGGGGCATCGAGCCGATCAGGTTGGCCAGGCACGAGCCGACCACGTTGCCCACGGCGAGCGCGGGGTGGCCGCTCGCGAGGGCGAGCGCGACGACGATTAACTCCTCCCACTCGCCGCCGGCGGTGAGCAGGCCAACCACGCCCTCCGAGGCGCGCAGGCGCCGCGCGATGGCTCCGATCGCGCCCGTGAACCGCTCCGCGCCAGCTTCCAGCAGGACCAGGCCGACGACCAGCGCGGCCACGGATAGCGCGATGTCCATGGACAATCCTCCCTACTCCCCTGCGTCTTGGCCTTAATCCGCAGCCGTCGAGCCTTGCGGCGCGCGCCTTCGGGGCCACGCACGCGCACGTACGCGCGTTTATGGTTGGAGCGGCGCCTGGCCGATCAGCTGCTTGTAGCGCATGCCGTAGGCGACGTCAGCGGTGCGGCTCTTTTCCCACATGCGCGGTTGGTCGGGGTAACCGTCCCTGGCGATCGCGAGCCACCACTCATCCCCGGCGTGGTAGAGCTCGCGCAGAGCCTCGACCGTCGGCGCGTCGCGCCGCAGCCGCTCCAGCACGGGGCGGATAATGCTGTTCAACTCGACCTTGCGCCGCCCCATCTCCAGCCCCTCATACTTTGTCAGAGCTTCTAACCAGCGCTCTTCGTCGCTCATGGCGCCTCCTCCATTTGAATAGTCGTTCTTCTCGCTGAACGTCGCCTGATACTATGACAGTATGCACGACGAATACACGGCGGCGCGTGAGCGTATCGCCCGGCAAAAAGGGCGCCTAACCGGTTGGCGGCCCTTACGTATCACGACCAACGTGGCGGTGACCGCCCTGGAAGTCCTGGGCGACGTGCGCGGCGAGCCAGCGGTCGGCCTGCGCGTGATGGTCGCGGGGCGTAGCGTCGAGGCGCTCGACCGCGACGGTGAGCGCGCCGCCGACGCCGCGCTGCGACGCCGCGCCGTCCTCGGCTCCGGTGATCCGTTCGTGGTGGAACGTCGCGGCCCCTTGCACGAGGGCGAAGCGGGCGCCGAGGGCGATAGTGATGGCGATGACCCTTTGCGCTGGCCCTGGCGCGCCCTGACGTTCCATGTACCCAAGGACCGTTTGCCGGCTATCGCTGGTTTGGCGACCGACGCGGTGCGGGGCGCATAATAATACGTGACGGGCGATAGGCGACGAACGGTGGGGTATAGCGTCAGGACGGGCAGGGAGCTCACGGCGGCGGCCGCCCCATCAGCCCAATAGGCGTCGCCGCTGGCCCGCGCCCGTCCCACGCTCTATCTATAAAGACGTACGAGGGGGCCGTTTGGTTACAGGCAATTTCATGGATGCCGCTGGGCGCGCGCGCGGCGTGACGCGCCCGCATAGGATGCGCCTGTGCGTGCGTTAGGCCGTCGGGAGCGCCTGCTCCTGATCGCCGCGATCGCGGTGACGGCCGTCGCCGGAGCCCTGTCCGCCATTGGCGCCAATCCAGTCCTCGTTTTCGTCATCTCCGGCGTCGCGCTGGCGTTACTCGCCGCCATGGTGGGGCAGGCCACCGAGCAGCTCGGCGAACGGCTGGGGCCAGGCGCGACGGGGGTGCTGCAGTCGGCCCTGGGCAACCTGCCCGAGCTCTTCGTCAGCATCTTCGCCCTGCGTGAGGGCACCGCGACCGGCGTGACCGTGGTCCAGGCCACGATCGTCGGCTCCGTGATGGGTAATAGCCTGCTCGTGTTGGGGCTGGCCTTCTTCGTCGGCGGCCTACGTCACGGCACGCAACGCTTCGCCTCGGAAACGCCGCGCATGATCGCGTCGCTGACGCTCCTGGCCGTGGCGGCGCTCGCCGTGCCGACGTTGGCCGTGGGTCTGCACACACCAGCGGCCGCCCACACCGACGCCTTGAGCATCGCGTGCGCCGTCGTGCTGCTGATCGTCTTCATCGCCAGCATCCCCTTCTCGTTGAGCGGCGGACCGAGCGGCGTCCCGACGCCCGAGATCGAGGCCGACGCGGCGGCGGCGCACTGGCCGCTATGGTTGGCCGCGGCGATCCTCGCCGGGGCGGGCGTCGGCGCCGCTTTCGTGTCCGACTGGTTCGTGAGCGCGCTCACCCCCGCTATCAGGACGTTGCACATCTCGGCCGCCTTCACGGGCCTCGTCATCGTCGCCATCGCGGGAAACGCCGTCGAGAACTTCGTCGGCGTGCAGCTTGCCGCGCGTAACAAGCCCGACTACGCCATCAGCGTCATTCTGAACAGCTCGTTGCAGGTCGCGCTCGGGCTCACGCCGGTGTTGGTGCTGCTCAGTTTCGTGCTCGGCGGGGCGCATCTCACCCTCGTGTTGCCGGGCCTGTTCGTCGCCGCGCTGGGGCTGACCGCCGTCTTGAGCGCCATCGTCATCTACGATGGCGAGTCGACCTGGCTCGAGGGTATGGCGCTCATGGGCCTCTACGGTATCGTCGCCGCCGCGTTCTGGTGGGGGTAGGCTAGACTCAGCAACAGGACGCCTGCCCCTGTTTTATCGCGGCTTTGCGGCTGTGCATTGTACAATAGTCTCAGATGGTATGTATCATGCCTTGATGTGGGAGGAAACGCCTACCCTACCACGAAACGCTAGCTCTTGTCTGGACGCGTATGGCCCAACACATGTTCCCCTCTCCCGACGCGGACGCGTTCCGCGACGACGACGACGCCTCATCCGTCGACGCCGGGCTTGTCGAGCGCGCACTACGCGGTGACAGCGACGCCTTCGCGGCCCTGTTCGACCGGCACGTCCCGCGCGTCTACGCGCTGGCGTACCGTATCCTTGGCCGCGACGGCGAGGCGGAGGACGTCACGCAGGATGCTTTCCTCCACGCGCTCAACGCGCTGCCCACGCTGCGGCGCGCTGAAGCGTTCAGGCCCTGGGTCATGCGCATCGCCACGAACCTGGCCTGGGCCACGCTGCGCCAGCGCCAGCGCCTCCCACAGGCCGAGTTGACCGACGCCGTCGTCGAGACACATCCCGACACCGGGCGATGGGGCTCGCCCGAGGCGATGGGACTCGTGGCCGAGGACCAGCGGGCGGTGCGCCTCACGCTAGACCGGCTCGCGCCGACCCACCGCGCCGCCCTGGCCATGCGCGAGATCGGGGGCTTGAGCTACGCCGATATCGCGGCGTCGCTGGGGACGACAACCGGGAGCGTCGAGGTGCTGCTGTTCCGGGCGCGGGCGCGCTTCCGCGACGAATACCGCAAAGTCGAGTTGGGCGCGGGCGCTACGTCCGTTGGGGCCGCGTCGACCTTGCGTTGTGTGCAGACACCGCGCGTCCTTGCCGTCCTGGCCGATCACGAGGGGAGCGACGAGGAGCGCGTCCGCGCCACGGCGCACGCGCGGCAGTGTGATATCTGCGCGGCGCAACTACGCGCGCGGACGGACAGCCGCAAACTACTCCTGGCGCTGCCGCTCACGGTCCCGGCCGCGATCAAAGTCGGGGTGCTCTCTAAAGCCGGCCCGATCCTTGTATCCCATGCCGCGCAAGCCGGCGTGGCGGGCGGCGCGCTCACCGCCGCGGGCAGTGTGTCCGGAGGGGGTGTCGGGGCGGGCGCCGTCGCCGTGAGCGGCGCCGAGGGGGTAGCCGGGGGGACCGCCGCGGGCGCTTCGGCGTCTTTTGTATCAATTGTGGGCGCCGGGGGGCTGGCGGCCAAGATTGCCGCTATCGCCATCGTCGCCGCCATCGTCGCCGCCGTGGTCGTGGTCAAGCACGCGCCGTCGCGGCATACGCTGTCGCAATCATCCATCAGCGCGACCAGCGTGGCAAGCCGCACGGCGTCCGCTACTGGGAGTAGCGGTAGTAATCCGGCGGCATCGGGGCTATTACCACCGTTCGCTCAGGCGTCCCGTACTCCCTTCTCAGCGGCCACGCGCGCGGCCGCGTCGCGATCTTCCGCGGCGTCGTCCCATCCCACCGCTACGCCGGCCACCGGACGTGCCGCTACGCCGGCCACCGGACGTGCCGCTACGCCGGCCACCGGACGTGCCGCTACGCCGGCCACCGGACGTGCCGTCAGGCAGGGCAACGTGGGCGGTAGCGGCGCTAGCGCCGTCGGTACGGTCGGCGGCGCGGCGGTGGGAACTCCGACGGCCATTCCCGTATTCAGTACGCGATCCGACGCGACCGGGAGCGCGACGGCGCCGGCAAACGGCGCCCGCGCCTCCGCCATCGTGACCTCCGGAGGCGCCGCTGGGACGATGACATCCGCCACGCGTTTCGCCAGCGGACCGATCGCCACGACGACGGTTACCACTATCAGGTCCGGCGCCGCAACCGCGCACGCTGTCGCCACATTTGTTGTTAATGGGAGCGGCGGCGTGGTTGGCGGCGCGGCGGGGACGGCGCTGCCGGCGAAAGCGACGGCTCCTCCTGTCCCAACGGTCATGCCCACGCCAGCCGCGTCCACGCTTGCCGTCACGCCGGTACCTGCCGGTTTCTCGGTGACCAAAACGCCGGTACCTGCTGGTTTCTCGGTGACCAAAACGCCGGTACCTTCCGCGCGCACAGCTGTATCGTATCCCGCGACGACCACCGCGCGGTCAACGTCACACGGGACCACACGCCTGCACGCGACTCCCACGTCGCGCGCACCCACGCGCACGCCCCCGCACAGGGGCGTGTCGCCCACGCCGCGCGCGACAAGATTGGCGGTGGCCCGCGCGAATAATGGCCGTCCATCGCGGTTGGTATCCCGGTCCGTCCCAGCCGCCCCCACCGCGCCGAGCAAAGCTGGTCAGTCCACGGGCGGCGTGGCCACGCCATCGCCCGTGCCGGCGCGTCCGACACGCGTGGCGGCGCGGTTCGTTGTCCTGCCGCCCGTAGCGAAGCGTGTCGCGACTCCTCCCACCAGGCACGGCGCATCAGCGGTCGCTACCGGTACCGCGTTACCGGGGAGCGTCGCGACCACGATCGACAACGCTGTGGCGTCCGCTCCAACCGTCGTAGCTACCCTTATCCCCGCCCCTGCTTTGCCCGCGATCTCCGCCGTTGTGCCAAGCGTTATCCCTAGCGCCCCCGCCCTGCCGTTACCGACAATCACCGCCCTGCCGTTACCGACAATCACCGCCCTGCCGTTACCGACAATACCCGGCGTACCCGTTCTGCCGACGCCACCCGTTCTGCCGACGCCACCCGTTCTGCCGACGCCACCCGTTCTGCCGACGCCACCCGTTCTGCCGCTGCCGACGGTCACGGTCGTCGCGCCCACGGTCGTCGCGCCCACGGTCGTCGCGCCCACGGTCGTCGTGCCGCTGCCGACGGTCACGGTCGTCGCGCCGACGGTCACGGTCGTCGTGCCGACGGTTGTTGTGCCGACGGTTGTTGTGCCGACGGTTGTTGTGCCGGCTACACCCGCGCCCACTATACCGGCAGCGTTGCCCAGCAGTATCCCCACCGTGGCGCCTACGATCGATGTCCCCACCGTAGCGCCTACGATCGATGTCCCCACCGTAGCGCCTACGATCGATGTCCCTACCACGGCGACGACCACACCCGGGTTACTACCAAGCGCTGTGCCCTCCGTGCCTGTCCCACCCGATGGCTCCAACACGATGCCGGTGGTACCCACGGTGAGTATTGGCACTCCATCTGCTGCCCCGGCGACTCCAACCTCCACCGTCACGGCTACAGGTAGTCCGGTTCCCACCGCGACTCCGACTACCATGGCGACGGCGACTCCCACGGCTATTAGGAACTCCAACCACCACGGCGACAGCGACGGCGACGGTGAGCGCTACGGTGCCGGCTACCCCGTTACCTGCTCTGGTGGACAATCAGGACATCGGTGACATCAGGGTGGCCGGCAACGCCTGGTATGTAGCGGGACAGTACACCGTCACGGGGTCGGGCGGGGATATAGGGGGTACTGTCGACGCCTTCCACTTTAGCCTACCGTTCTTTGGTGGGCGATGGACAGATCGTAGCTCATGTGGCCTACCAGACGGAAACAGATCCCTGGGCCAAGGCAGGGGTCATGATCCGTGAAACGCTCGATCGCTCGGCGCGCTTCGCCGGCCTGCTGCTCACACCGGACCGCGGCGCGGCCTTCCAGTGGCGGACGGAGCCAGGCGTTTCTGCCTTTTACTCGGGACTAGATGTCTTGAACATGCGAACTTGTTGCGATTGAGTCACGTTTTCGCGTCGCATATATCTCGTCGGTCTGAGGCGGAGCCTCGTTAGTATTACAACGAGAGATAAAAGGGGGTAGGCTGAAGGTAACACGGTCCGTGGATGGAGGGGCACGAGGAGGGGGACATGCAGGTCCAGGAGCGGCCGCGGCACGACACCAGGGATGTCAGTGGGGCGTTAGCCCCGGAGTTGCACCTGCGTGCGGCGGATCTGGCGCGCATCGCGGCCGCTCTGGTGGCGTATCACGCGCGGTTCGCGCCGCTCTGCGCGCGGCA
>JAABUO010005790.1_pt1 | contig 14303 bp, 13 predicted proteins | sample 5559291 | NCBI WGS metagenome assembly JAABUO01 (sample SAMN10711878, study PRJNA513372) | rock metagenome | isolation source: Antarctica rocks | place: Antarctica: Victoria Land, Finger Mt sud | reverse complement strand
GATCACCGGTGAACACACCGCAGACCACCGACTTACTGCGGCCGACCTGCACGCCAGGATCCGGGTGGTCCTCACCTGGCGGTCCGGGCGCCCGCTGGCGACGACGACCACGTCAGTGGTGGCCGCAAGGGCAGCTTCGCCTCTCGCAGGCCTCGTCAGCCCCGCGCTGCCAGACGGCTCCTGGACCGTTTCCCTCATGCTCACGCCGAAGCCCGCCCACTCGTAGGTACCGAGCGGGCGGGCTTTGGCTTAGCCGGCCGAGCTTGGACTAGCCGAGGCTGCCGTCGGTCTGCTCGGTGATCTTCTGGCCGTTCTTGGCCGCGCTGCCGGTGACCTTCGAGAACAGGCCCTCGACGCCGGAGATGGCGCTGGTGTCACCGGTCTTGATGTTGCTGGCAACAGAGCCGAGGCTGTCGCTGAGCTGACGCAGCGGAGCAGCAAGGACCTTGCAGAGGGCCGGGCTGGCCTTGACGTCCTCGGATGCCAGCCGGATCTCACGCTTGGCGAACAGGGCTGCAGCGCCTGCCTTGACGAAGGCCTTGATGCGGCCGTTGGCGCCCTTCTGGAAACTGCCGGCCCGGAACGGCTTGTAGATGTAGCGGTGGAACGTTCCGACAGCAAGCCCGGCGTGCAGCGCGAACTTGGTCTTGGCCAGGGTCGTGGTGTTGGAGGTCGGGCAGCCGTTGGCGTCGGTCGGAACCGCCGAGGCGCTGCTGTCCGAGCCCGACGAACCAGACGAGCTGGACGAGCTGCTGGAGCCGGCCGCACCGGTTGACGAGGTGGTCGAGCTGCTCTTTCCGCATCCGGTGACGAGCAGGCAGCTCGTCAGCAGCATCACGATCAGTGTGGTCACACGCCGCATGTGGGGCGCCTTTCTGTAGGGCTGGGTCGTTTACAACGTATGCAGAATGCCGGGGTGTCAAACCTACTCGTTGGTATTTCGGGCAGGCTGCTCCGCATGACCGACGCCGGGCTGGTGCTCAGGAGCTTCGACGCCGACGAGGAAGCCGTGCTCCAGGCACTCCTCGAAAGCGACTCCGGCTACACCGAGCGGGTGACCGGGCTGCCTCCGGGTCCGTCCGATGCGCTGAGCCTGCTCCTCGGCCGGCCGGAGGCCCTGTCCGAGGACGACAAGCTCGTGCTCGGCGCTTGGGATGGCGACCAGCTGGTCGGCGTCGTCGACCTGCTGCTCCGCTACCCGGACGAGCAGACCGTGTTCATCGGGTTGCTGCTGGTGCACGGGCAGCGCCAAGGTGAAGGGCTCGGACGGGCGGTGCTGACCGCAGTCGAGCGCTGGGCCGGGAGCTGGGGCTGGGCACGGCGGATGCGCCTTGCTGTCGTGCGCACGAACAGCGGGGTCAGCGGCTTCTGGGAGCACCTTGGCTACGCCCCGACCGGGGAGGTCCGGCCCTACCGCTACGCGGGTCTGGAGTCCGAGTCGGTGCTGTACGACAAGCCACTGGGGGATGACCGGGCCGCGGGTGGGGCTCCCGGCTAGTGCTGGATGCGGTGCCGGCCGTACGAGGCGAACATGTCGTTTGTCGTCAGCAGCTCGAAGCCCACCCGCTCGAGCACCCGCCCGCAGGCTGCCGCGTCGAGGGGGACGTGCGAGACGACGACGCGCTGCACGCCAGGCTGCACCAGCAGGTAGTTGCTGACCGCCCGGGCGAGGGCGCGGCCGTGGCCGAGACCCCGGTACTTCGGCCCGATCTCGAAGTGGAGGTCGACGTCGCCCTCCGGGCTGACGGGCGACGCGGGGCCGCAGAAGCCGATCGCCGTCTCGTACATCGTGACGATCCACCCCGGCTCGTACCCCTCGCTGAGCGCGTTCTCGAGATGTCCGGCCAGGCCGGGGGGCGGGAAGCCCTCCCCGACCGTCAGGCCCTCGAGATGGCCCTCGATGAGCCGGCGGGCGGTCGTTTGCGTCAGCGGCTCCATCAGCAGGCGCTCGCTCACGATCGGCTTCAGCACGTGCCCCCCTCGTCCGACAGCCTCGCCGGCCCTCGTCGATGGTCGCGGTAACACCCTGCCAGCACGCTACCGGCGCGCCCGGAATGTGGCATGCGCCGGACGTGGCAGGGGGAGGTGGTGTACGCATGACTGCTACCCGGACAACCCGGCAAGCCGGACCGGGACGACCTGAGCAGGAGGCGCCATGGCACGAGTGCGCGAGCGGCCACGGCGCGCCGGGGAGCTCGACCCCGGGCGGGCGCATCTAGCGGCCCGGATCGCGAGCGGGCTGCTCGTCGTCGACCTGCTGTACGTGCTCTGGATCAACTACGTTGCCTTCGTCGGCGGCAACTGGCCCCTCACGCCGTTCCACTTCAGCAGTGGCAGCCCGGGGCAGGGGACGGCGATGCTGGCTGTCGGCGACTGGCTGCTGCTGCTGCTGCTGTTCTTCGTCGTCAACCCTGTGATCATGGCGGGGGTGCATCTGGTGCTACGGCGGGGGTCGCGTCGGCCGCCCAGGCGTGCGGGGAGCGTCCAGCAGCACGCGCTCGACTTCCAGACGGTCCAGCTGGAGCGCCTGCGCTCGTTGATGGCCTCGCGCCGCACCGGGCGGCGCGTGCGGCGCTGAGGATGGTTGGGGCGGCTGGGCCGGCCGCAGCGGCTCGGCAGCGTGCGACGCTGCCCCGCGTCGCCCGCCGGCGGCACCGGCTGACACACTGACGCCACTTGTTCCATCACGCCGGAGGCCATCCGCCATGTCAGCTGTCGAGCTCTCCTACCCCGGTGGCAGCCTGGAGCTGCCCGTCACCGAGGGGACCGAGGCGCCTCCCGGGCTCGGTGTCGCGAAGCTGCTCTCGGAGACCGGGTTCGTCACCCTCGACGTGGGCTTCGTCAACACCGCCTCGTGCGCGTCAGCCATCACCTTCATCGACGGTGACGCAGGCATCCTGCGCTACCGCGGATACCCGATTGAGCAGCTGGCTGACAACGCCTCGTTCCTCGAGGTCTCCTACCTGCTCATCTACGGTGAGCTGCCGACCCCCGCTGAGCTCGCGACCTTCACCGGCCGGGTGCGCGAGCACACGATGCTGCATGAGGACCTCAAAGCCTTCTTCTCCGGCTTCCCGCGCGAGGCGCACCCGATGGCCGTGCTCAGCTCGGCGGTCAGCGCGCTGTCGACCTTTTACCAGGACAGCCTCGACCCCTTCGACGCCGAGCACGTCGAGATCTCGACGGCGCGGCTGCTGGCCAAGCTGCCGACGATCGCGGCGTACGCCTACAAGAAGTCGATCGGGCAGCCCTTCCTCTATCCGGACAACAGCCTCGCGTATGCCTCGAACTTCCTGCGGATGACCTTCGGCGTCCCGGCCGAGGAGTACGACGTCGACCCCGAGGTCGCAAGGGTGCTCGACATGCTGTTCGTCCTGCACGCCGACCACGAGCAGAACTGTTCCACCTCGACTGTGCGCCTGGTCGGCTCGAGCCACGCCAACCTGTTCGCGTCGGTGTCGGCGGGTGTCAACGCGCTGTTCGGCCCGCTGCACGGCGGGGCCAACCAGGCGGTGCTGGAGATGCTGGATGGCATCAACGCCGACGGTGGTGACGTCTCCAGCTTCGTACGCCGCGTCAAGGACAAGGAGCCCGGCGTCAAGCTCATGGGCTTCGGCCACCGGGTCTACAAGAACTACGACCCCCGAGCGGCGATCGTGAAGAAGGCGACGCGCGACGTGCTCGACCGCCTCGGCGCCGACGACCCGCTGCTCGACATCGCGATGAAGCTCGAGGAGACGGCACTCGCCGACGACTACTTCGTCGAACGCAAGCTCTACCCCAACGTCGACTTCTACACCGGCGTGATCTACAAGGCGATGGGCTTCCCGACGCGGATGTTCACCGTGCTGTTCGCGCTCGGCCGCCTGCCGGGCTGGATCGCCCAGTGGCGCGAGATGATCGACGACCCGGCGACCAAGATCGGGCGGCCACGCCAGCTCTACGTCGGCTCGCCCGAGCGCAGCTTCGTCCCGCCCGACCAGCGCTGACGCGGCGCTCGGCGGCGAGGCGCTCGGTCTCCCGCGGGTGCAGTTGAAACCTCGGGAGGCCAGGATCCCGCCGAAACCGACCCCCCGAGGCACTATCTACAACGGGTCGAGATGCCCGATTCGCGATCACCGGAACGGGTGTTTGCCGTCACACTTTCGACTCGTCGGAGGACGGCTTGACTCGCCAGGGGGCAATGGCTCATCAGGAGGTGGACGCGCGGAATGACTGACGACAACGACACCTCCGAGGCTCGTAGCCGCGCGGGTCAGCCGGCCCTGCCCGCCGACCTGGTCGACGTCGACGCACTCCTCGCCGCCTACCACGACGTGCACCCCGACCCGGCGGTCGCCGGGCAGCGGGTGTCGTTCGGGACCTCAGGGCACCGCGGCTCCGCGCTGGACGCAGCCTTCAACGACGACCACATCGCGGCGACGAGCCAGGCGATCTGCGAGTACCGCGCAGCCGCGGGGATCGACGGCCCGCTGTTCCTCGGCCGTGACACCCACGCTCTGTCGGCTCCGGCCACCGACACAGCGCTCGAGGTCCTCGCCGCCAACGGCGTGACCGTGCTCGTCGACAGCCGCGACGGGTACACGCCCACGCCGTCGGTCAGCCGGGCGATCCTGCAGCACAACGGGGGACGGACCAGCGGGCAGGGGCTCGCCGACGGCGTGGTCGTGACCCCCTCCCACAACCCGCCGCGGGACGGGGGCTTCAAGTACAACCCGCCGCACGGTGGCCCGGCCGGCTCCGACGTGACCTCGGCCATCCAGGACCGCGCCAACGAGCTGCTCGAGGCTGGGCTCGCCGGGGTCCGGCGCATCCCGCTCGCCCGCGCCAGGGCGGCCGAGACGACCGCCACGTACGACTTCCTCGACGCGTACGTCACCGCGCTGGCGGGCGTCGTCGACCTGGCGGCCATCCGGACGGCCGGCGTGCGCATCGGGGCCGACCCCCTCGGGGGCGCGAGCGTCGGGTACTGGGGGGCCATCGGCGAGCGGTACGGGCTTGAGCTGACAGTCGTCAACGAGCGGGTCGACCCCACCTTCGCGTTCATGACGCTCGACGCTGACGGCAAGATCCGGATGGACTGCTCCTCGCCGAGCGCGATGGCCTCGCTGATCGCCCGCCGCTCGGACTTCGACGTCGCCACCGGCAACGACACCGACGCCGACCGCCACGGCATCGTCACCCCGGACGCCGGCCTGCTCGACCCCAACGCCTACCTGGCCGTCGCCATCGACCACCTCGTCCGCACCCGGGACGGCTGGCCAGCAACCGCCGGGGTGGGCAAGACGCTGGTCAGCTCGAGCCTGATCGACCGCGTCGCCGCCGACCTCGGGCGCCGGCTGGTCGAGGTGCCGGTCGGCTTCAAGTGGTTCGTCGCCGGGCTGCTTTCCGGAGAGATCGCCTTCGGGGGCGAGGAGAGCGCGGGAGCGTCGTTCCTGCAGCGTGACGGGTCGGTCTGGACCACCGACAAGGACGGGCTGGCGATGTGCCTGCTCGCCGCTGAGATCCAGGCGGTCACCGGACGCAGTGCGTCCGAGCACTATGGCGACCTGATGGCCCGGCTCGGGGCATCCGCCTACGCACGGGTGGATGCGCCGGCCGACCGCGAGCAGAAGGCGCGGCTGTCCCGCCTGTCGGCCGACCAGGTCAGCGCCGACACGCTCGCCGGCGAGCCCATCGAGCAGCGCCTCACCACGGCACCGGGCAACGGGCAGCCGATCGGCGGCCTGAAGGTGACGACGGCGTCGGGCTGGTTCGCCGCCCGGCCATCGGGCACCGAGGACGTCTACAAGCTCTATGCCGAGTCGTTCCAGGGGGCGGAGCACCTGCGGCGCATCCAGGACGAGGCCCGTGCGGTTGTCGACGGCGTGCTCGCCGGGTAGCCCTGGAATTGCTTGCTCGAGTTGCCGTCGCGTGGGAGCTCCGGACAGCGAATCGCCCGCTGCTAAGCGGATGTGATGGCCTACACTGCTTGCGCCTGTTAGCGTTCCATGGTCGGCGGGTATCCAGATGGTGTCCCCCGGATGATTTGAGAAGAGCCCTAATAAGGCGGCGAAACCGCTGTGTCGCACCACCCGAGTCGCGACGCCGAGCAGGAGGAGAAACCATGAGTGAGGACAAGGCGACCGAGGCCCGGCACGGCCTGATGAGTTCGCTGAAGGGCAAGGCCAAGGAGGTCGCCGGCGCTGTCACGAGCAACGACTCGCTGACCGCCGAGGGCCAGCTGCAGCAGACCGAGGCGAAGGCGCAGCGTGAGGCCAACACCCAGCAAGCCATTGCCGACGCGGAGCGCGCCGAGGCCCAGCAGGCCCTGACCAAGGAGCAGCGTGCGGCTGCGCAGGAGCGCCAGCAGGTCGTTGCCCAGGCCAACGCATCCGAGGCACAGGCGCGCCAGCAGGCCCAGCAGCAGGCGCAGGCGGCAGAGAAAACTTCCGAGCACCAGGCGCTCATCGACCAGACGCTTGCCGAGCAGCAGGCCGACCAGCGCACCCGCGAGGCCAGCATCGAGTCGGCCCACCAGCTGCGCGAGGCCCAGCAGTCCGAGCAGCAGGCGAAGATCGGCCACGCGCAGGCCGAGTCCAGCGCCGACGCCGCCGAGCGAGCCGCCGAGCGCGCCCGGGCCGATGCCCGTCAGCTCGACGCTGACGCCGGGCTGGCCTGACCAACTCATAGTCGACACCACTCCAACACTGAGAAAGAAGTCTGAGATGAACCTGACGACAGTTCCGCGCGGCATCGCCAAGCTCGAGTACCACGCTGTCCGGCTGCCGCTGTCCCTGCTCGAGCAGCGGGTCTTCGCCCGCTACCTGCCCGAGGATGCCCGGCTCCGGCTCGGCCTCGAGCGCTTCCTCGGCTCGGTCGACGGCTTCGCCGGCCGCCTGCTTGCCGACGACGCCATTGTTCGCCGCGGCGAGGCGCTGACGCGCCGCACCGAGATGCTCGAGACAGCAGCCGAGCTCGAGGCCAAGGCCGAGGCCCGCCGGGCGGAGGCCGACGCCAAGCTGCAGTCCGAGCAGCAGCAGGCCAAGAGCGCGCGTGAGCAGGCGCAGCGCCACCAGCGTGACGAGGTCGCCGCCGCTCGCCAGAAGGAGCAGCAGGACAAGGCCGACGCCGGCCAGAAGGCCGAGGCACGGGCGAAGGCAGAGGAGCAGCAGGCCGAGCGCGAGGCCGCAAGCCGGGTCCAGGCGGCGGAGAGCCGCAAGAAGGCGCAGCAGGACCGCATCGCCGCGCAGGAGAAGCGGGCCACCGCCGCTCCGAAGCAGCAGCTGTCCGACGCCAGCGAGCGCCGCACCGCCGCCGCCGGGAAGCGCCAGGAGGCCGACCGCCTCGCGCAGCTCGCCGACGCCGAGCGGGCACAGCGGCAGAGCCAGAGCAGCTGACGCCGTCCCAACAGGGCAGGCAGTAGCACTACCAGCAAGCCCCGGCACCGTTGTGGTGCCGGGGCTTGCTGCTGTCGGAACGCGGAGCCGCGCGGGGCCTGCGTATCTCAGCCGGTCGCCGAGGCATCAGCCAGTGTTGCGGTGACCGTCCGGGTGGTGCCGCGCTGGTAGGTCACCTGGACCCGCTCCCCGGGCTGGTGGGTGCGGACGGTGGCGATGAGCGACTCGGTGGTCGTGATCGGTGTCGTCCCGATGCGGGTGATGACGTCGCCGGCCCCGAGCCCCGCCTTGGCCGCCGGGCCTCCTGCGCTCACCTGGCGCAGCAGCGCCTGGCTGGTGCCGCCCGCGGTCGTCGCATCCGCGACGCTGACACCGAGCACGGCGTGACTGGCATGCCCAGTCTTGATCAGCTGGCCGGCGATGACCGTTGCCTGGTCGACCGGGATGGCGAAGCCGACGCCGATGCTGCCGGACTGGCTCCCGCTCGAGCCCGAGCCGAGCGAGGCGATAGCCGAGTTGATCCCGATGACCTGTCCGGCCATGTCGACCAGCGGCCCGCCGGAGTTACCCGGGTTCACAGCCGCGTCGGTCTGGATGGCGTCGAGGACGGTCGTGTCGGTGCTGCCGCCGGCGCTGGGGTCGCTCGACCCGCCGGATCCGCCGGACCCACTGTCGCTCGTCGTCACCGGACGGTCGAGGGCCGAGACGATGCCGGAGGTGACGGTGCCGGACAGGCCGAGCGGGCTGCCGATCGCCAGCACGGGATCACCCACCTTCAGCGTCGCGGACCGGCCGAGCTTCGCGGCACGAAGGCCTGTGCGGTCGACTTTGACGACGGCCAGGTCGGAGGCGGCGTCGGTCCCGACGATGCGGGCCGCGGCCGTGCTGCCGTCGTTGAAGGTCGCCCGGACCGTCCCGCCCGACACCGCCGCGGTCACGACGTGGTTGTTCGTCAGCAGGTAGCCGTCGCTGCTCAGCACCACGCCCGACCCGGTGTCGGACTGCCCGCCCCCGGTCACGTCGAGCACGACGACCGAAGGCAGCACTGCGGCGGCGACAGACGCGGCGGACTGCCCGGACGCGGTGGTCGTTGACGGTGCGGAGCTCACCGCACCGGAGGCGCCAAGCGTGACGCTGGCGCCGCTGCCGCTGCCGTCGAGCGCAGACCCGGCCACGACTCCGCCGGTGCCGCCGAGCAGAGCGCCCGTCGCCACGAGTGCCACGATGCCCGCGGAGCGCCGGTGCGGGCGAGCAGCCGGCCCCCCCGGGTCGCCTGGGTAGCTGCCGGTCGGGGGCTGGCCGTTGCCGTGCGGGTGCGCGCGGGTGCGGGGGCCGCCCCAGGCCGGGTCGGCCCAGCTGGGAGCGGTGGGGGACGCAAATGAGTTCTGCGCTTCCCCGTTGCCGGGGTCGGTGCTCGCCGTCGCCGGCGTCGCTGTCTCCACGTCGCTGTCTCCTTTGGCCGGCGTCGGTGCATCAACCGGTAAGGACAGCGTCGACCAGCCACCTTGACTCTTCCTGCACGAACGCTGGGGGGATGCTGGGAGCCGCGAGTCCGTGCAGTGTGCGGGCCGCTCCTGCTACCGCGACTGTGCCAAGCGCGGCTGGTACAGGGCGCGGAACCGGTGCTCGAAGGCGGCGGGAGCGACAGCTGACTCGACCGTGAGGTCGAGCTCGGAGCCGTCGAGGTGGACCGTTGCCAGCTCGTTGCCGAAAGCCGGTCCGCGGGTGACCTTCCACGACAGGTCGGAGGACGATGCCCGGGCGGTGCCGGCGAGCAGCCGGCCGATCTGGCGCCCCACGGCGGTGGAGGCGAACCGCTCGCCGATCCGCGCGCTTGGCGGCAGCGGGTTGCGCAGCGGCGAGCACACGGCCTGCACGATGCGGCTGGTGACGTCGTCGCGGCTGCGGAACGCGGCTTCGGCGACGTAGGCGAAGTGGACGTCGCCGGACAGGAACGTGATCGTCGCCGGTGCCCGCCCCCGCCGGCCCGACCCGACGTCGGCGATGACCTCGCACATCCGCGCAAAGGAGTCACCGAAGGCGGGCCAGTGCTCGAGGTCGATGCCTTGCCGCAGCCGCTCGCCGAGCCGGGCGCCCCGCTCCCCCCAGCGTCCCCGGCATAGTGCCTCGTCCCAGGCCTCGAGCTCGTGCACGCCGGGCGGCAGCAGGAATGGCACGCTCGTCGCGATCAGCAGGTGGTCGACGTCGCCCGTCGCGTGCTCGCGGAACCACTCCCACTCGCGGTCACCGACCATCAGCCGCTGGGCGTCGTCCACCTTGCGGTTGCACCGGGAGTCGAGCACGACGATGCGCGAGCGGCCCACGTCGCGGCAGTAGCTCCAGCGCAGCCCGGGGCCACCATCGGCCGCAGCGTCGGCTCGGGTCGCCATCTCGCGCAGGAGCCCCTCGGCGTCCTGGCCCTGCGCGGCCGCCTGCTGCACCTGTTGCCACGTCTCGTCCTCGGCCAGCTCGGCCGGCGAGAGGTTGCCCAGGTGCTGGTAGACCCAGTAGGTCACGAGCCCGGAGACGATGCGCTCCTGCCACCAGGGCGTCTGCTGGATGGCCTGCCGCCAGGTCTGCGAGGTGTTCCAGTCGTCGCGGATGTCGTGGTCGTCGAAGATCATCATGCTTGGCAGCGTCGAGAACAACCAGCGGATCTCCGCGGGCGACCACGACTCGATGTAGAGGCAGACGTACTCGTCGATGTCGCAGACCTCGAGCGGGCGCTCGTCGTGGGTGCCGTCGCCGTCGTTGGGGCTCTCGCCGCCTGTTGCTGGCCGGCGGGCCTCGACGAACGCCTTGGTCTGCGGGGAGATGTTGTCGTCGGCGTAGACCTGGTCGCCGACGAGCAGCAGGATGTCGGGCCGCATCGCCGGGCTGCTGGCGCGGACCCGTTCGGCGAGGGCATGCAGGGCGTCCGTCCCGGCCTGCTCGTCGTCGAGCGGAGCGGCAACCCGGCAGGAGCCGAAGGCGAGTGAGTAGAGCCGGTCGGTCACGGGCGGGCAGATCAGGCTCGGATCGGCGCCGGGCAGTGGCCACACGTGCTCGCCGTCGAGGGTCACGTCGTAGGCAGTGGGCTCGGGCGGCAGGTCCTCGAGGACGACGAGAGCGTAATGGCGGCCGGCGACTGCGAAGGTCCGGGCCCTGCGGCCGAGCACCTCGACCTGCGTCGGCGTATCGGTCTGCATTCAGATGGTGGCCGAGGTGGCATCCAGGTAGCGCAGCATGGGGCCGAGCAGCAGTGCGGGTACGCAGAGCTCCCTTCAGGCGGGCGCCCACGCGAGGCGCCCGCGTCAGTGTGCCAGCACGAGGGCACGCCATCCGCGGTCGGGAAAGCCGGCGGCGTCGGCGGTGCGGGCGGATGCGATGTTGCCCGGCGCGTGCTGGTACACGGGGACGGCGCCGCCGTCGAGGACCGCACGGGCGGCCTGGGCGACGAGGGATGCGGCCAGCCCGCGGCTGCGGTGCTCGGGTGCTGTGACGACGGCGAGCTCGTGGCAGTCGGCGTCGTGGCGCTTGATCCCGACGCCGGCGACGACCTCCCCAGCGTGCAAGGCGACGAGGGCCGGACCGGCGAAGGGCTGCAGCCAGGGGGGAAGCCGCGGGTCGTCGAGGGGGAGCCACTGGAAGGACTGGTCCGCGCTCAGCCGGCCGGTGGGACCGGTGGTCCAGCGGTAGGGGCCGGCCCAGAGCCGTGAGCCGGCGCGGCCGATCAGCCGGGCTAGTGCTGGACCGCGGTCCAGCAGCGCCTCGGGGTTGATGCCGCTGACCAGCGCCGACGCGGGTTCGAGCAGCTCATGCGGCACGGACAGCACTGCCCCGTGCGGCGTCAGCAGTCCGGCGACCGGGCGCACAGTGCCGTCCCATCCTGGGCTGCTCCTGCGGGGCGACGTCGTCACGTGGACGTAGCGGCCGGGCGGCGGCCAGGCACCGAGCGCGGTGTGCAGGTGGCGAGCGAGGGCGGCCGGGACGGCGTCGGTGGGGCCGGCGTCGGTGGGGCCGGCGTCGGTGGGGCCGGCGTCGGTGGGGCCGGCGTCGGTGGGGCCGGCGTCGGTGGGGAGCACGTGGTCATCCCACCATTGGCTGGTTCTGGTCACCACGGCAGGCGGAGCATCCACAGGCCGTGACCGATGCCCGGCCCCCGCGGCCGGTTGTGGACAGGAGCGCAGCGGCCGCGGACATTGCCTGAAGGTGAGGGCATCACCTCGTCGTCAGGAGTTCGCATGCCCCCACAGCTCACCGCTCCGGCTGCGGCAGCGGGAGCTGCTAGCGGTCCCGACCTCCGTCACTCCGGGGCTGCTCAGAGCCGCAGCAAGCCGGCTGCGGGCGGCCGCCGATTCGCTACCTGCTGCCGGTGTTCGCCTTGGCACGGCGCTGGACGCAGCAGCCGTCGTGGCAGCGCGGGCGCGCTCGGGCGTCCCGTTGCGCGAGCACGCTGCCGTCACGGGTGCGGCCGTCACTGCCCTGGCCGAGCAGGTGTTGGCGCTGGCTCGTGCGCTCGAAGCTGCCGCGGTGGGCTACCGCGCTGCCGACGTCGATGCCGGTCGTCCCTTCATCGGCTCGGCGAGCTCGCGGTGGCCACTGTGAGCACCGTGAGCACCGGAAGCACTGTGAGCACTGGAAGCACTGTGTCGGCGGGGGTGCTGACCGTGCCCTCCGCGCCGTTGGCCGCGGCGGCGCGGGTGTGCCTCGGCGTCGCGGGCTTGCTGGCAGACGTGGCCGTCGCGGCCGCGCTCGAGCCGGAGGGTTGGGCAGGTGCCGGTGCACTCGCCGACGGGTCTGCACGAGCCGGGCTCGTGAACGCGCTCCGGCGGCGGCAGGACGTGGTGACCGGTGTCAGTACTGCTATGCGGGTGCTCGCTCTGGCCGTCGACGAGGCGCAGGCGCAGGTGGCCACGGGCAAGGGGCTTGCCGCGACGGCAGGGCTGCTCCTCGACGACGATGGTGCCCCGCAGCCGGTCCGCATCACGATCGAGCCAGGCGTCGACCTCCATGCCGCGGGCGTCGGCCGTGCGCAGGTGCTGGCCGCCCGTGCACAGCTTGCTGCGGCCGACGCGGCGGTAGCCCGGACCCTCGGCGAGCTGCTGCAGCCGGCCACGTTCTCTGGGAACGCGATCGGTGCTGCTGCCCTCGAGGCCGCGGCCTCCGCCCCCGCCCCGCCCGGTGCGGACGCGTCCTCGCTCGCGGTGGCCAGCTGGTGGGCCGGGCTGCTCGGGCTACAGCGGGCGGCGTTGCTGCGGCGGATGCCGGAGGCGCTGGGGCGGCTGAACGGCCTGCCGGTTGGAGTGCGCGACGCAGCGAACCGGACGTTGCTGGCGAATGCCCTAGGAACCATCGACGGACGGCTGGGCCGCCTCCAGGCCCTCCTCGGCCCCGGCCCGGCTCGGGGCCCGCTGGAGGCCGAGCGCCTGCATCTTCGGACACGGCGAGCAGTCCTGGTCGGGGTGCAGGCTGCCATCGCGCCTGCGGGGCGCACGCTGCTGTTCTTGGATCCCCGCGGTGACGGGCGGGCCGAGGTCGCGGTCGGGGATGTGGAGCACGCGCACGCCCTGGGCCTGCTCGTACCGGGGATGAGCAACGAGCTCGACGAGCTGCCGGGCGTCGTCACCGACGCGGCTACGGTGCAACGTGCAGCCGGGGCCGGCTCAGCCGTCGTCGCCTGGCTCGGTTACGACGCACCGCGCGTGCGCCAGGTGGCCTCGTCCGACCGGGCGGTCAACGGTGCCGCGCTGTTAGACGCCGACGTCCGCGGGCTGCGCGCCTCTCGCTTCGCCCTTGCCGATGTGCCCGCCGAGCGGCCGCGCGTGACGGTGGTGGGGCACAGCTACGGCTCGGTGCTGACCGGGGTGGCAGCGGCTCGCGGGGCTCCAGTGGACGACGTGGTTGTCGTGGGCAGCCCGGGTATCGGGTGCCGCCGGGCCGGTGACCTGCCCCAGGGCGCCGCTCATGTGTGGGCGGTCCGGGCAGCGAGCGACCCCATCCGGTTCGTGTTCGACGTGCACCGGTTCGGCGGGGTGCCGGGGCACCTGCCCACCCAGCACTCCTGGTTTGGACCTGACCCCGCGCAGCGGGCGTTTGGCGGGCAACGGTTCCTCGTCGGGGCGGGCGTGACGGGGCACGTGCGGTACTTCGAGCCCGGTACGACGTCGGTCGCCAACATCGGTCGCGTCGTGGCCGGGCGGTACTCCGACGTGACGCGATGAGCAAGCCCTCGGGTCGTTCTATGGACAGCCGCAGCTTATCCACAGAGTGTGGTCGGTGCAGCTCACAGGCTTGCACCCGTCGGTCGGACCAGCTAGAGTCGAACATGTGTTCGACACTAGGTTCCAGACACTCGCTGCTCCACTCGCGGCCTGGGCCGCCCAGGACCTGGGCTCGCTACCCCCCGCGTCGCTGCCCGGCGACGTCGAGATGCTGCTCCGGCTGCGTCACCAGGTCGACGGTGAGCTGACCCGCCGCCTGGCCGCAGCCGACCGCAGCGGCGAAGCCGCCCGCCTGGGCGGGGGCTCCACCGCCGGCTGGCTAGCCGACGCCGGGCGGATCGACCACCGAGCCGCCTCGGCGCTGGTACACACCGCACGCGGCCTAACCGACCGGCTACCGGCCACCGCACAGGCACTGTGCGACGGCGACATCTGCCTGACCCACGCCCAGGTACTGACCCGGGCAGTCACCCCCCAACGGGCCGAGCTCGCCGACCAGCACTACACCGGCGGCATGGCCCAAGCCGAAACCGACCTGCTCCAGGTAGCGATCCCGTCCGCCCCCGACACCCTGGCCCGCGCCGCCACCAGCTAGGCACACACCCTGGACCCCCAGCAAGCCGTCGCCGACGAACAGGCACAACACACCGCCCGCGCCCTATACCTAGACCGCACCGCAGGCGGCATGCTCGCCATCGCCGGACAGCTCGACCGCGAAGCA
>JAABUO010005789.1_pt1 | contig 14303 bp, 19 predicted proteins | sample 5559291 | NCBI WGS metagenome assembly JAABUO01 (sample SAMN10711878, study PRJNA513372) | rock metagenome | isolation source: Antarctica rocks | place: Antarctica: Victoria Land, Finger Mt sud | reverse complement strand
GAATCGCATGTCTGTCTCCTTCTGGTGGTGGTCTGACGTGGACGCACCGGACGGGCCCGGTGCAATTCCCGCGTCTGCTGATGCGTCGAACAGCATCGGCCCGACTCGACACGCGTTCTCGAACTTTCTCGGAACCGATCGCCGTACCTGGCTCCTACGGGCCGGCGACGACCTCCGAATTGTCGATCTTGAGGATGCCGCCGTCCTGCACCAGCGTGTACGAGGTCCGCTCGACCGACACCCGGCCATCTGCGAAGTGATACGTCAGCGTTGCCAGCACCTTGTCGGGCGAGGCGCCGACGGCATCGGAGACATCGACGCGGTCGATGCCGTCCCAGAAACTCTGGTAGGCCTGCCGGTTCTTGGCGATGTCGTTTCGGAAATTGGTGGTGAGCCGCGCCCACCCGCTGTCCGTGTTGCCCGGCATCAGGGCGTAGTAATCGGTGACCGCGCCGACGAGCTGGTCGGAGCCGGCCGCCGGGGGGGAAGTTCCCTGCGTCGTCCGATCGGACGTCGAGGTCTGCACCGACGTGGTGCGGCGGGCCGAGGTACTGCTCGCAATCGTCGTACTTGAAATCGTCGTGGTCGGCTTTGCCGACGTCGTACTCGGCTTCGCCGACGTATTGCTGGGCTTCGGCGAGGTGGCGCGGGTCCGCACCGACGTGGCGATGGGCTTCGCCGACGTGGCGATGGGCTTCGCCGATGCTGAGCTGGGCTTCGACGTGCTGTGCGCAATCGGCGGGTTGCGCTGGACCGACGTCGGGTGGACAGCCGTGCTGCCTGTCGGTGGGGCGATCTGCAGCGCTCCGGCAGACGGCGACCGGGCCGTAGTCAGGCCCGAATTCGGTGCGGATGCGGCGGTCTTCGGCTGTGCAGGCACTGCCGCCCCCGACGACCGGCCGGCCGAGGAGCTCGCGTCCGATGCCGGCAATCCTGCGGTCGATACCGCGGGGGAGCCGGCGTTCTGGCTGCCGCGATCACGCCCCAGCGTCAGGAAGCCGACCAGAATCGCGGCCACAGCCACCGCCAGTGCGCCCGCAACGAGCGCACCGATACGGCGGTGCTGCCTGGGCAGCGTGGCGGGGGTCGCCGACATCCGCTCCACCGGGTCCGGTGCCGGCGGCACAGGCACTGCCACGACTTCTGCCGTTGGACCATCCTCGGCGAGGGCCCGTAGCTGCTTCGCCACCTCGTGCATGGGAGGCCGGTCGACCGCGTCGGGAGCCAACATTCGCACCAGCAGGGGCGTTAGTTGGCCACTGCGCCGCGGAGGCAACGACTGTCCGGACGCCACCCGATGCAGCAGCGCCATCGGATTCTGTTCGGCGCCGAAGGGAGGCGAGCCTTCGAGCGCGGTGTAGAGCGTCGCGCCCAGCGAGAACACGTCGGCCGGAAATCCTGAACTCCCCCCGCGAGCAACCTCGGGTGCCAGGTATGCAGGCGTTCCGGACACCATTCCGGTCGACGTCAGGTTCACATCGCCGGCTGCGTGGGAAATGCCGAAGTCGGTCAGCTTGGCGGAACCATCCTGGGTGATCAGCACGTTGCTGGGCTTCACATCGCGGTGCACGATTCCGACTTCGTGGGCCGCTGTCAGCGCGGATGCGACTTCGGCGCCGATCCGGGCGACAGCTTGGAGACTCAGTGGCTCCCGCTCGAGCAGCAACGAATGCAAGCTGCGCGAGGGGACATATTGCATGATCAGACACGGGTTGCCAGAGTCCTCGACCACGTCGTACAGCGTGACTGCGTTCGGGTGATGGAGGCGGGCCGTGATCCTCGCCTCACGGATCACCCGGCTGCGCGCCATCGCTGCGTCCTGCGTGCTCATGCCGGGCTGCGGTAGTAATTGCTTGACTGCCACGCGGCGCTGCAACAACTCGTCCCGTGCCTCCCACACCGATCCCATCCCGCCCGTGGCCACCCGTCTGACGAGGCGGTATCGGCCGGCGATGAATGCACCCGGTGCGGTCATGAAACCTCCGAACGTCAGATCGATGGGAAAGGCGGGAGTCGGGCGAGCTCGTTCCTGGGGTCTGTTTCCCGCCCGGGACTTTGCTAACCGGCGCCCGTCATTGTGGAGTTCGGACGGGCCGGACTCAAGCGCAGAACACGCAGCGCCGGCGAGCGGCTTTACTGATCGGCATGGGCAACCACTTCGGCGCCATGGTGGCAGCGTGAGCACCCTCCCTGGACCATCCCTCGCGGAACTGACGATCGACCCGCATCCGCATCTGGCGGCCCTGCGCCGCACCGGCCCCATCTGCTGGGTGGAATCGCTGGGTGGGTGGATGGTCGTCGGTCACGCGTTGGCTGCAGTCGTCATGCGGAACGCCACCACTTTCACGGTCGATGATCCCCGGTTCACCACCAGCCGGGTGGTCGGGGCCAGCATGCTGTCCACCGATGGACCCGACCACCAGCGGCATCGGCAGCCTTTCCTGGCGCCCTTCACACCGCGCGCCTCCCGCGCATATTTCGCCGAATTCGTCGAGCAGGAGGCCGCTCGCCTGGTGGGCGAACTCGCACCGCTGGGTCGGGCGGAGCTGCGGACCTCGCTGGCCGCGCCGCTGGCCACCGCCAGCATGCAGCTGGCGCTGGGACTGGAGCGCATACCGGTCGATGAGTTGCTGGGGTGGTACGGGACCATTGTCCAAGCGGTTGCCGACATCACTGCGGGTTCGCCGCCCCCGGAAGCCGGCAGGGCGGCCTACCGTTCGCTGTCCGGCGCGATCGAGTCCACCATCGCAGCAGCCGGCAGCGACACCTTCCTGAGTCAGGTACGCTCCGCCGCGGACGCCCTCACCACGACGGAGATGCTGTCCAACACAGCGGTCCTGCTGTTCGGCGGAATCGAGACGACGGAGGGAATGATTGCCAACCTCCTCCGTCACCTGCTGGATGATCCGATGCTGCTGGCCGAGGTAGATCGGGACGCCGGGTTGCTCGACGCGGCGATCGAGGAATCGCTGCGGATGGAGCCGGCTGCCGCTGTGGTCGATCGATATGCAACAGCCGACGTTCGGATCGGCGGAGCCGACATCCGGCGCGGCGACCTCGTCGTAGTCTCGCTGGCCGGTGCGAACCGGGACCCGGCGGTGTTCGCCGATCCCGACACCTTCGACCCACGACGACCGGATCTGCGCAAGCAGCTGGCCTTCGCGCAGGGGCCGCACGTCTGCATCGGGCTGCACCTCGCTCGGCTCGAAACACGTTGCGCGGTAAGCAACCTCCTGAAGCTGCCCGGTCTTGAACCCGACCGGGTCCGCACCACCGCTCCGAGCGGGCTGGTATTCAGAAAGCCACAGGCTGTCTGGGCTACCTGGTCGGCCAGTCGCACTCACGGCTCTCGTCGAGTGGGGCGAGTCGGGCTCGAACCGACGACCTGACGGATTATGAGTCCGCTGCTCTGACCAACTGAGCTACCGCCCCGACGGAAACCTTACCGGGGTCCAGCAACGCACCCGACATTTCACTGCACCCGTCTGCTCCGGAGCTCGGTGTTCGGGCGACCTGGCACGCGGAGCCTGCCAGCGACCTAGGAAGGCAGACCCGAGTAGGCCGACCGATGCGAGGCTTCGCGCCACGAGACACGGTTCGATGCAGTGCTTCCGGTGAGCTATTCTGGTCCAGCACTCATCGCCAGCGGCGGGTGCCGGTCCTCCGTAGCTCAATTGGCAGAGCATCCGACTGTTAATCGGACGGTTACTGGTTCGAGTCCAGTCGGGGGAGCGGAAGTTTTCGCAGGTCAGTGGCGGTTCAGGGCTTCAGCCCCGAGCCGCCACAACTGCGTTTCAGGGCCAGATGTCAACTAGATGTCAACAACGATGCCGAACGCTTTCGACAGGATCTCGCCAGCGGCGTCCGTGGCCCCGGGCAGGCTGTGCGTGTACACACGCAGCGTCACGGCCGGGTCTGCGTGGCCCAGCACGTCCGCGACTACACCGACACTGATGCCAGCCTGGAGCATGTGGGAGGCCACCCCATGTCGCAGGTCGTGCAACCTGATGACGGGCACCCCTGCTGCCTTGCAGAGGCGCGTAAAGCGGTCAGAGATGTGGTCGGGCTTGACAGGTAGCCCGTCCTCCATCGTGAAGACGTAGCCGGTATCCGTCCACCCTGTGCCGAAGGCCAGGCGCTCCTCCAGCTGCCGGCCGGCATGGGCATGCAAGATCGCGACCAGCGCGGCGTCCAGCGGCACCCTGCGCTTGCCAGCATCGGTCTTGGGCGTCGATACCTGAATGTCGGTTCCACCCACGATGATGCGGGTCTGCTTCACGCTGAGGTAGCCGTCAGCCAGATTGACATCGACCCACCGCAGGCCGCACATCTCGCCCCGGCGCATGCCTCGGGTCATCCCGAGCAGGTAGAGGGCGCCAAGCCGGTCGCCGGCGACGTAGGCGGCAAACTTCGCTGAGTCGGGTCGCTCCCAAATGTTCATTTTGTTGCCTTTGCGCATCATCGGCATCGTGGTGTCCGCGGTCACGTTGACGCGTAGGCGACCGATCCTGACCGCCCACTTGCATGCCATCCGAAGCACAGTCACCGACAGCTGCACCGTTCGCGGCGATAGCGGTCCCCCGCGCTTGCTGCCGGTCTTGCCTAGCTCGACCAACCACGAATTTAGAGCTTCAGCCGTCAGCGCCTCAAGTCGTAAGCCGTCGATCTTCGGCAAGATCCAAGCGTCCGCGGTGTTGCGGTAGCCCGCCAAAGTGGACGGTTTCACGCCCCGCAACTCGCGCTCCGTGAGCCACGCCGAGAGCAGGTCCACGACGGTCCACCGCACGTCGGGCCGGTCCCGATACGAGCCGTCGCCGATCTTTGCGAGCTGGGTGCTGATGTGCGCCTGGGCCTCTTTTTGCAGCCGAAAGCCGCCCTTCGAGCGTTGCACGCGCTTGCCCGTTGCCGGATCGGCGAACGACCAGGCCGCCGTCCAGGTGGTGCCCCGCTGCCGCACTGATCCAGCGCCGGACGGTGCACGCTTCCGTGCCTGCTCTTCGGCGCCTGTCATGAGTTCGCTCCTTCATGGTCGAGGACGTTCGGAAAATGCCGCGCTGCCAGCGTGCGGCCGAGGCTCGTCAGTCCACCGGCAGTGCGCCCAGCACCGTGCTTCGAGAGGTACCCCAACCTTCGCGCGCCGTCCAGCCAGCCCCGTACCTTCGCCTGAGACTTCTGAATCCCTAGCGCGGCAACAAGGTCGGTCGTCAGCGCCAGCTCTTTCGCGATCTTGAATCGCACCTGTGAAGCCGCGTGATGCTTCTCGAACAGCACGGCCGTCAGTAGGTAGGTCAATTGTGCTCGCGTGAGGGCATTCTCGCCCGGAATTGCGGCAAGTCCTTGTGCTGTGCTTATCCAGGCTTCCGAGTCCGTTGCCGCGGAAAGGCCGCCGGCCACAGCGGCGTCAAGGTCGCGGCCGAGTCCCCGGTGCCAATTGGCGGCAGATGAAGCTGCCCTACGGAGATCCTCCAACGGAATCTCACGGACCATGCGGGCATATATTTCCGGCGGGGTCGCAGTCTGTATGGCGGACGCGGTGCGCGACCACGCCCAGGTGGATGTGTGCCCGACGAGTCCGCTACTGATGTCGACATCGACTTCCGGTCGTCCAGCCGGACCGCCGCGCGTCCATGGCCAGTCCGGTTGGAGCATTCGCGTCACTTCGTCCGGCGTGGGTTGGATGCTTAGCTCGCCCAGCACCCATCGGGGGTCGCCGCCGAAGTAGTGCCCGACAGCCACCCAATCCTCGGAGAGGAGGTAGAGGGCGTCGAAGTGGTCGGCGTGTACCTCGCCTGCTGTCTCTAGGAGGTGCCGTCGGGCGAAGAACCTATCGGTCGGATGCAGGGCCATGACGCGAGCCTATGCCACGCGGTGCCAACCGTCAACTACTGTGCACCGCTCGGAGCTGCAAACTGTGCAGAAACTGGCTACAAAATGTGACGGTTGGCACCGTTGACAATAGATTACAGGCATGCCAACAACCCGAACTAACGACGCAGCCGTCCCGCTCCCCGACCTGAGCGCGCGCCGCATGATCCGGCAACGCGCCAAACTGAGCCTCCGTGGCATCGCCGCCGCCGTCGGCTGCTCCATCGGATCGGTCTCGCAGTGGGAGCGCGGCGCGGAACCTCGCGAAAAGTGGCGCGACCGGTACGCCTCCGAGCTACAGCGGATCGCCGAAATCTCCGAGCTGGTCGGACTGTGACCGCATTACACATGTCTCACACATGTCCGGTCCGTTTGATAGACCTTGCGCCATGACCCACACCGAGACGCAACAAAGCCCACAGACCATGGCACTGGCCCGACTGGCCCTCGGCCATTTTCGCGCCGAGGATATCGACAATATCCCGCTGGCGATTTCCGCCGAAGTAGCTGCCGGTGCGCTCCACATCAGCGTTCACGCCTGGTATTCCATGATTCGACGGGGTGCGTGTCCCCTTCCCGTTTTGAGAGTGGGATCGCGGAACTATCGACACCGCCGCGCCGATCTGCTCGATCTTCTGTTGGGGCCTTCTGCGTGAAGGCATTACAGCGGCGCGCCACCCAGCGAAACGACCATCGAATAGCGGCCGCTATTCAACGTCCGCGCCTCACGACACGTCGCAGTGCACAATCCGCGCCCATCCCCGGCGCACATTTCCAGACCGAACTCGCAGCCCGGACCGCCGCGATTCTCGGGCTGGTCAACCATCAACCCCAAGAATGGACCCGCCTCCGTGACTTTACCACCACACGAAGCCGACGACGACAATCATAAACTGAGGGACCGCGGGATCGCCGCATGAGAATCAGGTCAATCAAGCCAGAGTTTTGGCGGTCAGAGGACATCGCCGCACTCAACCCACTTACCCGCCTGCTGTTCATCGGCCTGTGGTCCTACGTTGACGACAACGGCGTGGGTCGTGACATCGTCCCGTTGATCGTCGCTGATCTGTTCCCGTTCGATGATCCTCCCGAGACAGTCGCGACTGTCTCGGGAGGATTGCAGACCCTGTCCGAACGAGGTCAAATCACCCGCTACGAAGTTGCCGGGAGGGCGTACCTGTACGTCAACTCGTGGGCGCGGCACCAAAGGATCGACAAGCCCAACAAGGAGCGTTACCCCCTTCCCACCTGCGAAGATGCGGTAATTCAGGAGATGGTCGCGACACCCTCGCGAGATAGTCGTGAGATCCCCTCGCCTGGAGCAGTGGAGCAGAGGAACAGAGGAACAGAGGAAAAAGAGAAAAACTCTTCGTCATCGGCTGCGCCGATGACGGTGGTCCGTGATCCTGACCTCTTCGACGAGTTCTGGGAGCACTACCCACGGAAGGTTGGCAGGCAGCCCGCCTTGCGGGCCTGGATCAACGCCATGCGCCGACACGAGAACGCCGACGTCATCCTTGCCGGCGTCGTCCGCTACGCGAATGATCCAAATCTCCCTGAGATGAATTACATCCCCCACCCGGTTAAGTGGTTGAACGAAAAGCGCTGGGAAAGCGGCCCCGAGCCCGCGCGGACCAGCCAGGGCGCCGGCGTTGGGCGTGCAATGTCCACAGGCGAGCAACGCGCACTCGTCGCCCTGGAATTGGCTCAGCGGTTCAAAGCAGAAGAAAACAACAATCAGCAACTTCGACAGATTGGCGCCGCGTGATGGAACTTTTCAGAGATCTGGCTCCCAGGGTGTCACTGCACGGCGCCGCGCCATGTCAAGCTGCCGCGCCAGGACCGATCGGAACCCTCGCGTCAGTGTCAGTGGGCCAGGACGCCCAGAACCGCCCTCCTGTGACCTACTCCTGCGGCGGGTGCGACACCCGATGGTCAGGAGTCAGCAGATGTCATTGCGCTGGGTGCCACCGCACCTTCGCCGGCGCGAACCTGTTCGACCGTCACCGTCGCGACATCAAGGGCGAAAGTGGCTGTCTAGACCCGGAAACGATCGTTTCGAAATCCGACCAAAGGAAAGGCGAGCGGGAGATGTTCCTGACCGCAAACCTTTGGCAGGGCGTAGAAACACCGGCGCCGCGTCGTAGCCCGGTGGCGTCCGTAACACCCGTAACGGCCGTAACACCTCTATTTGGCGCCGCCGGAAACGCGGCATAGCCCCTCCCCAATTTCACCCCCGGCACCCACCCACACCACCTCCAGGAGCACTCACCCCCATGCCATCCATCACCGTCAACGCCGGCGCACCAATCACCCTCCCAGGCAACACCGCCGAAACCGTCATCTGGGCACGCATCCCCGGCAACCTCACCATCACCAACCACGGCCCCGACACCATCAACATCCACCCCACCAGCCCCGGCGACGCTGACGTACCGCTCCCCCCCAGCACCACCCGCACCCTCCAACCCGTCACCACCACATGGCGAGCAGGCCACGGCCGCCTATACACCATCAGCACACCCACCACAACCACCATCACCTGGAACCTCACCGACGTCCCCGCCGACACCGGACACGCCAAATGAAGGCGCGCGGGTTTCAATCGTTGGTTCGCGCTGGGGGGCGTTTTGGCGGTTCGTCGGCCGAGGTTGGGGTGACACCGTCCGATAATCAATCGGATTCGGTGCCTGTTCCCGCTGGTCAGGGTGTGCCTGTCAACTCGATGTCAACTAGTCCCGGCAGCGTTTCTGCCGTTTCCTCTCTTGGAGATGCCGTGCCTGATTCCGTTTCCGTCCCGCTTCCGCAGCTGCCTGAGGTGCTGTCCACCGAGGGGCGCCTGGCCGCGTTGCTCGTCCTGACTGTGCCCGATGAGGTGCGTGCCGAGTTGCTGGCTGACGCTGCCCACCGCGGCACTGCCCGCATGGTCGGTGAGGCCATCGGCGCTGCCACTGCCGACGTGGACGCGCTGTGGTCCTCGCTGCGGTCCGATGTGCCGACGCCCGCCGCTATCGGTGCCCTGGCCGATCAGATCGCCCGGGTGACCGCGCTGGGCGAGGTAGCGGCCCGGCTCACACCGGCGTCCGCCGCTCCGGCTGCTGTTGCCGCGCCGGCGTTCCCCGAGTCGCCTTTCAACCCGCGTCACGCGCCAGCAGCACCGGCACCTGCCGCCGCCCCGCGGTGGTCCAACACCGTGACCAGCTACGTCGCGGAAGTCACCAACCTGCCGGCACCACCGAGTGCGACGCTCAGCCGCTACCAAACGGCCGTCCTGGCCTACGAACGGCAGCTCGCCGGCTTCGGTGACCAGTCACGGAAGCTACCGATGCCGAAGTCCACCGACGCGGACCTCGCCGCCGACCAGGCCGCCCGCGCCTACCACCAACGCAGCAGCGACGACCGAGCCACCCTGACCCAGTTCGCCGACGCAGCGAACCAGGTCCGCGCCGGCGCCGTCGACCCGCTCGACATCCTCGCGGCCGCCGACCACTTCCAAGCTGTACGGGTGCCCGAATCCCGGGATGCCCTCGAAACCCTCAACGCGTTGCTAGCCGACGCCGATGCGAGCCGCATGGCCCGCGGACTGGATACCTGACATGCCCTCCTTCATCGTCAAGACCGCCGCCACCAAACCCACCACCGGAGGCATCCCTGTGCCCACCGTTCAGCCCGCCCCCACGGCGCAGCCTCTGCCCATCGCGATCACCGACCTGCTGTCCCAGCTCGCGGCCGCGTGGCAGACATGGCAGACAGCGCCAGTCGCTGCGGTGTACCCGGATGTCACTGCCACCGACGCACCCGACCCGGCTGGTGAGGCCGCGATCGTGAAGGCCCAGCGCCGCGGCGTCGGCGCCGACAACGCACGGTGGGAGTCGCTGCTGACCCGCGTCGGCCCAGCGAAAGCCCTCAGTATCCGGGCCAGAGCCGCACAGGAGTCGCTGACACTGGCCCGCACCATGGGCATCACCTCCACCGACGCCGTCGCCATCACCAAAGGTCTGATCGTCGCCACCGAGCCCGGCCGGCGGCGCTGAACATGCCCAGATCATGCTCCGTCTGCTGCCACGACGGCCGCAAAGCGATGGACGAAGCGCTCGTCGCCGGCGAATCGTTACGGGCAATAACGAAACGGTTCCCCGGTGTCACCGAAAGCTCCCTGAGTAGGCACAAGGTCGCTCATCTTTCCCCTTCACTGCTCAAGTTGGTTGCAGATCGGGAATTGAATCGGAACGGCGACCTCCTCGAACAGCTCCGCGGACTGATCGAGAAGGTGTATCAGGTCCTTGAGCACGCCGAGGCGACCGGCAAACCCGGCACCATGCTCGCGGCCGTCCGCGAAGCGAAAAGCATCCTCGAACTGCAAGCCAGGATGACCGGCGAACTCGACGAGCGACCACAGACGTTGGTCGTCAACCTGACGTCGACAACCGAGTGGCTGGACGTCAGGACGCGGCTCCTCGCCGCGCTCCGACCGTTCCCCGAAGCGCACCGAGCGGTCATCGCCGCCCTCGGCGGTGACAGTGACCGGGAACCCGCTCGCGCGCTCGCTAGCTGAGGCGCTCGACCCGGTCATCTTGGCCCGGCGGTCCGGAATGATCGCAGACCCGTGGCAGCGGGATGTGCTGCGCTCCCCATCGCCGCGCATCCTGCTGTGCTGCTCACGGCAGGTCGGCAAGTCCACCCTCGCCGCCGTCAAGGCCATACACACCGCCCTGCACGAGCCGGGTTCTTTGACGCTGCTGGTGGCGCCGTCGCAACGGCAGGCCATCGAGCTGTTCAAGTCGGTGCTGCGGCTGTACCGCACGCTGGGCCGCCCGGTGACCGCCGAAGCCGAAAACGCGATGTCGTTGACCCTCGAGAACGGTTCGCGGGTCGTCACGCTACCCGCCGACGAGCGGACAATCCGCGGATTCGCCGCCGTCAAGCTGATCCTGCTCGACGAGGCCGCGCGTGTCTCCGACGACCTGTACGGCGCGATCCGCCCCATGCTCGCCGTCTCTGGTGGCCAACTGATGGTCATGTCGACGCCGTTCGGCCGGCGCGGCTGGTTCTACCGGGCCGCGACGACAGACGCCGGTTGGGAACGGCATTTCGTGAACGCCACCGACTGCCCCCGCATCAAACCCCAGTTCCTGATGGAGGAACGCGACGCACTTGGAGAGCAGATGTTTATGCAGGAATACATGTGCGAGTTCGTCGACGCCACAGGTTCGGTGTTCGATGGGTTGGACCTTGAGGCGATGGCCGCTGCGATCCCGCGGCTCGACCCGTTCACGGTTGGCCTGTGATGAGCAGGGTCATCGGCGTCGACCTCGGGAAGCAGAACGACTTCACCGCAATATCGGTGCTCGAACTGGTGCGGCCTGACGTCGGTCCATCGGAAACGCACGTCGTCTACCTGGAGAGGTTTCGTTACGTTTCGTATCCGGGTGTCGTGCAGCGCGTGGCCGCACTGGCGTCAGCACCCGCACTCGCCGGCTGCCCGCTGGTCGTCGACGCCACGGGAGTCGGCAGGGCCGTCGTGGACATGCTGCGCGAGTATGTGCCGCTTGTGGAGGCGTTGGTGATCACCGGCGGCCGAGACGCTGTGACGTTGGGGCCGCGTGAGCATCACGTCCCGAAAGCGGACCTGGTGGCGACGTTGCAGGTGTTGGTCGCGTCGCGTCGTCTGAAAGTCTCGTCGGTCGATCCGCTCGCCGCTGAGTTCCACAGCGAGATGCAGAACTTCGGCTACGAGATTTCGGAGGTTGGCCACAAGGCGTTCGGCGCGGCCGGGTCACATGACGACTTGGTCCTGTCAGTGGCGATGGCGGCTTGGAAACTGACGAAGCCGAGCGCGGTCGACGCCTGGATTGAGGCACTGACGCGGCGTGCGGGAACTTACGCCGAAGCGCAGTGAAGTCTGTTCCGGATCTCGTCTTGGTTGCGCTTGAGTCGGCCATGGCACCTGCAACGCGGCCTTGCTGTGGATGTCGGGCACTCGTTGGAGCAGGCGGCGATGCAATCGTGAGCCGGACCGCGCCCAACCAATCACTGTGTGTAGTTGCACGACTAGCAGATCGAGCGCAGATGGCTTAATAAAGGGATCACCTACCCTGTTCGTATGCTCACGTGGCACACTCGCCAGGTGTCCACTGAGCAGCCACCGGCCGGAACGCCGGTCGCCATGAATGTCAAGTGGGATCGCCATGCTCTCCAACCTGCGACTGTAGCGAATCAACTACTGATCGTTGATGGACTCAGGTATGGGGATAACCAATCCGAGCAGGTTTACCTAGTGTTGGGTCACGCTGCCCCGCCGCTCTTCGTCAACTCGGCGGATTTCGCGAGCTTCCAAAACGACGGAGGCGCCTTACCCGTCGAGGTGAAGGGCACCTTCGTAATCGAGCGCGGACGAGCAGTTGAGTGGTGGAAAGCTCTAGGTGTCCATCTAGGTCAGATGAAGGAGGGCGGATGATGACGGCGACGCAGCCATGCATACTGACGCCCGCCGACCTCCAGTGGGTCCCTCACATCACCGTAGTGTCGGGCACTTATAGTCCTTTCGTTGATATCGAGAGGGTAACTCTGGAGGTTGCTATTACTGAGGGTCAAGATCGAGTATTCGTGTCGAGCGAAGCCATCTTGGGCCGGGAAGATGTTAGCCCGGCTTTACCCAGCCGGGCATCCATGGCGGGGGCGCTTAGCAAATTCAGGCGCATAGCCAGCAGCATAGGCCTAGGCGACTCCCGCGGCGATGTCTACGAAGGATTATTAGCCGAACTCGATGAATTAGAGCTAACCCGCCAGAAGGCCACCACTATCGCGATAGGATGACCGAGTGGCCTCGTTCATCCTTGGTGGTATTTACTACGTGTTGGATACTCAGATTCGATTACCTCCTGACGGAGAACGGGAGATTCACGATAGCCGACGCCCTTTTGTGGTCCTTTCTACGTCCTTGAAGAATAACGACCCAGGTTGGCCGGTCGTACTCGGATGTCCGATATCCAGCTCGACCAAATTCTATACGGAGTTTTGTGTTAAGCTCGGAGCTGGGCAAGCTGGAATGCCTAAGAAAACTTGGATTCGTGTGCCCGCTCTCCAGCCGTTAGCCAAGTCGGACTTGCAAGACCACATTGGACTACTAACGCCAGAGTTATTGGAGACCTTACAAGCTCGCGTGCTCCAATATATTGGACTGGTCTAGGAACTTTGCCTGGCCGAATATCGCGCGGATCGCTTGGTTGTACCGATCGTGCGTAGCTGCTCGTAAGCCCGCCGTCTCAGTCATAACGATGCAGTCCTTCACGGGACGTGACCGGTGGTTAGCGCACGCCGAGTCGTCTATCGTCCGGCTGGTGGGACTTCGGCCTGCGTTTCCATCGCTCGGTGGTCAAGCTGAGCACCGCTGGGCCGCCGACCTCTGTGCGGCCGGCTGCGGGACCCTGGGGACTACAGACTAGACGAGAGGGCGGCGCTTCTGCCACTCGTCGAGCTCATCCTGGCGGATGAACCAGGCCCGGCCGATCATCCGGGCCGGCAGCTGGCGGAGATCTTGTGCCGAATCAACCTCATGACGCTCGGTTCACGCCTACTGTTTGGCGGTATGGCCAAGCTGAGCAAACGCGGACGGATCATCGTCGGCGCCGTCGTTGGTCTTTTCATTATCGGGGGGATTCAGAACGCAGTCAGCAGTCCGACGAGCCCGTCCGCTGCCCCAGCGAGCACCCCGACAACAAGTGCGGCCCCACAGATGACCGCGCGCCACACCCCATCAGCAACAACAACTGAGTCGCTCCGGACAACCAGCGCGGTCGTGGTCACACCCAAGCGCGTAAAGGCGGTTGCCACGACGGCAGCATCGACGACCGCGCCGACGACCGCCAACCAGGACACAGCCACCGATGCCTCGACGAATCCCGAATCTGCCGCGGCCACCGCCAGGTGCAAAGGGAGCGCCGGCCCTGACGTGATCGAATGGGCGCTGCGGCAAGGAACGCCCGCCGAAGGGACCCTCGACCCCGACATCCTGTATCCGAATCCGTCGGACCCGTCCGGGCCGTGTCTGAGCGCAGTGGACGTGTTCTTCTCAGATTCGACGAGCGTCCCACCGGGCACCTGCCTCGAAGTCGCATACGCGTCCGACAACCCTCAGTACGACGTCAACTACACAGTCGCCGCCATGAAGCCGAAGAAGCCTTTCCGCAAGGCTGGGGACTCATGCGGCTAAAGCACCGCGACCGCCCATCTGTGAATCACAGGGCAAGCCCGGCCTCCACCAGGAGTCCGGCGAGGGCGAGCGCCTCGGCAGGTGCCAGCGGTGTGTCATCGCAGTAAATCTCCGCAGGGTGGGATTCGACGAATTTTCCGCCGTCCCTGACGTGGAACAACTCGACCGTGACTGGCTCGCCGTATTCTCTCGTCACTGAGCCCAGGACAACGCGACAGGGGGCGTC
>JAABUO010005788.1_pt1 | contig 14303 bp, 14 predicted proteins | sample 5559291 | NCBI WGS metagenome assembly JAABUO01 (sample SAMN10711878, study PRJNA513372) | rock metagenome | isolation source: Antarctica rocks | place: Antarctica: Victoria Land, Finger Mt sud | reverse complement strand
GGGCAGCAAGCGCGGCGGCAAGCGCAAGCGCGCGCCGGGCGAGGCGGCCGCCGCCGCCGCCGCCAACCTCGGCGTCGTCGCCTCGGACGGCGCGCGCAAGCGCCGCGGCCGGGCCGCGCCCGAGCAGGGCCCGGTGACGCGCAGCGCGCCGCGCGGCGGCGCGCCCGGCGCGCCCGGCGCCGGCGCGCCCGGCGCCGGCCGCGGCAAGGTGGTCGGCGAGGAGACGGCCGCGCTCGCGCTGCTGCTGCTGGACCACGACAAGCCGGTGCGGCCCCTGCTGCAACCTGGATATGACACAGTAGGGCCACAGGAATGCACATACCCTGCTTTCAGATTAGGCAGGCGCAACACAGCCCCAGGTCAGTCGTTGCCCTTTGGGTTACCTGTGAATGGCAAGTCACGGGTTTCCAAGGCACAAGTGCCATGACGGGCGGCACTTATGGGCGATTGGGCCGACTGTCCCCCGCCAGCAAGGAGTGATCGGCATGCGGCGCTCCCCCCTCTCCCTGCAGCGAGGGACGCCGACGCGCATCGCATGGCAGCACCACCCTCTGGCCTGAGCCGCCCCGCTCGTGCCGCGGCTGCAGGGCAAGGGCGGTAAGGCTAAGGCCGCGGGCGGCGGCCGCCCGGGCACGCGCCACAGCCCCGCCGCCGCCGCCACCGCGCCCGGCTCCAAGGCCGCCGCCGCAAAGGCTGGCGAGGACGCAGCGGACGAGGGAAAGGATACAGCAGACGCGCCGGCCGCGCCCGGCCAGGGCGGCGTCGCGCCGGCGCACGGCCGCACGGCCGCGCCGCCGCCGCTGCCGGCCAACGCGCGCGGCGCGCGGTGCGGGACCCAGAAGTATGTGTCACCTGACCCAGGAGTTGTGTCCAAGCGTGACGCGTCATGTGGCACATTTGCACAGCAGGGTGACCGCGCGGGCGGCGGCCACAGCTGCGCTGCACGCCAGGGGCACCCTGCCCGCCTCGCGCGCCCGCCTGGGAGTGGTCCTGCGACATGGCGAGCCTAAGTTTGCCAGTCAGGGTTTGGCCTCAAGCTCTGCCAGAAGTGGGTGGGCGGCAGCTGCGCTGCCTCATGCTGCCCCATCAACCGCGGCGCACAGCTGTGCTCAACAGAGCATGCTCTGCGCAGGGGGCCCCGGCGAGCGCGCGGGCCCTCCGGCGCGCACATGTCGGAGGCGGCCACGCAGACCGGGCCCGGCGGGCCGCCGGGCGACGGCGCAACCGCCGGCGCCGCCGCGCCGCCCGGCGACGCCGTGCGCGCGGACGACCCCGTCGACGTCACCATGCTCGAGCCGCTCATCGACATCGGCCCGACCAGCTCCGAGTCGGCGGGCGACGCTGCCATCGGCGAGCCGCGCGACGGCGCGCTCGTGGCGGACACGGCGGTGCAGACGGTGGCGGACGCAGCGGCGCAGACGGTGGCGAGCGCTGCGGCGCAGACGGCGGCCCAGGCCGGGCCGGACGCGCCGCCGGAGGCGGGCGCGCCCGCGCCCGGCGGCCCCGCCGCGGGCGGGGACGCCGGCGCGGCGGCGGCCGGCGCGGCCGCGGCCGCGGCCGTCGGGCTGGCGGGCGCTGGGGGGCCGCTGCCGGCAGCGAGCATCGAGCGCCTGCAGCAGGTGCGCTGGTGCCCGCTGAAGTGTTAGGCGTGCTGTTGCGCCGCGCCAAGGCGGCGCGGCGGGCAGAGCTCCGGCAAGCCTGTGGTGCTGCGGGTTGCGCATGCCTGGCAGTGGATCGACGCTGCCCTGCTGACCAGCCGGCTAGCAGCGGGGGCTAACGGGAGTGGGGCGCGGCGCAGGCGATGGCGCAGGGCGGCCCCGGCGTGGAGCGCCTGCGGCAGCTGCTGGCGGCCAGCAGCGGCGGGTCCACGAGCGCGCTGGCGGAGCTGGGCCCGGCGCTGCAGGCGCTGATGAACGCCCAGTAGGTTTGTGTGTGCGACTCATGAACCTTCATGGGTCATGGCGCGCGCGCTGCGGCCCGCAGCGGGGCGCGCACGAGCAATCGCCGGGTTGGAGCCTGCGCCAATGCCTTGGGCGCTGGTGAATGCCCTGCAGGGTTGGGGCATTGAGGTAGTGGCCTGCGCCAAGGGTGTGTGCGTGCGCTTGTGGGCATCTTCGGTGTATCCATTTAGTGGTCCTGGGCGCTTGCCGGCGACCCCTGGCGGGGCCTTGGCCGTGTGGCGCCGGAGCGCGCTTGTTTGGCCCGAGGCCGGCTTTGGGGTCTCAGGAGGGCTCATGCGTGGCGCCCTTGTGCGCCCAAAGGTGGTTGCACGCTCATGGTGCATGCGCGGTCCCCGGTCACAGCGCTTTCCTTGCCTTGCAGGCATCCTTTGGCTTCGATATGGGTCGCATGCCTTGATTTCAGCGCTGGGCAGAGGTGGTGGTAGGCAGAGCGTTGGGATTTGTTTGCCCAAGGGCTGGCAAAGCGCATGCAGCCACTTTACGCGGATGGCTTGCCGGCATGCTGGATAGGTGCGGGACTACGGTGGCGCGCCAACCGCCCACTAAGCCCTGCTGGCCTCTTGGCGCGGAGGCGCGCCGACCACAGAGACGCGGGAGCATCCGCGCGCTTGCACAGGGTATGTTCAATCGTTCACGATGCGCGCGGGTAGGTTGCGGAGTGCGCCTGACGGCCTTCTGGGTGGTATCCTGGGGGCAGGCAGGTGTGTCCTTGAGCTGCCCATTGCAAGGGCCTTTTGGGTACCCCGCCATCGCGGGTCCCCTGGATTTGGGGTCCCATGCTGAGACGGGTCTTGCTTGCGCTTTCTCCTGAGGATTCAGTTTACAAGCTCCGCTCTGCGAGTCCCTGGTGGTAGCCGGGGCTTGCATATGCCGCACGGCTTGCACGTGCCCGCCCGGCTGGCGGGGTCGCTGCAATGCAGTGCTGCCGGGGTCTGCTCAGCGCTCTCTTTCTTGGGATGCCCGATTCTGGTGGGCCCAGCTCCACCTGCTCTCTGTGCATGACAGTGGTTGAAGTCGTACTTCATGCTTGCGCGTGGCCAAGGCCTGCGGCACAATGTGCAAATATTGATGTGGAGGAGCTGCCAGGCTCCAGGTTGTCTGCATGGCTATGTATGGGGCTTTTAAGCGGTCTGCCAAAGTGTTCTGCGTGCCGCAGAAGTCAGGGCATCCAGGTTGTCGCACTGGCGCCGTTCCTGGCACTTTGGTGCACCACTGCCTCGAGTTTTCTCAGCTGCACTGCGTGTGCCAAGCAGGGCGGATCAACACCTGGTTTGTAATGTTGATACTTCCGCCGCATGATGTACCTGGAAATATGGGTGTGCTGGACTGCAGCTGACAACTTGCTAGGACATGGGCCAACCCTGCAACACCACTGCAATTGAGCAGGGCAAAGTCAGTTGTATTAATGTGTCCTCACAACGCATGACAGACTTACTCAGAAACCCATCCCAGCCGTAGGAGGCACCGCAGAGGATGTCCAGAAGTGAATGATTCCCGCATCTGTACAAGACATGATGATCTACAGACACGCTGGCGCCACACTGCAAAGTGACACGAAAGTGCAGTCGAGCGCTCCTCCAAATCATTGCATGTGAGGCGCCCGACACACCTCACCATCAGACACGCTTATGCTCTCATACGCGCAGCAAGAGCGCACTGCTGGAGACCCATACACCTACACCTATGCGAGCCACCTACTGCTACAGCCCCCGGACAGGGCAGACTCACCAACACGGAGTCTCCTCGTACAATTGAAATCCTACGCAGCCCCCTCGGCGGCCCGCCCGTTGCTCGGGGCGCCGTTTGCTGCGCTTCCGGTCGCCGCGCCGCCGGGGCGCAGCGCGGCGGCCAGCAGCGCCTGCGCGCCGCGCGCGAAGCCGCACGCCTCCAGGTAGGCGGCGACGCTGCCGTGCGTGACCACCAGGTACTCCAGCGTGTCGCGCATCACCTGCGCCCTGGCAACAAGAGTTAGGATCAGGGTTGGGTGGTGTAGGGTTACCCGCCCCCCAGGGGCATGTTGCGTCGGCCGCGCGAAGAGCAGAGAGTTGCTGCGGCAGCGGGATGGCCGCAAACATTGGAGACCATGACAGCGATGCAGGCTGAAATGCAGACTCTCCTTGCCTTCTGTTGATGCTCTGGTGGCCCAGCTGCATTCCAGTGTATACACGCACGGGCTGCGACCCAGCAGCCAAGCTCTGCATGTGTGGTTGGGCTGCCAAGCTGGTGTGTCGCATGGCTCCAAGCACTGGGCCACCTGCTGACAGCTTCCCGCAGGGGAGGCCCCTCATTCCCAGACCCTACAAGACCGCCCATGCTGCTATGCAGCGCCGAGGAACCCAGCACGTCCCCCGCACCACATGCAGCAGCGGGGTTCAAGCGCAACCGCAGGGGCAGCGCGCCCCCTCGCATGGTGCCAGTGGTAAGCGGCTGAACGCAGGGCTGCGAGCACGCCCTCAGAGCGCTCCGCGCGACGCACGGGCGTGCACGCGCGGCGCCCCGCACGGCTCCCAGTGCAGCCCAGACCCTGGGCCCCAAGGGTTAGTATTAGGGTAGGGGGCCAGGCCTTGGGCGGCGCGCGCGAGAAGAGCGACGTGTCCAGCCCGTCCAGCTTCTGCAGGCTGGCATCGCCGGCCAGGTTGTGAACGTGGTCCGACCTGCGGGGAAGGGGGGAAGGTGTAGGGCTATAGGGTATAGGCCTGCCCGAGCGATCAGGCGCGACCGTGGCGCGCCGCTCAGGGCTGGCAGCCCGCATGCATGCATGCACCTGCCACCCGGGGGCAGAGGCCGTCAGCATTCTGTCGCCGTACTAGCTGGCCCCAATCGCGCAGGCTGTAACATGGCCGGCAGGGTTACACGCGCAGACCAGCAGCCGAGCTGACGCGCTGCGCCGCCGCCGCCGGACACTGCAGCCCGGGTCGCAGCAGCGGGGGCAGCGCCGGCACGCGCACGCGCGGGGCGGGCCGCGGACCTGGCGTAGTCCCGGACGATGTCAGCTTCGGATGCGCCGCAGCAGCTCAGCACCAGCATCGCGATCAGGCCCGTCCTGCGCGCGGGCCCCGGGCGGCATCACAAGCGCAGCGGCAGGGCTGGCCGCAGATGAAGGCATGTCCGTGCAGCGCACAAGGCGCGAGTCCGCTACCGGGGCCGCCAAGGAACCTTCGCAAGGACTGCTGGCATCAACGGGTCCCAGTCAATGGTGCGACAGTGCAGCGCGCTCCGGGCCAGGGCGCAACGCCTGTTTTGGCGCGGCCGCGCCGAGCGCGACGACCACCATTGCTACACCACATAACGATAGCAATAGTACAAATCACTGTTGAAACAGGCCACACTCCAGCTGATGCGCCCGTGCTGTGTGCGTCGCCGGCGCACGGGGAAGCAGGTGATCGGGGTTTTGTGCCCAGCGGAGCTCCCGGGCGCCCCGTCGGCTCTGCCTGGGCCAGGCGCGGGAGGTCTCCCCCGACCTGCCAGCGCGCACCTGTCCTTGCCCAGCTTGCAGAATATGGCGAGCGGCCGCTGCGCCTTGGCCGCAGACGCCACCACCTGCGCGCGGGAGCGCCCTGGCGTGGATCAAATGCTCCACGCGCAAGCCCAAGCGCTGATGCACTCCCATACCCTGCATCGGCGCGTGCAGTCAGGACATGTCCAAAAGTTGCCTGCCGCCCTGGGGCAGACACTGCCCCACTGCTGTCGGCGAACCAGCGCAGCGCGGCCGGCGAGCGCGCCTTGGCGAGCATGGGAGCATGCGTGCAGCGCCGAGGCAGTGGGCGCGCGGCCGCCGCGCAGGCCCGGGAAGGGTGGGGGGGGCGCGGGGGGCCCATTGCGCCTGCATGGCGGCGCAGATCTCCGGCCGGAACGCGTCCAGGATCGTTTTGTACATGCCCAGCAGCCCCTCCCGGTTGGCCTCCCTGCGCGGCGGGCCGCAGCTCAGCGACCGGGTCGCGCAAACACAGGCTACATGCCCCGCAGCCCCTCGCGGTTGGCCTCCCTGCGCATAGTAGGGTTAGGGATACAGCTCAGCGTGCGGTTCCGTGCGGACACGGGCGCGCGCCGGCCCCGCAGGCCGCCAACCGCGAGCGGGCAGCGGCGCGCGGCAGCGGGGCGCCGCAGCTGCCGCCCAACCAGGGGCTGGGCGCGCGCTAGACACAAAAGCACTGCAGCTCAAGCAGCAGCCAGCGGGAGCGGGCGCGGCGCGCCTGATGACGCGCCGGCGGACCTGCGGCACGGGCGCACGCCAGCCGAGCAGGCGGCCCAGCGCGAGCCAGAACGCGATGGGCAGCGAGCGGTGCAGGGGCAGCCGCAGCACGAACGCGCGCGTGTACAGCCGCCACTCCTGGATGGACACGCGGTGCAGCCGCACGCCGGCCGCCGCGCCGGCCGCGGTGCCAGCCGCGCCGTCCCGCACGGCCTCCATCTGCGTGCGCCGAATGGGGCAGGGCATGTCACGGGGGCTGGCGTGCAGCGGGCCAGCATGATTCATCGGTTGATAATCCGCTGCCCGTCCCATGGCCCATCACAACGGCCAGCCTGCCTCTGAGTGGACCTCACGTACGGGGTGCCAAACTCACGCACTCCTGTTCCGCATGGCTGGCCTGCGGAACTGTTGCAAGCCACGCCGCGCTGCGCCTGCGCACGTCTGCGCTTCCTGCCCGCCCCCCTCAAGCGTGCCAGCCTGCATGCAAAGAGCTAGCGCCGCTGCTTATGGCACGCGCGGCCGCGCCTGTTGCCGTTACACACGGCACGGCCAGACAGAGCAAGGGGGTGCGCCGTGCCAAAGACGTCGAGACTTCCACGACTTCAACAGCAGGGAGCGCGTACCTGGCACAGAGCGCTGGCATCACTATCCAGACTCACTACGAGCCCGTCACCTCCGGAATCTGCCCTGTCTGCAGCAAGCGCGGCCCGCACCTTGGCGCTGCCGTCCGGCTGCCGGCGCGCCTTGGCCACGCCTGCGCTGTCCACGAGCGCGCAGGGCGCGTCCGCGCGCCACTCAAAGTTTGTCCGCAGGTCCAGCTGCAGCATTGATTGAGTCGATATCCGAGAATGGTCATGTGTTCATCAGTACCTCCTTCATGAGTGCACCAGAAGGAAGTGCAGCACTGACCTGGCAGCAGGCAGTGGCGGCATAGCATTGCTGGTCTGTATTTGCCAAGCGGTGTGCCTTGCAGACACAAGCCTGGGTCAGCAGGCTTGTGGGGCAGCACAACGGTGGCATTTTGCTAGCGCTGCAGTGGCAGGCACCCCCTGGCCTGGCCGGCAGCCGGGCCCGCTCACAAGCTCGACGACGCCGAGTTCGCCGCGGAGGACGGCCAGGTCAGCCTCGCAGGCTCCCACAGGGCAGGCGCAGCGGAAAATGCGGCCTGCGCACCCAAGTCCTTGTGAGAGAAGCTACACAGGAGTGCATACACGAGGGCGCGTACCTTGCGAGCAACCACGCTTGAGGCTGGACATATGTGTGGCTGTGCTTGCAAGAGGGTGTCCTTGTAAAGCGGCGAGGTGGAGTGCCTACCAGGCGTGACGTTGCTGCAGGCAGAAGCGAGGTCGCGCGCATTCTTAATGCTGGACAGGCGGTGCAGTGCTGCCTCCGTCGGCACGGACTGCGCTGCGTCTTGCGCACCTGCAAGCCGCTGCTACTCAGACTTTGCCTGACCATGGCAGAGCGTCTGCTTGACAGAAAGGGCAGACCACCAGGTCTGCAATCCGTCAAATCATACAGCAGCCAGGCCAGAAAGCGCATGTGTCACAGCAGTATGGCAGTTTAGCAAGTTAAGAATGCAGGCTGTGAGCGCCTGGCAAGTCTGAAGCATCAGCAAGCTCCTGCGCGTGCAGCTCCGCCTCCCGTGCGGCATCGGCGGCGCCCTGCAGCGCGTCGCCCTCTGCAGCAAACGGCGCAGGCACCCGCCGCGACCACAGCTGCCCCATGCTGCAAAGGATGAAAGGTTTTCAGTGCGCGGTCATTCAAGCATCAGTGCTCCTGTACAACAGACTCCACACTGCAGGTACCCGTGCGGCCGAGTTGCTGAAAGTGACAGAGGACCTGGCGGTCAGAGTCAAGTGTTCCTCACTTGAAACAAAGTGGGCAAGGATGTTCACATTGGAGCAAGTCGCCCGTTTAAAGGGCAGGGGAGGAGACTTGAGAGGAAGCCTGGCCGGCTTTTACATTTGCCATCTTCTTGCCATGAAGCAATGCAGGAGGCGTCCCCTGCTGATTCAGCCGTGCAGCTGTGCTGAACCTTTGGAATGACTGCATGCACCGTGCCACGTCTTCGAAATGGAAACAAGTAGCAAGCGGCACAAGTGGCAGGGTCGGTGCGTGAGGGACATGTCTGCTACAGCCGGAGGCTTGCTCGGGACCATCGCTCGCCGACAGTCCTCAGGCGCGCAGTGAGGCACTGCATAAGGCCTCGCACAACATTTTGACATGCAGCCCAAAGCTGGAAACACCGCAAGCGCTGCTACGCCAGCCTGCAGGTCAGGGCCCAGCACTGCCAAGCGCAGCGCGCTGCAGGCAAACAGCACTCCAGCGCGCGCAGCACGAGAGCTGTGCCAGCATCCAAAGAGCAGCTCTCAGGCTGTGTCCGGTACACGGAAGCTGCACCAGCCGCCTGACCGCGTTTGAGCGCGCGGCGGCGGCGCATGCCGAGCACACCGCCCGCGCTTACTTGCCTGCCGCCTCGTCAAAGTTGTCCACCAGGTTCGGGACGTCTGCGCAGCGCGCACAACACCCAGGACACATTCAGTGTGTGCACTTGCCTTTGCAGGCTGTACCACGACTGTCATAGCAGCGCCTGTCAAACTCTCTTATAAAAAGCAGACAGGGAGGCCCTAGTAGCGCAGACAAGATCGCTACTGCAGTGCCCCATGCGCCTCGCCAGCTGGCGCACAACTATGTATGACCGACACGCCATGAAGCGCCTTCATCATCTCTCTATCCACACACAACCCCTCATGCATGCCTTGCACCGTCCGACACACCTACGTCGCCGTATCCATGTCGACATGCACATCTGCCCAGGCCCTTTCCCACCAGTCAGCGCCAATGCCCGGGCCCGCACCATCGTCGTCGTCGTCGTCGTCCTCAAGCTGCGCGCCCATGTGCGCGCTCATGCCGGCGCCTGCGCCCGCGCCCGCGCCGCCGAAGCCGCCAGCGCCGCCGAAGCCGCCCAGGCCGCCGCCGGCCGCGCCGTACCCAGACTCCTGGGCCATGCGGCGCAGGTTGCCGATGTTCTCCTGGCCCATCTGCGGCAGGATGCCCGGCAGCAGGTCCTGCAGCTCTGCGCGCGCCGCAGCCGAGCGCAGCGTCGGGGCAGGATCCAAATTGAGCATGCACATCCGTTGACATTGTCTTCTTTAAATAGCAGCAGGGTGTGTGCATCCACACTTTTAAGCAAGGTGCGAGCGCACCAATGAGTACGGCATGTTTGCAGAGCAATGAGGTGTCGCACCACCAACAGGGGCTTGCCATACAGGAGGGCAGCAGACTGGGGAGGACAAGGTCACATGGTGAACCTTGCGCAACCAGCGCCCGCGCATACGTGAGGGGGGCTTGAAAGCTTTTGGGCAGCGGGGCACGCACTCCTGGTCTGCGAGGGGCCGCTGACCACGAAGGTGTTGGCGGCGATGGACGCTTGCACTGCGCGGGCGCGCGCACGTCTCAGCTCACGCAGCGGAACACACGCCGCGACGCGCGGAGCCCACTCGTTGCACAACATAGCACCAGGCCGCCTGCCTAAGCGCTCTTCGACCTCCCGCGCAGGGCTCAGCCAAGCCCGCCGCACAGGTCACCCCGTGGTGTGTCCTCGCGACCTGCTCTGTGACGCAATCGCTACGCATTAAGCACGTCGGGCGCTGCCAGGAGACCGGGGCATGGCGCGGGCGGCAGCAGAAGCACAGAAACTCGCGCCGCGCGCCAGGGCGGCACAGAGCCTGTTAAGAGTGCGCACCCTTGGGGTTCTGGAAGTGGACCACGTCCTGGCCCTGGAACAGGTTCACCTCCTCGATGCCCGGGATGGTGTTGACGCCCAGCCGCTTCAGCGTGCTCTGCAGCCGCTTGTCGTCCGTCGTCGCCGCCTTGTGCACTGCCTTCTTCTTTCTGCGCGCGCGCGCATCGGCGCGTTGTTAGGTTAGGGTACCACACCAGCGCAGGGCGCGCAGCACGCAGGCTGCTCCAGCACTCAGCCGCTGCTGAGCGCGTGCGCCTGCGCCTCCTGTATCAAGCACAGCCTGTGAGCAGGCTGGCCTTGTGCAGCGCAGACGGGCCAGCTGCAGGTCCCGTCACTCGGGCAGAGGCAAGCTGGCACAAGGCCTGGCCCATGCGCAGCAGCTGCCCGGCAATGACACATTCGGCCGTGCCACAGCATGCCCCGGCGTCGCAGCCTGAACACAGCCCGGCAGCACCAACAGGATACGGGCCAGCCGCGCCTGCGCACTGAGCCTTTGCCCCCAGTTCGTACGCTGCCGGCCATCTTTTGCAACCTTTCGGCGTTCATCTGCGCCCCGTGGCACTCAATGCTCAGCGCGCCTGCCACCTTGCCTGCCTATCTTGAGGCACAAGCGACAACCCAGCTCGCAGCGCAACGTGTTGCCTTCCACGCCCGGCATGTACACCAGCTTCAGCAGGCCGCACACTGCAAAGGTGCCTTGGCAATGCACAGGCATTCCAGGCTTGACAACAAGCCCGACACCACGCATCTTGCACACACGAGCCACCACTCACAGCTTGGCACACACAGGCTGCAGATAGCAGCTTTCAGGGCTCCACCTTTGCCGGGCCCACGCGGGAGAGGCCTGCAAGCTCGCTCGGCAGCGCAAGGCCTTCTCCTTCTGCGATAGCGGCGGGGTCTGCTTTACCATGGCTAGGGCAGCGCTGGGCCCTAGCGTGCGCTTCGCTTTTGAAGATTCTAGCTACCTGCTGCCTGCCTCCCTCCCCAAGTGCGCTGCCGGAAAGAGCGGTCCTGTGCCTCTGCTGCGTTCTACCCTATCTGCACCAGCCAGCTTCCGCAGGCGCGCAGTGCAGGTCCCAGCACGCTCAAATCTCTTGCACGCACAGGCAGAGGCTGCGCTGCATACAACACGTTTGCAGGCGCCCGTGTGAGCTGCATATGTCTGCTTGCTGCACCGTCCCCCTGCTTGCAGAGTGCATGCGCTCCTAGCTTGAATCCCCGCTGGTGACTGTCCGCTGCTACCCGGCAGCAGGAGCCCGCTTAGCACGTGTGTGTGGTATGCAGGGGCTTCGTCAGCGCGAGGCAGGAACATCATGTGCAAGCAGGCTACCCGCAGGTGCTTTCCACCTATGTCTGCTGCAAACCTGTCACGAGCATAGTGCTGCAGTCTGGTACAATGCGCTTGACGCTGGCAGGGTCCGTGGTAGAGAATAACGTGTGCGTTCTGGCACGTTTTGAAGCTCAGACTGGATCATGTGTCTGCTTGCGCACAGCTGCATGGCGGCCGCGCTGGCGTGCCTGGTGCTGGCGCTGGCGGCGCCTGCAAGCGCGCGCAGCCTGCGCGCCGATGACAGCGAGGCCAACGGCGTGCTGCCGATGGATTCAAGCCCCTATTTCTCGGCCCTGTCGGCCATCAAGCAGGCGGGCTACACCGCGCAGTACGCCGCGGGGGCGCCCGCGCTCGCGCCGGCCGCCGCGCTTGCAGCTGCCTCGGCCCCTGCGGTGCGCACGGCTGGCCGCAGACGGGCGAGAGCGCTCAGCACCTGGCTGGCGTGGCGTGCTCTTTGTGCGCTACCGACCTGTATGCGATCGGTAGGAACACTAAATGCCAGATATTGCCGGAGCTTCTGCTCCAGCCGTGACAGCCGGCTGTGCGCGTCACGCCAGGCTGCCAGGGTGTACGCGGACTTTGCAACATGTGGAGCCTTGCTTGCATTTCTGGGGATCCGCATCACGTGCAGCCCTGCTCTGCTTGGCCACACACGCGGACGTGCAGAGCACTGCTGGGACGCAGGCGATCACGGAGGAGCGGCCGGCGCTGCCGCTCGCGCCCGCGCTCGCTCCAGTTGTTGCGCCAGCGCTCGTCGCCCTCGCCCCCGCGCTCGCCCCGGTGGCGGCGGCCACGCTGTCAGCGGTGCAGCCCGTGGCGGACGCGCTGGCCGCGGCAGCGCCGCTGGCAGCCGCGCCGGCGGCCGCCGACGCGGCGGCCGCGCCCGCGCCCGGCCCGTCCGGGTTGACCGTGGCGCAGCAGAAGGACCTGGCCGAGCTCGCCGAGCACGACCCGGAGGCCGCGTCGCTGCAGGCGCAGGCGCGCGCCCCCGGCGCCAGGAGGGCGAGAGCCGGGCCGGGGCGAGCTCGCGCACGGCGGCGCCCTCGCGGCGGGCAATTGCACAGGTGCACGCGGCAGGCCGACATGCCATGCGGCCCACCCTGCAGGATGTCAGGGCCGCCGGGATGACCGACGCGCATCCCCGAACCGGGCGGGCGCCTGGCGCGGGCAGGCGCTGCGCAGAGCACGCCCGAGGCGCGCGCGCGCAGGTGTACCAGCAGCGCAAGACGTTCGCCAAGGACCCCATCACGCCGGAGACCGTGCTGGCGGCGCTGCGGCCGATCCACGAGCAGGTCCAGGAGATCGCGATGGCCGAGGCCACCAACCCCAACCCCTTCCAGCAGGCGGACCAGCAGTACGCGCTCGTGCAGGCCGGCGTGCCGGCCGCCGCGCTCGTGGAGCACGTCGCGCAGCCGCTGACGGACGTCTTCCAGAAGGCGCGCGCGCCCGCGCACATGCATCCAGCTGCTCTGCGGCGCGCGCCGCTGCCGCCGAGCTTGCTTTGGCTTACGTCCACACTGCCTATGTTGCATCGCCGTGTGCTGCGCGCTAGCGCCGCTGCCTCTAACGTGCGACTGCGCGCGGCGCGCAGGCCCAGGCGCAGGTGGACGCGGAGGCGCAGCAGACCGCGCAGAAGGTCTTCGCGCAGCGGACGGCCGCCGGCGCGGCCGGCCAGCAGCAGGCGGCCGGCGCGACGGCGCAGCAGGCCCCGCGCGCGCAGCCCGGCTGGTGGCCGTTCGGCTAGGCCGCGGCGCGGCCGGCAGCGGCGCGCGGCGCCGCCAGAGCGCCTGGCCGGCAGACGGCCGGCGCGCCTGGTGAGCAAGGCGGCGCGCAGACCGGCTGGTGGCTGTTTAGCCGGGCATGGGACTGCCGGCAGCGGCGCGCGCGGCCTGCACTGGCGCATGTAGCCAGAGGCGGAGACGCGACCAAGGCGGCCAGGAGGCTGGTCCGCGGGAGGGTAGGGGCGGAGCGCGCGTGGCCGGCAGCCTCGCATGCGGCCGGGCGGCGTGCGGCTGCGCTCGCGGCCAGGGCTGCTCAGCGAACTGGCTGGTAGCTGTCTTGCTAGGGGGTGGCACTGCCACCGTGGCAGGGAAGCTAGGTCGACCGTGCGCCCGCGGGTAGGCCTGGATGTCGATTATGGTGCAGTGGAGGTGCTGTCTGCATGCTGTGTGCACAGCCTGATGTGGGCGCCAGCCCTGCAGCCCTCTCACACCCAAGACTTTGTGAGGCAGTGCCAAGACGCTCCGGGCTTGCTTGTGTAGTGGTCAGTCCTGCTGGCAATGAAGCGTAGCGAGTCTTGTGCAGAGAAGCGTCGTGAAACACATCAAGCCATTGCAGAGCATGACAGTAACGCCTTTTCCATGATACAACAGACGTCATGACGCAGCCATCCCATGAGCCGACAGCGTGCATGCATGCAGGGTTGCCTGCCACGCCAAGGGTCTGTCTCAAGAGATGTGCAGACGCCCAACACTGCTGCAATACAAACCGTTGCCAGGGTGCTCTGCTCATTTCAAGCGAGCACTCAGGCCGGGCAACGTAGAGGCGCGTGCATAGGCAGCGAAGACGCCGGAGTGTGCAGGCAAGGCAACCCGCCGTCACGCCTGTGGCAGGAGCAGCAGCAGCGGCTGTGGCCAGGCCACAGGCGCAGCTGCTGCGTGCGGATGTGCGGGAGAGCGTGCTTCTGCGGGCGTGGTTCGAGGAGCTGAAGTTTGAATTGCAGCTGCACCTGGCTCGTTCGGTCGCCCCTGCCGGGACAGTGCCGGGGCGGTCTGAGAAGGTCCCTACGGCAGAGCATGCAGGCGGCTCTGAATTGAGCGGAGAGGCTTGTGCGAGGCTGACCGGGGCGGCGCGGACGCGTGCAGGAGAGAGGACGTGCAACAAGCTGCTGCGCACCTTCAGGGGTCCCGGGATGAGGTGCGTCACTTCTCGGCGGCTGCGTGCGCGCAGCCTACGCGAGCAGGCGGCGATCGTCGTGGATTATGCCTCCGCATGCTAGCGAGTTAAGTCGAGAGGAGGGCCCACCAAATTAGGCCTGCACTGGGGTTGCACCAGAGTGCACAAGGTTCCACC
>JAABUO010005787.1_pt1 | contig 14306 bp, 18 predicted proteins | sample 5559291 | NCBI WGS metagenome assembly JAABUO01 (sample SAMN10711878, study PRJNA513372) | rock metagenome | isolation source: Antarctica rocks | place: Antarctica: Victoria Land, Finger Mt sud | reverse complement strand
TCAGAACACGGAGGTGCTTTCTATTGCCCCTAACAACCATGCAACCATGTCTGCCTTGAATGCACACTCAGGATGTCAGCACACACATCATGCATGACGGTAAAACATAAACTGCAGGCTTTGGATACACAGGGCAATGTCAAGAAACTTACAATCACATATGTGATTACCCCTCCCTTCATTTGGATAGTGCCCAAGATAGCAACAGCACCAGCAACAGACACAACCACAATGTAGCTGCGAAAGGGCGTCATCTTGGCCAAACAAACACCTGCAACAAAGACGAATCAACATTGGGTACTGCTGCATCAAGCAATGCTGTGTTGAGTCAGTGGTTGAGTGAGGCATTGCTTTACTTGTCGGCTCATATGGTCATACTGGCCCCTTCAAGCAACCATGGCCACCAGACTTTGCACCTGTGATGGGCGCAAGCCTTTTGCCCCACAAGAGGGTTCCAATCGCTGTCCCAACTGCACTGATGCATCGCAGCCTGATTCCCAAGCTGGCTGATGCAGACAGCATGCCTGACTCTTGGATTTGTCTCATGATAGCCAGGATTCCAAAGCTGGTGTGTGTACTGTTGGCACCAAAAGCTAGAGACAGAAAGACACCCAACGTGATCTGCAAGACACAACAAGATATGAACTTACAAAGCAAACTTGTTTATAACAAGCTCATTGAGATGGGAGGAAGACAGTACATTGCATTTCATATCATCCAGGAGACATAGACCGGGCGGTCATGTGGCTTACACAGTGCTTGATGCAACAAGCATGGCTATTGACTGAGATGAACTTGCTTCTTGGTCAAAGCAGGTGTTGCCAGAAATGGTAGCAGCAATGACAAAAGCAGCACATTGTGCAAGGATGAAGTTTGGTATTGCTGACAAAACGGCAGACACCTTTTTGGAAGCAAAAGGCCCATCTTGTTTGGAGAAGAGGCTTGTATAAAGGGACACACTGCTTGGCATGAAAGGCAGACTCAGAAGGGATCGGCTGTCCACCGAAAGACTCACCTGGAAGGGAGCCAGGAAGTTCTCGGCAGTGGCTTCAAACTCTTCTGCAGTGGAATGGATGCGCATGAGAGTGTCACTGGCAGGTACGCTCTCAAACAAGTCCACCTGTAGAAAGTGTGCACGGGCCCACCGCAGCCAGCCTTGGACATCTGTTGTGACATCCTCTGCTGCCAAGTCTTTCATTACTGTCTCATCCTGAGGGTATACAGAAGGGTTGGTGGGCCGCAATGTGGGTTTCTTTATGGTGCAATACAACCTGTGTACTATTCAAGGCAATCGTTGCCACCAGACATGCTCCCCAGCGCCTGTGTTTGGAACAAGCAACAACAGTGCTTAAGCTTCCTGGAACATGTTACCTAAAGGTGACAATCAGGTTGGCACTGCCAGATGCATATGTAAGAGAGGTCTGGCAGTGTGCCGTCTGGTCATTGAAGCGTTCCAACTGTCTACCACCTGCACAACGTCACTCAGGCCAGCACAACATGGAGTGCACATCACACATGCTGATGCTCTCATGTGGCTGCCTCACAAGACATGTTGGACAGAGGCCACTTATGTCAGGAGGTCATATTGCAGATGTGGCTGAACACACGTCACAAGTCCACAGATAGACCCCAGAGGAGCCTACCAGGCCTAGCAGGTTCATTCTTTTGATGGGGATGGGCTTGCGACTTCTATGACGTCGCGACATTTTGGGCACCCCCATGCACATCAGTATGCTTGCCAGCGAAGCCAGCGCTGCCAATATGATGCACGTGCCTTGAGGTGTGGTCTGAAAGGCTGTTGTGCCTCTGGGTGAGCCAATGGCATAGATCATCATCAGCCCACAAATGACAGACACACAAGAGGCAGTGAGAGGCAGCACCTGTTGGCAAATGATCCAGATGAGCCAGTGTTGAAGACTGTGGTCAAAACATGTGCTAGGGCAATAAGCTGTACCCATGCAAAGCCATCCAGTGTAGCTGATGAAAGGTGAACTTGTAGTTGTGCGTCAGCTGTGCGCAGTTGTAGCATCACAGACATCATCATATGTCCATCAGCACATCAAACTATGACACCCCAGGGATGGTGAGAAGCCTGAAGGCCACGGTGCAGGCAGATTGATGCTGAGCTGTGACCGTCATGTCTGCAGCTGCATTATGCATCACCATGCTCTGGCTGCAGTTACCAGACAGCTGCTGCTGTACATTGTTATGTGCATGCTAAGTTTGGATACATGCATGCATGACAACTTTCAAACCAAAATGCAGCAAAGTCATACCCAAAGAACTCTGTGCAGAGGGTCGTATTCACTGCTGCGGAACAGCCAGTCACGTGTTTTCAGGTAGCATGAGCCAGTGAGGGAAACAGAAATAATTGGGGCACAAGCCCATATGATGAATACTGAGCCTAGTCCAGTGACAAATGGTGGTGAGTTGGAAGTCCTGCCAAATTCCAAAGCAGCACCGCCTGGGAAGACCAGTATCGCTCCCGCTGTACTGGCCACTGCGTGCAACCAGAAAGGTCTAACAAAGACATGCAGGGGCAAGACCAGCATGCCTTTTTTTGTGGCAAATCAACCCTACAGCAAACTGAAAAGCAAGTGCTAAATGACAGGAGGATGAAGCGTTCCTTGGCTGAGACTGAGACATGAATGAGAAACATGCGGTTGAGCTACTTGTGCACATATGATCAATGCCAGCTGTACAGAGCACCAGGTGCCTGCGCAAACAGCAAAGACAATTACGCACCGGTACCCAGGTATGCTGGCACAAGGGTCTTCTGCCAGATGGCCAGTGCCTGCCATATAACAGGTGTGACCACAATCCACATCAAAGAGTACATTGTCACCCTTGGGCAGGGTGCAAGCTTTTTGGACTGATCCTGGAGCCCCCCATAGACAGTATATTCCTCTGCCCCAAATATCAAGACGCCAAGACTCTGACAGATGACGCCAAGGACAAGAGCAGTTTTGAACGGTACTGCCTTGGCACCCAGAGCTGGACCCCAACAGTTGGCGGTCAAGTTTGCTCCTATAAAGTGACTGGAATTAGTGACGCTGTGTTGAACGCACGATGAGCAGCATTTGCGGCACGATGCGCAGGCACATTGGACACGTTGCAGCACGGACCCACGGTGATCGAATGTGCAAACGCAGCGACAGCAGCGACTACGACCATCCACAAACAGTCTTCCATAGTTGCTGCCCGAGCGGCAGGTGCTTACACAATCGCCACAGGCTTAGACATCAAATTCTCCATGTGTCGTACTTGAGCAGAATGCAGTCTTTTTTCCAAGCGCGTCTTGCATGAACCATGCCCGAAGGCTGAATGTCGAAGTCGCAGTAAGTGTCCCTTCGGAAATCAAATCAAGTCTTCAATGATTGTACAGCCTTGCAAAAATGTCGTGCCGCATTTGGGGACCAATACATACTGTGAAGCGTGACCGTGTGTGCCAGTTTGGATCTGAAGTCTTACACAGCAAAGTAGCAACAAAAGGGAGGACTCAACGGGTCACTGTTGGGCAGGGGTGCTGCACACAGCATGCATGGGTTCTGAAAGGATAAGGCATGTAAGCAACATTGCCTGGCATATTCATTGAACGACGTCTTTTCTTTAATCATGCATTTGGCTGCGGTTGTAGTAACCATGCCTGGCGAGTGATCATATAGTGCCCTCGGTCATTTGAGTATCTGCATAGGCGCAAAGTCTCAGTCCCCAGCAACATGTTGCAGAACATTATTTTCAGTACTGAGTCTGTCTCCAGCGGCTTGAGGTTTATAGCGAGCAACACATCATCAGCACTACTGCAAGCCTGAATTGTTAGCATCCAGCCACAAGCAAAAAAGCTCTTCATATGCAACACCCACACTGTCAGACAAATGACAAGCAAACACAGCATGCCAGCTGCAAAATCACCTGGTTGCTCAGCCACATGGTTGTTGTTTGTGGCTCTCTGCAGGTCTGCAGACCTGTCAAATGTGATGGCATGCTGCTTGAGAATAATGGGTGTATCGGTGTTTGCTTGGACACGGTCTAATATGACAGACTTGCCACCTTCAAGCCCAAATCTCATGTACTTCTCTCTGCCAGGCACAGTATGCTGAGCAATCTTTGTGCACGGTATATGCAGGAGTGCAACTGTGATCTGGACTGTGAACGCAGTGCAGCAAAGCACACAAGGCATAGTCCAACATATGGTACCACCAGCAGAGCATATGCTTGGACGCTGGAGCATGCTGCTGCATTCTGACACATCTGGAGCCCAGTAATGCAGCAGTAATGCGGCAAAGGTGGTACAGCAGCGACCAACTGCTCTGTGCACAGCACAGCACAGCCCAGCTGGAGCACAGATTGTGTGATAAGGTCATGAATAATGTGAACAACCTGCATGGGCCATTGACATGTGGACTACCAGCATGGTCAGCAGTACTCACTTGCAGGCATCCACTGCCTCTGCCAGCTGCTTCAAGTTGTGCAGTTCTTGCCCGTTAAACAGCTCGCACCTGCACATTGCTTATGCGGCAAAATCAGAAATGCCAATTTTTTAGAATGTTGTTTTTTCAAACAATTAGCATGCCAGCAAACCTCCAAGCAGACAGGCAGGGCATCGGCTTACATAAACCTGAAGAGACCTCTGACATTAATTAGCAAGGGATACGTCACTATGGTATGCGCTGTGTTGTATGAATTTGACAGCGGTCAGCTTACTTGACAGTCTGGAACTTGTAGCCAAAGTTGATCTCGGCTGCCAGGATCTGGAACAAAACCACGACTTGCTCATCTGGAAGCTCGCAGTATTCTGTCACCAGTGCCAAAATAGGCACAGGTGCCAGTTTGCGCCAATTCAGCCCTGCATAACACCCTGTCAAATCCAAGCACCAAGGTTGTTACAACATGATGGTACTACAAGATATAAGTGACATGTAAAGGCACCTCAGGTAAGGGGCTCAAGTGCTGACACATGCATCTACAAGGTGACACATGAGGCCTACATGTGGGAGCAGCACAATGTGTGGTAAACACTAATTTATGGTTGATAGAGCCAGCAATAAATAAGCATGGCAGAAAACGCATGTTTCTCCTGGATGAAAGAGAGAGACACCTCCATATGCGTGCTCAAGGAAGGGTATGCTCAGCGGCACAAACACCAGCCCACCAACAATGAAGTAGGAAGGTACACAGTCCACTCCATGCAGTATGGGCACCAAGGGCCGCCGTTGCTTGAGCTGGTACTCCAGATCTAACAGCGCACCATCTCTGAGAACCTTCACATCCAGGCTCTCGCCTGTGACGAAAGGGGCAGTGAGGTCATGGCAACAGAGATTGTTGTCCTTTGACCTTGTAACAGGCAGCACCTGTGGCAGGTTTTGGCATGACTGCTTGCTGACAGCCCAGGTCTGCAGCATGCTTGCACACTTCATGCAGATATAGGTCGTCATGAACCCATGTGAGAAGCTCAAGTGGGCATTGATGCACATGCAGAATGTCTCCAATGTGGAAGGCATGCATAGTGCTCTAACTCAAGTTTGCACCGCAGTGTGGCCTGTGCCAATATACCAACAAAGCTCTTGCGCTGATGTGTGAAGTAATGTGTTTACAGATGACCTTGGGACGCAGTCTCTCCTATTCTGCAGTTGCCCTGCCCACAAGTCACGGAAGGTGGATATAGACGACTGACGCTCTGCATTACCTGTTTTGACATGACAGACAAGCAGGGTAAACAGGAAAGACGCCTCACCGATGTGTTTGGCACGAACAATATGGGAGAACTCGACACGCTCCTCGTTTCTGAACTCTACAGTGCCGTCGTCAGCAATGGGGACGCCATCAATTTCCATGACCACATCGTTCTCCTTGAGCACTTCATGAGCAGGAGCCAAGGGGTCAATCTTATAGACAAGACTGCCTGATTGCTGAGGGGCCACCTGCATCAACACCCAGCGTATTTTGTTTCCAGTAGGAGACAGATCATGATCTGTTTCTATAAATTCACAAACTTAAAAGCGATGATTTTGCATGAGGTACATAACAGTCTTCAAGTGCTTCAGCACAGCAAAAGTCATCCTAGACTTGATGACCAAGAGGCGAAAGGTACAGACAGGTTTTGAACTAGGCAGCTGACATGCGCATTTGGATAAGTTACAGAGTCAGATGTGAGCTCCAAGCTGACATTCGGCAGCTGAGAGCAGCTGGTTGCACAAGACTTATGCTCAGCACATTTGCAGGCAGGGCAAGACCAGCACTTTCTTGTGCAGGTTGACATGTATGCCAGTCATCAGCATGACTGCAGCCCTGCTTGTGTCAGGGCAGCAACTTTCATGCTGCACGTTTCTGTCAAAGCTTATCAGCTCTTGAGCAGCCATCAAGCGATGTGACACAAGATGCTTGCAGGCCTAGGCAACCTGCACCTTGTGTTTGTGTTGCATCAAGAGTGTAAAGCACAATATTTTCTGTACTGATGTTCCTTGCAGGTCATGCAGAAGCCACACGGCCTACTGTGAGACTGCATTGCACAATCACAAGGACTGCATCTGGACTCATCAGGGTGAGTTGTGCTGTTGGCAGGGGTTGTATAGAAGCCACCTTTCTGTCTGCGAGGATGCAGTATACAATCAGAAAGACTGCATTGCCTTCTGATTGGGCAATGCAGCCTCACCCAAGGTCGTGCGGCTTCTGCGTGCTGCAATGTATAACAGTAAAGACGTGGCATGATATAGCCAACATTGTCTGCATTTGATAAGTTGGATGCATGACTATGACAGACCTGGAGGTGCTCGCGCAGGTGGGTGTTCTCCATGTCTTGCCATCTGAAGCCCACAGAGCAGCACCCCCTGAAGATTCCATGCAGCTCATACTCCTGAAGCATGGCCAAAGTCACCACCGTGATTGCATTGACAGTTTGCATGCATCTGGATGCATTGTAATCAGGGCTGTAAGGCAATCTGTTCAAAAAGGTAGCAGCATGCACACAGAACATCTGCCGCTCTTTCAGCTATTTTGGCACTGCAAGCATGGCTGTAGGCAAAGTAGATGACGTCACTACTTCATCAGGCTGATGGAGCTATCATCCTCAACATCAAATGCAGCAGGAGGGCATGTTGCTCAGGCTGTGCATTCACTGCGACATAGTCGCCGCAAACAGACTCACCTGCAGAAAATGCTTGATGATCTGATATGGTATGATGTAGCCAACATTGTCTGCATTTGACAGCTTGGAAAACGCAACTCCAGCCACCTTTGCTTGCTGAAGATCGGCAAAGGCTGGCCCACCACTGTTGCCTGTTGCACAGCACCCAAGTCAGCACGGTCAATAACACAGAGCACCCAATAGGGCACAGCAAAAGGGTGTGGGATCTAGAGTAGGGAACCGTATTAAAATCTGAACTCTATACTCTGCGTGCTCGTTAGTGTGACAGATTAGCTCTTTCAAGGCAAACTTGTCAGCAGGCCATATATTCAACAACTGCTACATTGGTGTTGCAGATGGTGTTGGCCCTTCAGCTGCTTTACAGCACGACACACGTGATTACAGACATGTGTAATAGGCATGCTGCATGCTCAGCAACAGCAGACATGAGCAGTACCTGGGTTGATGGCAGCATCAATCTGAATCCCAAGCAGTTTATTGGAGGCATGTGCATATCTTGTCATCACAACCTGCAATATACAGCCATTTCTCGGCCTACATGGGTGGCCACTGGTCATAAACTAGTTTGCAATGATGACATGAGGCTCCTGATGAGAACATGACTACCCGTCATAGATTTGATTTTAGCATGGCTGAGCGCCACAAAGCAAACACATTTGCTTGTGACAATTTATGTTTACAGCTGTTTTTGCCTAGAAAAGCTGGAAAACAGCAGCACAGTTTCATGATTATATACAAAGCTCCTGGAACTTGCTCCAGGCATGGACAGGAACAGTTGGAAAATGTCACTACATGATCTCATGCATGATGCAAGCATGATGATCAGTACGCGCACCCTTGAGACAATGCCTTTGGTTATGCTGAGCGAGTCACCTCCAAGTGGATATCCTGCCACCAAGATTGAGTCCTGAAGTTGGCACAGTGATGTGTCAGCATCATTCTTGGGCTACACAGCATGTACTGCCTCACATACATTGATGCCATTCTGATATTGCAGAGACATCAGCTCATGCTGGAAAAATTGAATGTATGTGTACGCTGTTATGCAAAGCTTTCATGCTTTCTGCAGATTGACCAGCATGAACACTGTATTTATGTCATACAGGTGGATGACATTCTGCCTGGCAAGCTGGATGCATCAAGTCACCTGAAGCTCTGGCACATCAACAAATTGCAGGTCCAAAAGCTCGTCTGTCCAGAACTGATCATCTTCTACAGTCACAAGTGCCAAATCAGCAATCTTGCCCTCGCACAGCACTTTTGCTCGCCATTTCTTGGGATTGCCTGGCCTTCGCACATGCACTGTGGTCTCATTAGATACCTGATAGACACAATATGCCAGAATAGTCTTCCAAGAACTTGAACACAAGCTCTGGAACTGTTGCTTACAGCTGACGGCTTACCACATGAGCATTGGTCATGATATGTCGGCGCTTCGTGTCTACAATGAAAGCAGAGCCTGAAGATGATCGCTGTGGTCGCATCTGCCAGGGTTGTGCATAGTTGGGATCTGCAACACAGCGATGCTTTCCATGCTTGTCAATCAAAAGCACCTATTGGTGCACCTATATGTAGCTTATAGCTTTGGCTGTCCTTTGCCTCGAGCTTACCCGTCTTGACAACGAACACTGCAGACAAACATAAAGGATGTCAGGATTTTGAATCAATTGAGCAGCTGACACCAAGATAATAGGAGGCAGAAAGGCTTGAGCGTGGACGTGGGCACAAGCACCTTTCAGTACAGATCGCAAAGCCTTGGTATGCATAGCGGGCTGTTTGCTTGCGGGCATGGTTGCCTCAACGCGATGAGAGCTTCCGTTTGTATGGGGAGCATCTGAATCATCAGGACGGGCCCGTTTGACGGACCGTGCCTCGACTGTCGGGCTGTTCTCCGCCTCATCCATGCCCTGATCTCAAAGCGCTCACTAACCCGGTATTGGGGTGGCTACGACTACAGCACAGACAAAGGAACTTCAAACGCCGTCGTTTTAAGTTACAACCTGACACACTGTCTACTGATGTAACACTGCTGTCGTCCTTTACGCCGATCAGCTGCTCGCATTGCCGCACTGAAGGCAGCTGCAAGCGGGTACACGCCACGCTTGCTTTTGTCGCACCTCGCCGCACGAGCCTATACAACCAAAGGTTGTTGCGGAGCTCCCGCGTCGCACAGATGATGGCATCAGCATTGCCACTGAAGCGATGTGCAGTTGCCAATTCTGGAATTACCCATCCTAGATTTTGAAATTAGCAGAACTGCTTGTTTTGATGCATGAGAGGCCAGTGCACAGTTCCGCGCGGGGCAGATACGTAGGGACAGGAATTGTACATTGTAAGGCTTTTGCACTATGCCATAAAATGGACACCTATAGAAGCACAGTGTGCCACCATGTCACTGGCTGGTCCCCATTCACTCACTAGGGCTTAATGCGAAACGGATTGTGTGGCCGAGTACAAGCTGTCTGTAGCACTGACTGCAATATGTACAATGCCACCAAGCGTGATGTCCAGTTTCCAACTCAAAACGTGTACAATGCCACTAAACATGGAGTCCAGTTTTGCAATCCAGCAGACAGGGCATACACATGACATACAAGGATGTGTAAAATGCATGCCGGACATGATGCATCACTGTCCATAAACACACCTCCTCACAGACTTGCTGTGACCAAGCATGTCGAAGCTTTGATCAATGGGCCATTGACATTGGGCAATATTGCCGCACACTATCTGCATCAAGGCTTTCAACATACTGCACTACCATTTGCCAGTTTGCAGCATGTTGCAGATCATCCACGCCAGACCCTTCTGCCAGGCTTGCTGTTGACGGCGCCTTATGCTGCTCTACTAGAACTTCCAGCATCACCTTGTAGCCTGCAGCCCTAGGATACTGGTGCACCATCATCAGTGCGTGTTGCATGCTGCTTGTGATCTGCACACAGGCTCAAAAACTGAGGTGCAGCTGCAAAATTTGACAGCTAAGAGGTTTGGATAGCTATAGCTATAGCTTGACAGACATGCCAGTCCCTGCAAGTCCCAGCTTGATAGGTTAGCTGACATGGTATCTGCTTCAACGATTTGCTGGTTGAGAAACTTGTGGGCAAGCGACTTCGTGGCAGAGCTCGATGCTATCTCCCGTTCGTTTGAGATGTCTTCGCCTTCCTGTGCTGTTCAAGGAGTCAACCAATCAACCTTGTACATTGCAAAAACAAACGAAACACATTTGCCACATTGTCTTGCTTGCAGTATGTTGATAAAAACCTGCATGCAGACAAGTCTATTATGGCAGAATAAGGGACAGGCTGAAGCTCTGTCATCTGTCAAGCACTCTGTGATGCATGCATGCATATGCTGCTAAAGCTGCATGCATATGCACCTGTAGCTATGACACTGTTTCTGGCACAGAAACAGCTCCTGGTTCTTCTGGCTGAGCAGCAACCTGTGCCTGTGCAGGCTGTGACTGCAGTTATAACATATCATGAATGCTTGTCTGCTGTGAAGAATTTGATATCAGGGATACCAAAGGCAGTGCCCTCCTGCAGTATCAGCAAATGCTTGATGTGACGACTCAATAGTAGGAGTCAGGTTGCGCACCACTGATCACAAACCGCCATAAATGCTGATGTCCACACCGGAAGCGAGTCCAGTAACAGGGCAGCAGAGGCACTGCTTATGGTTACGACAGGCCCAGCCGCAGCTACATCTATTTTTTGGCTGTACTAGTGTCCCAGCATCTGGACTAAATGTAATGCCACCAGGATGCAACAGCTATAGCTTGCCTAAAAATTGCTAGTCTTGCCTGAATGAATGCAGGACCCGTCTATTGTGTACTGCCACAAATGTCGCAGTACCCATGGTCATGATTCAGCAGCAAGCTTGTGTTCAGAAAGGTGACATGCACTGATTGCTACGGTGCTTGAACAATCCTTGTGACAGTGCAAAAAAATAGATTCCTAACACGCTCGCAGGTCTGTCCACCAAAAACCTCTCTGGACGCATCTGGTGAGCCAAGCTGTGCAGGGCCCTCAATGGAAAAAAACAGTGATAATAATCAATATTGATGGCACAGAGGGCAGTGTCCAAAACAGTGATAATAATCAATATTGATGGCACAGAGGGCAGTGTCCACGCACATCATTAGCATCAAGACTCTCAACATACTGTACAACTGCTTGCCAATCTGCAGTATGTTGCAGATCATCCAAGCCAGATCCCTCTGCCAAGCATTCTGCTGAAGGCTCCTGGTTTTGCTGTGCTAGGACATCCAGCAACACCTTGTAGCCTCCAGCCCTGGGATAGTAGTGCACCATCATGGCTGCCTGTTGGCGACTGCTCGTAATCTGGACACAATTTCACAACCTGAGATGGAGCTATACATGTTGACCACAATGTGGGCTTCACAACTTTGCAGAGTTGTCAAAGCTCGACAGAGATGCCAGACAGATCAGAGAAGAGATGCGTACAAGCACCATGCCAATGGGTAGCAGGCCATGGAGCAAGCATGGAGTCCAACAAACGTGTTTGATGATTGATGCCAACCCTGAGGCAAAGTCAGAGCAGGTGTGACTGAAACAAAAAGCTGAATTTTGTTGTTGAGAATACCAAACATGCGCACATGTGATAGTGAGAGAGAATAATCAATCACGCTTGTAAAAGAGTGGTGATGCATGAATGCTGGAATTGCAGCAACTCACCCCGCCGTACAGGGCCACAGCACAGTACAAATGTGTCCTGCTTTCCTCAGCACCATTTGCACACAGCTGTTCAGCCCAGTCTGTGGTGTCAGCATGCTCGCGAGCTATAGCTTTGTTGGATGGCACATCAGTGATGTGCTGGACTTCTGCTGGCAATCGATCCATGACAGCAGCCCTTGCCCTTGACAGCTGCCCAAGTTTGCCATAGAACAGGCGCCTCAGATGCAGCATGTCTTCCTGTTGTCTCTTGGAGAAGTCCATTGCCACCTGCACACACGCATAGACCTCACAACATGGCTGTGCTAGGGCAAGAGCATCTGCAAATGCCATGCAGACAGCTTGACCGCTGTTCTACTTCTGATAAAGTCACTGCTGGGTCTGGATCCACCAACTGAGTACGCTTGACTGTATGCTTGACCTTTGGAGACACAATAACAAAGGAACAATGATAATGGTGATAACACTAATAATAATGATACTGTATACGCTTTCCGGCTCATGATGAGCTTGGCACATGCAGGGCAAGTCTTGTCTCTTCAGAGCAGTCTGTTCTGAGCATCCCTGTAAGGTCTGTCGATACAACAGACAAATGTGTTGATGAAATTGGGCTTACTGACAGCGCAGCGGGGCAATGTTAGGCTGCAGCTTCTAGACCAGATAATGCGACTGTCTTGTCAGTACTACTTAAGCGAGGAAACGTTACAGTGTGCAGTCGTTTCTGGCATGCCTGCTTGACATGGAGCGCAAAGCAGTCGCTCTGGAGTGTGCACAGGCTGGCATACAGCAGTGCTGAGGCGGAAGCTGAGGCAAAAGCACAGAGCTGATACTGGTATATACCGACACTGTCATGGTCAGCACACGATGAGGTATGAACAAGGTGCAAACACAGATGTGCTACCAGCAATTGAAAGCCTTTCAGAAGCATCAGAAATGATGGGGTTGATATCCCAGAAACTATAATCCAGGCAGGCTTGCCTGCATACTGGCTTAATGACTGCATTGCACGCTGCTGCAGATGGATTGCGTATTGAAGTCCATGCAGAGTTTACAATGCCCGCATCTTTTCATATGAGTGCTTGAATGTAAAATTTGAACTTGTGTCTTGCTATGCAGCTTGCTCACCTAATACCCCAAGGTAGTATGACAGCGGTAATCCAGCTGAATTGTCAATTTTGGTCAGACCTTTGCCCTCAGGCACTACAGTGTAATTTGCCCACTCCAGCATGCCTGAGACAATGTCCCCTTCCTTGAAACTGCTGCTGTTGGATGCGACCACCTTGCCAACGCCGCCGCTGTTCAAGGGCTGCACAACACTATCGGTGATCAGCAGTGCCAGGCATTGAGTTTGGGAAAGCTGATGGTTGCAAGGAGTGCCCAAGGTTAACAGGTGGTGCTGCTCGGCCTTGTAACCTGCTCAACAACCTGCAAGTGTGGGGTTGATGTGTGAGTTGACGTACCTTACCAAGCTCAAATCCTGGAACATAGCTTTTGCCAGCATTCATCCTGCCTCTTAGGTAAGGATCAACTGATAAGTCAAGAAGCTGAATTATGACATCTTGAGAACCCTGTGGCTGTTGGCTCAGTTCATTCTTGACATGTTCAAAGTTGGCTAAAGTTGGGAAACCGTCAGGCCGAGACTTTAAAAGGATCTGCTGGTTAGAGAAGACAGGTGCCATACTGGTGACAAGTGCCTTGAAGGTACCTGAAGTATAGCAGTGCAAGTCTGTCGTATCAAGATGCGGCCTTGCGCAGATGGATCATGTCGAGTTGAATGCTGTAGTTGCTGTGACTTACACCACGAGAGCCAACACGGACCAGACGTCTGCTAATCCCGAAGTAGCTTTTTTCTGCCGAATGACGTTCTGCAGCTGGATGAGACTGAAGCTTGGGAGACTCCGAAGGATTCGCCGCTGCCTGTTTAAGACGTAATTTTATGTCGTCATCATGACACAGCATGATGACCTTGCATCGCAGCATGGACCACTGGGTCCGCTCACGTATCGTATTGCTGTCTGCAACTGGACATAGGCAGGCTGCCGAGAAGCAGATTTTTTTCCATACTTGAAATGAAACAAGGCTGTTCTGTTGAAACTGTGAGCAATATCCAGTCACACCATTCATGAACAGGTTACTAACCAGATACTTATTCAGGGCTGCGTAAGTTGCGCGCCTCAGGCAGCGGCCTGTTAACAACGTTGTTTTGTGCATACTTGTCTTCTACACAGCGTTTAGGCACACTTACGAGAGTTGTCATCAGTAGGTAAACACTACACACACCAAGTAATACACGGCCCTGTTATGCAAGCTTGCTGACTGCATATGTAAACCTCAAGCTATGACGGTAACGACAGGGGCGGAGCCATTGCGGAGCAGTGCGGAGCACATTCGAGAACCGACTGTCCGCGCCGGGTGCCGTTATTGTTCGGATGCAGCCCCATAGCAAATTGGGGACCCTGTGACAGGGCGAC